>ERZ808054.1741-NODE-1741-length-11050-cov-3.194751_pt1 | contig 11050 bp, 6 predicted proteins | sample MGYA00380201_ERZ808054 | MGnify/ENA primary metagenome ERZ808054 (study PRJEB31490, sample SAMN06133419) | mouse gut metagenome | isolation source: Z5_2 | host: mice | place: China: Chengdu | collected 2015-05 ... | reverse complement strand
CTATGAGGGCGAGATGCCAGGACCGATTTCATCGGATACGGATCAGCTCATATATAATATCCTAAATTACGATCCAAAGGAATACGAAGAACGCTTTGAGAAATTCCGTGAGAAATATAACATCTGGGACGATGGAAGAGCATCGGAAAAGGTGGTGAAGCTCATTGAAGAGCTGATCGGGTAAAAAAGGTATACATTGCATTATAATATATAATGGAGAAAAGATGGTTGACGACAGCAATGTCATTTAGTTAAGGTATTAAGAGAGTATCCCTTACAGAGCAAGGTATATAGAAATATGTACCCTGCTCTTTTTTGTAATTATTTCCCAAAAAAAACACTTGACAAATATAAAAAATGTGTGGCAAAGCCTCTTGAATGTATTACATTTTGGAGGTAACGTATGATGTTATTTGCTGAACATGTAAAAAACAATTTATTATCCCTTATCCAGCAGATGGCGGCTGTACCGTGGTTGTTTTCTAAGAATTCGACCGCTGATTTTTCGAGAAGCAGAAAACTTGATATAGCAGCTACAATTCAATTTATTCTTTCCATGGAAAGTGGTAGTTTAAAAAAAGAATTATCTAATTCGTGTAAAAGATGGAGGGAAAAGTAGTATGGTTGGAAGTTTTCCACTCCCTGACACAGACGGTGAGGTTCGCTATTTCATCGTATAGGAAAGTTCTCCATTCGCGGAGCAAAAGAATGGCCGAAGGTGTCAAATTCTGTCGATATATGTCGAACGGTTGTTCTTGAAAGTCTATGGCGGACCATGTACAATTAAAGGGAAAGTAATATTTACGATTCTATCGGGCAGTGAATCAAAGACAAAATAGCCTCTCAGATTTTTACCCAATATGCTGAGGATGACAAAGGGATTCAGGAATAAGTTAAGAAATTTGGGTGATAAATTAGCGCAGTTGGATATTTTGTTATGCAAAAAGAGATGTCCTAAAAATTTTGGAAAGGAGAGTGTATATGGAAGCCTTACTTTAGTGGCAGTTATGGTGTGTGGAAAATACGAAGGATAGGCGGAAACAGATTAGGAGGAGATAAGTGGCCGATGTGGAACGAATTGTATTCATACTTTGTCAGAGGGCAGCCTCATCATAATCCAGTGGAGAGAAACGATAATAAAAATTTAATGAAGATGAAAAAAAGGAGAAAAATCATGAGGATAAATGATAAATCAAATAAAATGACAGCATTGTTGTTGGTGCTTAGTATGTTATTCGGATGTTTTGCTGGTAGAACGGAACATGTCAGTGCAGCCGAAAATACCGAATACATCGAGGGCGAGACGGGAAATATAGCACTTGAAATTGAAGTGACCAGTCAGTGGGAAAACCACTATAATGCAGATGTCACAGTGTATAATTTAATGGATGAGAAAATGGATAACTGGATGGTTGCCCTCGATTTTGAGGATGACATTGAAAATATCTGGAATGCGGAGGTCATTTATCACGAGTCCAGTCACTATGTAATAAAAAATGCAGATTGGAATCAGGATATCGAGGCAAAAGGATCTGTTAAGTTTGGTATGACTGTATGCTGTGATGATGAGAAGTCAGAGATAACAGAGTGCTATGATGCGACCGATTTATCTAAATATGAGGAAGGCTGTGAGGCCTCTTATACGCAGTTCAGTCGATGGGGAGATATGGTCAATGGACAAATTACCATCCGGAATAACTCCGATGAGGAAATCGAGGACTGGCGGTTTGAATTTACTGGAGATATTGAAATTCAGGAGATCTGGAACGCAAAGATCATTGGGCAGGAAAAGGAATATCATTATCTGGAAAACCAATCCTACAACCAGAACATTGCACCAGGCGGCGAGGTCAGCTTTGGATTCATTGCAAGATGTGAGGATGATTTGGAATTATCAGAATATTCTGTTTATGGAATAAAGATGTGGGATCAATCGTTGGAAGGGGATGATGACGAGGAAGAAGAGGAAGAAGCATATTTTGGCGAGACGATCTGGGGACCAGAGGATTTTGAGAGCGCTGAAGATTACGAAGCATATCTGAAAAGCCGAAACGAGTATGCTCCCTACGAGTATCGGGAAGATAGGCCGATGCTGCTGAATCTTGAGAAAGGAGATACTTCCTTTTTGGAAAGTGGGGAGGAATGTAAACTGCAACTGGATGAGAACCTGTTAAAGGATTATTGGGAAAAGAAAATCAGTGAAGAGGCGAATCAAAACGAGAATCAAAATGCAGGCACTAAAAAAATGCTATATCCACAGAAGGGAAAGGCAATCCAGAACTTTTGTATGACGGATAACTATGTGTATGCTACACAACATCACGGTGAAGATACATTTTTGTTACGTTTTAAGAGGTCTGGAAAGGATAATATTACCGGCACGTGTGTAGATGCAATGCTGCTGAAAGGCTTTGGACATGGACAGACCCTGCAGCGGTTCACATATGGAAAAAAGATATATTTTTTGATGACGTGTAAACCATATGAATTAACAGATGAAGATAGGAAAAATAATGTAACAGATTATAACTTTGGAACGGAAATCGCGTGTATTGAGTATGAAGCGGGAGCGATTATTAACTATGAAACAGATTCAGATAAGTATGGCTTAATCAAAAACCTGGCATATGCTACAAAAACAGGAAAAAATTATGGAAATATTCTTCAGGTAGAAGCCGGGTTACATTCCAATAAAAAACTTGTCATCTGGAAGAAAAAAACGGATAGGACTGTTCAAATAGTTATGTATGATTTCTCCGATTTTGTCGAGACATTGGTGAAAAAGGGAACAGTTACATTTTGTAGCGACAAAAAAGATCAGGGATGTATAGAAACAAAAATACGATATAAAGATGGCAGCGAGGTTAGCTCCGTGGAGATGATCGGTCCGCTTTTTTATAAGGCGTTAAAGGGTGATAATTATTTTTATCCCAAAGCGCCGGGGGCACATCCATCTATGCAGGGAATTGATTTGTACGGAAGTTCAAATATATATATGAGCTCTGGCAGACAATCCAAGTCAAAATTACAACTGTCCCGAATCCAGTTGAAAGGGAAAAAAATAGTGAAAAAACAGCTTTTTGATTTGGGGGACTTCTCTGAAATAGTATCAGGTTCTAAGAAGACAAAGATGGAACTGGAGGGAGTACAAATTGATGCGAAGAAGGTATATGTCTGTGTAACGCCTGCGGATAAGGATGGAACTGGAAGCAAATTCCCGCAGTCTATTATGTCACTGGATAGAAAGTAGAGGCGAGATTATATGCATATGAAACATATTTTCTTAACAGCTCTGTTCTTCCTGTGCCTGACCTTACTCTCCGCGCCGCCTGTCAGAGCGGCGGAGGTAGTAGAGATGGGAACCTGTGGGGAAGCGGCTCAGTGGTTTATGTATAACGATGGGACAATGGTTATACGGGGGAGAGGAGAGATCGGCACCTCAGAGCGATTGGTGCGGGCAAGTAAAGAGGATGTAAAAAGAGTTATCGTTGAGGGGGGGATAACCTCGATTGCCGCGGGGACATTTTATGAGTGCAGTGCAGGTGAAGTGATCCTGCCATATAGTCTTACAAGTATAGGAGGTGGGGCATTTCGTGGTTCTAAGATTACAGAATTGTCTATGCCGGATTCGGTCGTCTCAGTTGGTGGGGGTGCTTTCGCCTCTTGCGATTATTTGGAAAAAGTTCGTCTTTCTCAAAACCTGAAAATAATGAGTGAGGGTGTGTTCAAAGACTCTGACTCTATACAGGAGTTGATAATTCCGGACAGTGTGGAGGAAATCTGCAAGGATGCTCTGGAAATAAGATTTTTGAAGAAACTAGTCATTGGAAGAGGAGTGAGGAGTATGGACAAGAGCTATATGGATGCTGTGTCGTTGCGCGAGATTCAAAATCATTCTTCACTTGATTTTCGTTTAAGGGAATTTGAGATTGAGACAGATTTAATCACATGGAAAGTAGATGGTGTAAGGACAGATGTCGTGGGAGCAGGGAAAACGGCATTTGGAAAGGGTAAGAAGTACAAGATAGTGTACAAATACATGAAGGGCGTCACTTGTCAGGGCAAGCGCCCCAAAACATATGAATATGGGATTTCTGCGACAATGCCCACGGCCAAAAAGAAAGGATATGTATTTTTCGGATGGAACTGGAACGAGAAACGGTTTGCGAAATCCACGACATGGATTGAAAGTCGTAACTATGCACCAGATGGCGGCAACCATACTGGAGCGATTGTTGTCATGCCAAGATTTGTAAAGGTGTCAATCAAAAAGAAAAGCAAGAATCGTATTACAATCTCGACAGATGCGAGTGAGACACGCTGTATACTGGATGGAATCGGTGTGCGCTACTCCACGGAGCCGACCATGAGAAATTGCAAAAAAATACAAAAATATCTTTCAGGAAAGCCGAAAGGGTACAAAAAGAAATTTACCATAAAAGCAAAAAAAGGAAAGACGTACTATATCCAGTTCACGTTATATGATGACAAGTATGTCAATGATGAAAATGATAGTAACGACTGGTGTTGGAGTAAATCAAAAGTGTTTAAGATGGGATGATACCTGGTGTACTAGTATAAAGCTGATTCTCCGGAGGGCTGCGCTTTTCAGCCAGCCCTCCAGGGGAAAGTTCTCTATTTGCGGAGCGGAGAATCAGCGAAGCTGATTCTCCAGAGGGCTGCGTTTCTCAGCCAGCCCTTTTCTCCAGTTCCACCAGCGGCACCGGCATCAGTGCCAGTATTCCAACCAGAATCCATTGTGACACCGACAGGGATGTGGTGTGGAAGATCATCTGTAGTGTGGGAACGGATATGGCGGCGCACTGCAGGGCAATGCAGAAGATCACACTGAACAGAAGCTTTTTATTGGTGAAAAATCCGATCTGAAAGATGGAGTGGGTACTGCTTCTCATGTTTAGGGAATGGATCAGCTGCGACAGGGAGAGCACAGCGAAGCACATCGTACTTCCCGCGGCATCTCCGCCCAGCATATAGGCGAACAGAGCCAGGGAACCGATGAACATGCCCTCGACGATGATGGTAAACATACCGCCGCCTCCAAAGAGTCCCTTCGCCGCAGATACCGGAGGATGGTTCATAATATCGTTTTCCGGCGGTTCCAGTCCCAGGCAGATGGCGGGAAAGGAATCGGTGACAAGATTGATAAATAGGAGCTGTACCGGGAGCAGCGGTGCGGCTCTTCCCAATAGGATTGCCACAAAGATCGTCATGATCTCTCCAATGTTGCAGGAAAGGAGAAAATGAACGGCCTTTTTTATGTTCTGGAAAATCCCTCTGCCCTCTTCCACCGCATCGACAATGGTGGCAAAATTATCGTCCATCAGGATCATATCGGCGGCATTTTTTGCCACGTCGGTACCGGATCTGCCCATGGCACAGCCAATATCCGCTTTTTGGAGCGCCGGGGCGTCATTGACGCCGTCTCCGGTCATGGCCACCACCTCTCCATTGTTCTGAAACGCTTTTACAAGACGAACTTTGTGAGCTGGAGAAACTCTGGCGAAGACAGGGTATTGATAGATGACACGGGAGAGCTCGGCATCGCTGATCTGGTCTAACTGGGCTCCGCTCATGACCTGGTCGTGATGCCGGCAGATTCCCAGCTTATGGGCGATGGCGGAAGCGGTGACCTGATGGTCGCCGGTGATCATCACAGGACGAATTCCCGCGTGGCGACATTTTGTGACTGCAAATTCCGCCTCCTTTCTGGGAGGATCCATAAAGCCAGCCAGGCCCACAAATACCATATTCTCCTCGTAGACGGATTTGTCGTGTTTCAGGTGGGAGCCGATATCCTCCCGGTAGGCAAGGGCAAGCACCCGCAGGGCATCTTTGGCAAATTCCTGAAAGATTTGTTCGATATTCCGCCGTATGCTGTGGGTGATCGGTTTCTTTTCTCCGTCGATCAGGATATGGCTGCAGTGTTTGAGGATGATCTCCGGCGCGCCCTTGGTGATACTCATCAGCCCCTTTGAGGTTTCGTGAAATGTTGTCATTCTTTTGCGCTTGGAATCAAAGGGAAGTTCGTCTTTCAGATGTCTTTTTTTCTGCTCTGTCTCCATATTTATGGACAGAGTATCGGCGTACTCCCACAACGCCTTCTCCATGGGATCGATGCCGTGGCTGCACAAACAGAAATACGAAAATAAACGCTGAGCGGTATCCATCGTATAGGTTTTTACAACGGTCATTTTGTTTTCTGTGAGAGTACCGGTTTTATCAGAACAGATCACGGTGGCGCTGCCAAGGGTTTCCACAGCGGGAAGCCTGCGGATGATAGCACGTTTTTTCGCCATCCGCTCCACCCCCAGGGAGAGCATGATCGTGACCAGGGCAGGAAGGCTCTCTGGGATCGCCGCCACCCCCAGACTGACGGAGGTCATAAACATGGAAAAGACAGGCTGTTTTTTATATATGCCAAGGACAAACAGGACAAGACAGATGATCAGGGCCAGTGTCCCCAGGAGTTTTCCCGTATGGTTCAGTTTTTTCTGGAGCGGAGTATCCGGCGGCGTCTCAGAAGAGATCATTCCGGCGATGTGTCCCAGCTCGGTATTCATGCCAGTGGCGGTCACGATAGCAAGACCGTGTCCGGAGATGACAAGTGTTCCAGAAAAAGCCATATTGACCTGCTCTGCCACTGGAAGATTTTCTTGTTGGAGGGGAGAGGTGGATTTTTCTATGGGATTTGTCTCTCCGGTCAGGGTGGATTCCTCGATGGAGAGTCCCATGACAGATACGATTCTCGCATCGGCGGGAACGAGATTTCCCGCTTCCAGCACGATAAGATCTCCAGGAACCAGGAGAGAGGAATCGATCTGCTTTAAGTCTCCGTCTCGGTACACCAGTGCCAGAGGGGCGGAGAGGTTTTTTAGGGCCTCCAGGGAACGTCTCGCTTTTGCCTCCTGAACAACGCCCAGAATTGCATTAATTATCACGATGGCGAGTATGATGGAGGGCTCGATCAAGTCCATCCGATGCTCCAGACAGGAGACAGCAAAGGAGATGCCGGCGGCGATCAGGAGAGTTATGATCATAAAATCCTTGAACTGGTCGATAAAGTTTTTTAACATGCTGTCCGGTTTTTTATGTGCCAGTTGATTTTTTCCATATTTCTGAAGAAATGCCTCCGCTTTTTTCTGGTGTAATCCGTTTTCTAAATCTGTGTGAAAATGTTTTTCGACCTCTTTTGTAGGTGTATTGTACCAGTCGCTTTTATTTTTCATCCCTGTTGTCCCGAATCTGTTTTACATCATTTTTATGTCTCTAAATCGGGAATTATAACTTTTCTCCGGGATAATCATAAGATAAAATAAATAAGTCGGATTTTAGGAGAATTTGGAGAACGTGATCAAGATAATATTGCTTGGTTTATCCGCCAGCATTGATTCCTGGGCGGTGGGGGCTGCATACCGGGCAGGGGATATCCGTATCCCCTGGTACACGAAAGCGATCGTGGCGCTGGTCTCCGCTATTACATCCATGGCAGCCGTGTTCTTGGGAAATGGCATGGGGCATTTTATCGATACGGCCTACATCCAGATGGCAGGAGGTTTTGTGCTGTTTGTGATCGGTGTGCGGTCGGTCTGGGGTGTCTATCATCACCGGGAAGAAAAGAATTATGATGCGGATTCCTCTAAGACCATCGATCCATGGGAAGGAGTTCTGTTGGGAGGTGTCCTAGCCTCGGATTCATTCTGTGGCGGTCTCAGTCTGTGTGCCATGGGAGCAGAAGCGTATATATTTCCCTTTGTTGTAGGAATCCTTACCTATGGATTTTTGCTGCTGGCAGATAAAAGGGTAAAGTGTATCGGAGCCTCTCACTATTTTGCAGGCATCGCCCTAGCTGTCATCGGAGTCATGCAGCTGGCGGGAGCGCTGCAGTAGTGCGCAGGAGGAATGCACTGGAATTTCCTATTTACAAAACCGCTGTATTTATATACAATTATAATAGAATCTGGATGTAAATCCGAGGACTTTCAGAGAAAGGCGGATATATGTATGGACGGGGCAGCTCAGTTTTTTATGTGTGCAGGCGGTGCACTGGCAGGTTATATCATCATAGGAATTGCTGCCGCTATTGGCAAAATCGTGGGGGGATTATTGTTACACTTCAAGTTTGATCACTTTATATTTTTTATGATAAAAATTCATAAGAAAAACAAAGGATTTTCTATCGGGCTGTGTGATCCACAGCCTTACATAAGCTGCCGTATGACAGATCCGAAGGATACACGGATGAGAAATCTGATCTACGGGGCATTTTCTATGGCGGTGGCGCTGTTTTTTACAGAGACAGCCTGCTTTCAGATCTGGGGGACAAAGCTTATGCCAAAAAATGTCTTTACGGTGCCGATGGCCATGGTTATGGTGGGGTATACTTTGGTACTGATGGTGCTTCTAGCATTCAATCAGAAGCAGAAGGCAGGCAGCGGGGCAGCCGGGATTATGAGACGTGAGTACGAGCGGTGCTATGCGGCGATTCGAGAGGGCAGGGCACCGGCGGAGTTAGAAGTCCAGATAGTAGCCTACACGGGTAAACGGATCGATTTATCTGTCTACAAAAAGTATCTTCTCATGTTGTATTATCATTTTCTAGATCAGGGTGATTATGATAGTCTTCGGAGGGTCATGGATGAGATGGAGAATCATGTGCCGGATAAATGGTCCCGGGGAGAGATATCTAGTTTATGTGAATTTGTTTTTTACAATGTGATCATCCAGCCCAACGAGGGAAAGGCACATTTTTATGGAAAATCATTTCAGGCAAAAATAGAGGGCAATGAGGAGGCGAATATAAAGAGAGTTTTCGCCTATTGGCTGTATTTTGTCAAAAAAGATAAGGGAGCAGCTCTGCAGATCGCTATGGAGGCGATGAAGGCGGTGGGAACTTATTCCCTGACGGGATGCCGCGATATGGAGATGCGTTTCATTGAGGCACTGATCAAACGCATAGAGCAAACATCATCATAATCGGGGAGAAATTGCGATGAGAGAGAAAGTCATGTCACTGGCTCAGGGTAGATTTACATATGAGCAGCCTGAGATCGTCTGTTCTATAGACTGTCTGAAGCTGGAAGTTGTCGAGGGAGGGGAAGCCGCTTCCTCCTTTACGGTGTCCAATTCTGCCGGGACGAAGATCAAGGGATTCGGAGCGGTGGATCATTTCAATATTGAATTTCTTCCAGTTTTTGATGGGAAGGAAAATGAAATTACAGTAAAGGTATATGCGGCCAATAAAAAAGCGGGGGAGATCATGACAGGAGATCTCTGTATCGTGACGGACTGCGGAGAATATATGCTGCCATATGAGATCCGGGTATTGCCGAGATGCCTTCGTAGTTCTGACGGGGAGATTCATTCCTATGAAGAATTTGTGGAGCTTGCCAGGGAAAACTTTGAAGAGGCAGTCACGATCTTTTATCATGATAAATTCAAAAAGATTTATCTGCAAGAGTGGGGAGAAAAAAGATTATATCAAAATTTAACTTTGAAAAATCCCAAAAAGCAGGCGCTGGAAGAGTTTTTGGTAGCTCATGGTGACAAAAAGCCAGTGCGGTTTGCAGCGAATAAAAGGCAGATTTCCTTTGAAGTCAGGGACGAAGACATCGATGGTGAGATCCTGATCGCTTTAGATAGTTGGGGAATGGCAGGGATCCAGGTGAGTACGAAAAGTTCTTACATTTCATTGGAAAAAAATAACCTCAGTAATAAGGATTTTTTGCAAAATCAGGCGGTTCTTGGTTTTCATATTCAGGCCTCAAAGGTTCCAGAGGGGATTCACCGCTGTGTGATCCTTCTGGAAAATGTGTACCAGAAACTGGAGATCGGGGTGAGGCTTCACGGGATTCGAGGAAGGAAAGAGAGGGCGAAAAAGCGCAGTTTGGACAAGCTGCCTGGGTTGCTGACAAAATATCATATTCAGTACATGATGAACAGCAGTTTGAAAGATGAGTGGCTTCGGGTGCTGGTAGAGAACCGGGAAGGCATCGGCAGTCTCAGCAAGGGAAACGATGTTCTCCTGGAGGGCTACATGGCAGTTTTGACCGGAGAAGAGAGAAAAATGACCGCTTTTGTCAATGCGGTGACAGGGATGCCAGCACCGGCGTTGGGAGACAGCGTGAGTAAGGTGTTCTGTTATCTGACCACAATGTATATAAGGTGTCTTGCCCTGGGTTCTCTTGAGGAAAAAAGTGAGCTGTGTCGGAGGATCAGGGAATATTATGACAACGGCTGCCATCACTGGCGTCTTCTCGTTATGTTGGAGCGGCTGGGGTATTTTCAGGGCAGCTCCCAGAGTTTGATGGAGGAGCTGGACCTGCTTTGGAAGGAGGGGGCAGTCAGTCCCTATCTGCATTTATACCGAATGTTACTACTGCTACAGGAGCCGGAACTCCTGAAATTGGACAGCAGTAGGATAGGAGCGCTCAGATTTGGGTTAAGGCACGATTTAATTACCGAGGATCTAGCGATGGCAGTATCTTTTCTGGCAGTGCGCCAGAAGAATTGCACTCCTGCACTCCTATCTGTGTTGCAGGGCTGTTATGAGCTATATGGCAGTGAGGACACTCTTCAAAGTATCTGTGCTCTGATGATTCGGACGGAGAAGCTGGAGGCTAGGTATTTTAAATGGTTTCGCCTTGGGGTGGAGAGGAGATTGCGTCTGACAGAGCTTTTTGAATATTATATGTACACTATGGACAAAGCCTGTTATGATGAAGCACTGCCAGTGGTGGCAACTTATTTTCAGTATGAGAATCATTTAAGGGATTCCGTTCGGGCTGGGCTTTATGCAAGTATTGTCAGGAACCAGGAAAGGTATCCAGAATATTATCAGAGTTATTATGAGGCGATGCAGGAATATACGCTTCGGCAGCTGTATGATCATCACATCAGTCCAGAATTGGCGGTGCTATATGAAGAATTTTTCAGTGTGGACAAATGCAAAGATCGGATCGCCAGAGAGCTGCCTGGGGTTTTATTTGTCCATCGGCTTCACTGCCATAACAAGAATATGGAACGGGTGGTA
>ERZ808054.1740-NODE-1740-length-11081-cov-13.884224_pt1 | contig 11081 bp, 11 predicted proteins | sample MGYA00380201_ERZ808054 | MGnify/ENA primary metagenome ERZ808054 (study PRJEB31490, sample SAMN06133419) | mouse gut metagenome | isolation source: Z5_2 | host: mice | place: China: Chengdu | collected 2015-05 ... | reverse complement strand
CAAATATCTATGGACAGGGTCGAAGAGTCGAAAAGAAATCCATTTTAGTCTCTGCAAGGCGCTTGATTGACGCGTACCGGACGTACGCGGAATGAAAGCAACACGGCAGAGGCTAAAATAGATTCTTTTCCGACCGTGTATCCCCTTGTCCACTGAGGGTACTATTTGCCGATACCATTGATAAGGAGGATTGTAAAAATCCTCCCCTCAACAGCTCAGGAAAGAAAAAGAATTGTTTCTGCCACTGTATCTTATTTATCTTCTCCGATATTCATGTAAAAATTACATGAATCTTTTTCTTTCCCGATATTTTCCCCTTTTACGACCCTTATAATAACATATGATACGTTACCAAACCGTTACTTAAAAAGCAAATTTTGCAGCTTTTTGAGCAAAATTGGTAATTTTTATAATTTGAAATCGAATACCCCCAGTGAACAGGGGGATACATGCCCCTGTCCGCTGAGGGTAAAGTGTTTTATGAAACCAAAATATTTTCTATTTTATCTTCCAGCTCTTTCTGAGGAACCGCGCCTATGATCGTTTCTTTTACCTGCCCATTGATAAAAATCATCATTGTCGGAATCGACATAACCCCATATTGTGAAGCCATCCTGTTTTCCTCGTCGATATTGCACTTTCCGACTTTTACTTTACCGTCATATTTCTCCGCAAGTTTTTCCACTACCGGTGCCATCATTTTACACGGCCCGCACCAGTCTGCATAAAAATCCACAAAAACCGGTATATTGGAGGAAAGTACCTCCTGTTCAAAATTTGCTCCTGTAAATTTGTATTCCATTTTATTCTCCTTCCTGTTTAGATAAAATTTTAATTGCAATGATGTTTTAATTGCAAAATTTCGACTTGAAAATGATTAAGAATTTTTTTCTGTCCCGCTTCTTATTGCGGAAATAATATATTTACAAATAGGATTTCCCATTGAAGAAAACCGTTCTTCATATTCGGTCATAACATTTTCTTCCATCATTTTTGTATCATGATGCAGATCATGCGTTATTTTATCCAACTGCCATCCGGCCGGTTCCAGTTCTTCGAGAGCAAATGCAAACAAATCCTGATTATCCGTTTTAAATTCCAAATTTCCCTCTTTGGTTAGTATAGTACGATACCGGTTTAAAAATTCACGGGATGGAAGCCTTCTTTTCGCATGCCTGTCCTTTGGCCACGGATCGGAAAAATTCAGATAAATTTTATTTACTTCTCCTTCGCCAAATACATCTGTCAGTTCTTCCGCATCCATACGGATGAAATACAGATTGGGAAGTTCTTCTTTTTCCATTTTCTGAATGCCCCGGATTAAAACGCTTGAAAATTTCTCTATGCCAATATAGTTGATTTCCGGATGAAGCCTTGCCATATCCATAATAAAACGGCCTTTTCCCATGCCGATTTCAATCTGTAACGGATTAGAATTGCCGAACAGCTCCCGCCACTTGTTTTTCCTTTCCTTAGGATTCTGAACAACAAACCGGCTTTGGGCAATCGCTTCCCGAGAACCGGCAACATTACGTAATCTCATTAGTTTACTCCCTGATCGTCCTGATGGATTTTACTATCGTATTTTATGCTTTCTTTGCGTTTCATTGTACACTATTTTAAAAAGTAAGAAAAGAATATCTTAAAAAATACGGTAAAAATATTTTGTTTCTGTGCAAAATAGTGTATAGTGTAGATTGGACAAAGTTCCTTTTATCTTGTATTGTATTAACGGAGGCTTGATTATTCATGAATTATATAAAAAACAGAAAACATTTGGCCCGGTTTATGTTGACGGTTTTTTTCTGTGTTTTTCTTTTTTCCAAATATAGTGTAACTGCTCACGCAACTGCGGAAGAACTGGCGGCAGAGGCAGAAGCCAGAAAATTACTGCCGGTTCAGTCCGACGAAATCGAAAACTGGCCCACCGGTCCGCAGACAAGCGCTCAGGCTGCTATTTTGATGGATGCCAATACCGGTATTATTCTTTATGCCAAAAATATTCATGAAAAACTGTATCCGGCCAGCACGACAAAGATTCTTACCTGTTTTCTCGCTATGGAGAACGGCAATCTGGACGACATGGTCCCTTTCAGTCATGAAGCCGTTTTCAGCGTTCCATTGGACGGCTCCAAGATGGGGATGGATGCGGGAGAATCCATTCCTTTAGAGGAAGCGCTTTATGGAATTTTGGTCGCTTCCGCCAATGAAGTATCCAACGCTGTTGCGGAATATGTCAGCGGTTCTATCAGCGATTTTATAGATTTGATGAATACACGTGCGGCGGAACTCGGCTGTACAGACTCTCATTTTTCCAATACCAACGGACTTTTTGACGAAAACCATTATACATCGGTCTATGATCTTGCACTGATTTCAAGCGCTTTTTTTCAGAATGAAATTTTATGCAAAATCAGCAATACCCCGCGTTATCATTTCGAACCTACAGAGACGCAGCCCGATGATTTTTATAAAAATAACAAGCATCAGCTCGTCAATGGTGAAATTCCCTATGAAGGTATTTTAGGGGGAAAAACAGGTTATACGGATCAGTCAAGGCAGACTCTTGTCACCTGCGCGGAAAAAAACGGCATGAAGCTGATCTGCGTTGTTTTTAAAGAAGAATCGCCGGAACAGTTTACGGATACCGTTGAACTTTTCAACTATGGTTTTCAAAATTTTCAGGTATTAAATGTTTCCGAGAATGAAGACAAATTTAATATTGAAAATGTTAATTTCTTTCAGGCCGAAAATGATATTTTCGGAAATTCCAAACCGATTTTATCGATTGACCCCGACAGCTATGTGATAGTTCCAAACATGGCGAATTTTTCCAATCTCGATTCTACGGTCGATTATCAGATTGAAGAAGAAGATCATGTAGCAAAAATCGATTATACCTATAATAATACCTATGTTGGAAGCGCTTATGTAAATCTCTCCGAGTATGCCGAATCAATTTATCAGTTTGAGGCGATGGAATCTTCCGGAAATGATAAGAATAAATCCGTTGAAAACAATGACAAAAAGCAAAATAAAGATACGGTTTCATCCTCCTCCGAATTGCAACAGGAGGATGACAAAATCATATACATCAATGTAAGAACGGTGCTGATCGGTGTTATGATTTTCGCTTCATTCTTTATCTGTTTTTTTATTATCCGGGCGCTTATTGTAAACAGTAACAATTCCAAGCGCAGGAAAAACCGTGTAGACAGAAAAAAACACCGAAGAGAACGTATCCGTTCTAACTTCGATGATTTTGATTTTTAGCAGCTCGTTTTTCTTTCCGGTGCTGTCTGGCCTGTTCCTGTTTGTGAAAAATATTTTCTACCTCTGTTTCGGAAATAAATTTTTCGGTTTTTACGACATAGATCTGTCCGTTTTCCGCTTTTCGGATCCGTATTTTGGATTTCATATTGCCATGCACATCGCAGTATGAGATACAATAATAATGTTTTCCGTTTGGCGTAAACCATCGAATTTTTTTCTTCAGATTTTTATGACAAAGATAGCATTTCGTTGCAACGATACCTCTGTCATTCATCGCCTTTATTTTGTCTTCAAATCCTCTGGAAATATATTTTGCATAAGACTCCTGCGGCACTTTGTCAAAGATAACGCGTATTTCTTCTTTTCTGCCTGCAGGAATATGAAAAACATCGAAAGAATAATTTTCCAGCACATTTTCGTCGATCATTGCCAGAATTTTTGCTGTATAGTATGCGTCGCTCAACGCTCTGTGAAATGGGATATCTTTTTTGATTTTCAGAAAGTCAATTGCATATTCCAGGGATTTTCGAGATTTTCTGTCTTCAAACGCAATGCTGAATAATTTCTGAACATCCAGAAACCGAAACGGCCTGTCCGACATCGGCTCCATATTATAAAACCGGATATTTCTCTGAAGTTCTGTTAAATCCATAGAACCCCAGGTACAGAATACATAATTATCTCCCCACCAGTTTCTAAATGCCCGCATCACTTCCGGAAAACACTTACCGTCCTTCAGTTGTTCCATTTGCAGATGAATAAGTTTTTTCGTAATATGATTCATCTCATGATAAACCTGAGGTCTGATCAGCTCGTTAAATTCATCCGTTTTTTCCCGTTGGCTATTCAGTTTTATCGCACCGATCTCAACGATTTCAAAAGGAAGATTTTTTTCCGTTTCTTCTCCGGCGCCTTGATTCCATTCTAAGTCCAATATGATATAATTCATAAAACTTCCTTACTGTGATCAAGACTTCTTGTGACATCATAACGTCCCTGACTGGATTCGAACCAGCGGCCTTTCGCTTAGGAGGCGAACGCTCTATCCTGCTGAGCTACAGAGACATCTATTTTCATATTATTATAACATATAATCTAATAATATAAAAATCTTTTCATAATAAAATTTACGATAAAATTTTAATTCCTGGAAATTTTTCACGCTATATCAGGATAATTAATATAACCCTGCATCCAGATAATGCCTTTGAACCTGCGTCCAATCTGCGGTTCGCCATACAAATCCGCAGCATTAATGCAGATATCGAATTGTAAATCATTACAACTCAGCTTCATAAGATATATTTCTTCCCCTGTCAGCTTATTCGCCGTTTTGGAATATTCCAAAATCTCTCCGAGAATGGAGTATTGATCACATTCCACTCCATACGGCATGAAATAAGTATCGACGAGACTGAATACATCTTCTTTTAAAATCTTCCTGGATATGGATGTATATGTATCCATATCTTCCAAAGTAAGACTTTCTATCGCATCCTCATCACCCTGTCTTGCGGCAGCGATCAGCTGATTTCTGTTTAAAGAAGCTTTTTTGACTCTGCGCATATCCATTTCGTCTTTTACAAGAGGAAGTATGATATTCCCTTTGACAGAAAGACCGGACAGCGTAAGGGTTGTACCTCTGATCGGAAGCATATTTGTATGCTGTGCTTTTACATAAGGTATGATATTCTGCAAATAAAAAATCAGACTGACGCCGACTTTAATATCGTCACAGACTCCGGCGTAAGATTCTTTTTCCGCATGGCGTTCTACGGACACGTCCTCACAGGAACTGACGCCCCTTCCTCTTAAATAAGGATAAAAATAGTCAAACGTAAATTTGTCGTCTGCATCAAATTCCCCGCAGACAGCAATTCCCATATTCTCAGCAAAATCTTCACAAAATTCTGCAAGTATGGTTTCATCCCCGTTAGACGTATAAGAACGACGCGTTGCACTCAAGATGATATCCGTGACCAGTTTCTGTTGTTCTCGCTTGTCCATCAGCTTACTAAAACCAATAGCCCGCATATATTTATGCAAAGGTTTCACCTCCCTTTATCTGATTTCCGTCTTGCCGCCCATATATGGACGAAGAACTTCGGGAATACGAACGGAGCCATCTTCCTGCAGATTATTTTCCAAAAATGCAATCAACATTCTGGGCGGTGCAACAACCGTATTATTCAGTGTATGGGCAAAATATTTACCGTCTTTGCCATTCACCCGTATTCTCAATCTCCTTGCCTGAGCGTCGCCAAGATTAGAGCAGCTTCCTACTTCAAAATATTTCTTTTGTCTCGGGGACCATGCTTCTACATCAAAGGATTTTACTTTCAAATCGGCAAGATCGCCAGAACAGCATTCAATGGTCCTGACCGGAACATCTAATGATCTAAATAAGTCTACCGTATTTTGCCATAGTTTGTCAAACCAAATCGGAGATTCTTCCGGTTTGCATACGACAATCATTTCCTGTTTTTCAAATTGATGAATCCGATAAACGCCGCGCTCCTCTATGCCGTGCGCTCCTTTTTCTTTACGGAAACAAGGAGAATAGCTTGTCAGTGTCTGAGGCAGATTCTCTTCCGGCACAATTGTGTCAATAAATTTACCGATCATGGAATGCTCTGACGTTCCAATTAAGTATAAATCTTCTCCTTCGATTTTATACATCATGGCATCCATTTCCGCAAAACTCATTACGCCGTCAACAACAGCGCTGCGAATCATAAAAGGCGGTACACAGTAAGTAAATCCTCTGTCAATCATAAAATCTCTTGCATAAGAAATAACAGCGGAGTGAAGTCTTGCAATATCACCCATCAAATAATAAAAGCCGTTTCCCGCAACTCTTCCCGCAGCATCCATATCGATGCCGTTAAACTTTTCCATAATTTCCGTATGATAAGGAATTTCAAAATCCGGTACTACCGGTTCTCCGTATTTCTGAACTTCCACATTCTCAGAGTCATCCTTGCCGATCGGAACGGACGGATCGATGATATTCGGAATCGTCATCATATCCTTTTTAATTTTTTCACGTAATTCATTTTCTTTTTCTTTCAACTGGTTAAGCCGTTCCGCATTCGCAGAAACTTCCGCTTTTTTTGCTTCCGCTTCTTCTTTTTTACCCTGTGACATTAATGTGCCGATTTCTTTTGATATTTTATTCCGGCTGGCACGAATATCATCAGCTTCCTGCTGTGTCTTTCTGACTTCTTCATCCAGAGCAATCACTTCATCCACCAGTTCCAGTTTGGAATCCTGAAATTTCTTTTTGATATTTTCTTTTACAATCTCCGGATTTTCTCTTAAAAATTTTATATCTATCATGTACGATTTCCTCCTAATGATCTATTTTACTTTTTCTGAAATATTATTACAAGAGAAAATTTTTTATCCTATTACTTCTTTAATATAAATATTATTTATCTCCAGTAAATCTTTTACAATATTTACAGTTTCTCCATTTTTGTCCTGAATCACACGAATTACAGGACGTCCCGGGAATTGTTTATTCTGACGCAGCACAATACCGATTTCACCTTCGTTTGTCTGTATATATGTGCCTGCAGGATATACCGCTGTAAATTCCAGAAATATATCTACGATTCTTCCGTCAAATTTGACATCCCTGAAATTTTTCAGATATTCTATTGCTTCATATACTTTTACTCTCTTACAGCCGATACCGCAGATCATTTCGTCAAACGCATCGCACACCTGTATAATCCGGCATTCCAGAGGAATATCTACTGCTTTCAGGGGATAACCTGATCCATCGATTCTTTCATGATGATATAATATCATATTTTTGCTCATATTGGAAATCCAATTTTCACCCTGTAATGAAGAATATGCGTAAACCGGATGTTTCTTGTATTCGGAATATTCAAATTCCGACATTTCTTCCAAATCATGGTCCATATAATTAGCTGTCAGATATCGAAGTCCCAAATCATGCAAAAGACAGCCAACGCCGATATCATGCACTACTTTGTGCGAAAGATTCATACGAAGAGCAACAACAGTTGCTAAACTGCATATACTGACAGAATGTTCATAAATATCGGAACTTCTTTCCCAGATATCATAAATTTGTTCAACAACTTCTTCCTCTTCGAGAATATTAATAATAATATGATCTGCAATCTGACTCAATTCTACCAATTCTTCATTATGGCAGTACATATGCTTTTCTAAAATATCTCTTACTTTCGATTTAAAAGATTCTTCCAGATCATTTTTTAAAATGACAACGGATTCCGCTTCTTTTTCATCCCATACATACACTTCTTTGATATTTAGTTCTCTTAACTTTTCAATATAATCCTGACACAATATAGTCCCTTCAGATAATAATACATTATAATCTGCAGTCATTACACTATTGGCCAAACATTCCTGTCCTGTCAAGTCATCAATTCTACATATTTTTTTAATCATACGTTTTTACCACAAATATTTCAATCATTATTTTCCCACGACGAGTCTGCATTATTAATCTTCTGTGCCCATTGCAATATTTAATGCTTTTCTTTCTTCATCTCCTAATGAAATGCTGCATTCTCCCATTTTTATTTCTTTCGTATAAGTGTAACATCCTTCGGTACTGTGTACTGAATTTAAAGCAAAACCATTATTATTTTCATCCAGGAGAACAAGACAAAAACTCAACTGCCCTCCCATTTGTGCAAAAGCATCATACTTTACTACACCAATTTTCTGAAATGATTTTTCTAAATTTTTATACAACATCCGAATATCTTTTTCATTTTTTTCAATCGATAATTTTATGAATTTATTATCCTCATATAACCCAAAAATATCTTTTTCCAAATTTTTAGCATTCTTTCCGATCATAAATTTTTCATATTTTTTGATCATCTTCGATAACTTTACCATTTGAATGATTATCAATATCAGCATGATAAGAAGAAATGTAATCAATCCGATAAAAATATATGTAATATCCAGATTACCAAGTCCCGCCATCTTTAGTAACTCATAATTCATTTTTTACTCCCGTCCGCATATGTAATGTACTCAATCCCTTTCTATTTTTAATGAGCGCTCAACAATGCTATAATTTTTTCCAGATCGTCATGTGAATAAAATTCAATTTCTATTTTCCCGGAACCATTCCCTTTTGATGCAATCGCTACTTTTGTTCCAAGCGTCTGCTTTAATTTTTCCTCTACATTCTGATAAATAACTTCCAGGCTTTTATCTTCTTCCTTTTCCTTTTTTGGTTTTTCCGGCTTATTGAGATTCTTAACCAGTTTTTCAACATCCCGGACACTCAATTTTTCATCAAATATTTTTTGTGCAATATTATATTGTTCTTCCGGATTTTCTATGGAAATCAATGCTCTTGCGTGTCCGCTTGATATCATATCATCAATAATCATCTGCTGCACTTTATCGCATAACTTCAATAACCGCATGGAATTTGTAACGGCAGTTCTGCTTTTTGAAACTCTCTCAGCAACTTCATCCTGTTTCAAATTAAACTCCGTTAAAAGTCTTTTATAGGCAAGAGCTTCTTCTATTGGATTCAAATCTTCTCTTTGAATATTTTCAATCAGTGAAATCTCAACAATTTCCTGGTCTGTATAATCACGGATAATAACAGGAACTTCTTTTAGTCCGGCCAATTTAGCCGCACGCCAGCGGCGTTCACCTGCAATTATTTCATAGTAAGTTTTTCTATCCTGAACAAGAATGGGCTGTAACAAACCAAACTGTTTAATAGAATCCGCCAATTCCTGAAGAGCATCTTCATCAAAATTCTTTCTTGGCTGTTCACGATTGGGTTCTATCTTTGTGATTTTTACAATTGTATCCGGCTCTTTTTTTTCTTCCACATTCTTTGTTGTATTTTTACTCTTTGTATCGACTGACACACTTGGAATTAAAGCATCCAGACCTTTTCCTAATCCTCTTGCCGCCATCTTTCACGATACTCCTTCCTACGCATACTAAAACTTCCTGTTTATCACTTCATCGGCTAATAACATATAAGCTTCCGCACCAGCTGATTTTGGATCGTAAATATGAATTGGCTTACCATGGCTTGGTGCTTCTGCTAATCTGATATTTCTTGGTATTACCGTATTATAAACACTTTGGCTTAAATGACTTTTAACATTTTCCACCACCTGCATCGAAAGATTCGTTCTGGAATCATACATTGTAAATACGACGCCTTCCATATCTAAATCCGGATTCAGTCTTTCTTTTACCAAATTAACCGTATGGATTAACTGACTCAATCCTTCCAAAGCATAATACTCACATTGAATAGGTACAAGTACCGTATCGGCCGTTGTCATTGAATTAATGGTCAGCATACTCAATGAAGGAGGGCAGTCTATAATAATAAAATCATACTTATCTTTAACCCAATCCACTTCGTTTTTTAATATGTATTCTTTCTTATCTATTCCAATCAATTCAATTTCTGCCGCAGCAAGATTAACATTCGACGGAATAATTGAGATGCCGGGTATAACATCTTTTAAAATACATTCTTCTATGGAACACTCACTTAAAATTAATTCGTATATCGTATTTTCCAAATCGTTCTTTTCAATTCCAAAACCGCTTGTTGTATTTCCCTGTGGGTCAATATCAATTACCAATACTTTCTTTCCTTTTGCTGCTAATGAAGCTGATAAGTTAATTGATGTTGTTGTCTTTCCGACACCACCTTTTTGATTTGCTATCGCAATCGTTCTTCCCATATTTCTTTTTCTCCGATTCTTAATATTTCCCCACTTTTTTCACTGGTTCATATAAATTAATTGATCTTTATATAAAACTTCGTAATTATTATATCACTTCTTAATTCTATTATCAATTTTTTTGCATAAATTGAATGTTTCACACCAATTTTTTAGAAACATGATCATGTTTCACGATTTCTTTTCAATATCTAGTATTAAAATGTTTCATGTGAAACATTATATAGATGATGGAAAAATATGTTCATAAATGTTTCACATGAAACATTTTTAAACTTTTATAATATTATTTTTTATAGCAAAAACTGCTGCCTGTGTACGATCTGAGACATCTATTTTTTTAAAAATATTAGAAATATGATTTTTAACGGTGCGTTCACTGATATTAAGATTTAAAGCAATTTCCTTATTTGACATCCCATTTGCAACCTGAATTAACACTTCCAATTCCCGTTTTGTCAAAAACTTAATTTTATCTTTTTCAAGATCTCGATTTGCCAGACGGAAATTCAACTCCGGAATCAGACTTGGCTGAATATAAGTTTTACCGCTATTGACTTTATAAATGGCTCTTTTCAGTTCGGCCGATTCCGAATCCTTCATTATATATCCATCCACACCTTGATCGACAGCTTTAATCAAATATTCTACTTCATTATGCAATGTCAGCATCAGGACTTTGATATCCATTTTGTTTTCCCTTAAAACTTTTAAAACCTCAAGACCATTTTTTTCAGGCATATTAATATCCAACAAAAGAACATCCGGATTATGTTGTTTCAATTTTTCAAGACACTCAATACCATCTCCGGCTTCTGCAATTACTTCGATACTTCCATCTAATTCTAATAATTGTTTAATACCTTCCCTCATTAAGTTATGATCATCAGCGATCATAACCTTAATAATATTTTCCATGTCTTTTCCTCATTTTCTATATATACTTATTCATATTTAGCACACATTAGTACCTTCAGCTAACAAGGGGATACACGCCCTGCTCCATGATATTTGAGCGATTTTCAGCGTTGTCCTCAATCGGCGTACGACCGGTAC
>ERZ808054.1739-NODE-1739-length-11082-cov-4.648433_pt1 | contig 11082 bp, 5 predicted proteins | sample MGYA00380201_ERZ808054 | MGnify/ENA primary metagenome ERZ808054 (study PRJEB31490, sample SAMN06133419) | mouse gut metagenome | isolation source: Z5_2 | host: mice | place: China: Chengdu | collected 2015-05 ... | reverse complement strand
TGGCTTTTTTGCCGGGAGCTACATTCATCTCCGTGCGGACATTGCGGATTCCCCGCACTGCCTCTTTCATGATCTCAATGTCCTTTTCTTCCTTTTCATAATCCCATGCTTCCTGATACTCCGGCCATCTGGAGATCATGATGGATTCTTCCTCAGACTGCAATGTGCAGAAAATTTCCTCAGTAACAAAAGGCATATAAGGGTGCAGCAGCTTTAAGGCATTGATCAATACCGTCCTTAACGTCCACAGCGCTGCATTCTGGCTTGCCTTGTCATCAGAATTGTACAGGCGGGGTTTTACCATCTCTATATACCAGTCGCAGAACTCATCCCAGATAAAATCGTAAACCTTCTGAACCGCAATTCCCAGCTCAAAGCTTTCCATATTATCGGTTACATCCCTGATCAGCGCATTTAACTTGGATAAAATCCACTTATCTACCGGCTCCAGGGCAGGATCGGACACATAAAGCCCTTCCTCCGGCATGTTCATCATGATGAACCGGGATGCATTCCAGATCTTGTTGGCAAAGTTCCTGTTTGCTTCCACCCTTTCATAGTAAAAACGCATATCATTTCCCGGCGCATTTCCTGTGATCAGGGTAAGCCGGAGGGCATCCGCCCCATATTTGTCAATGATCTCAAGCGGGTCAATGCCGTTCCCCAAAGACTTGCTCATTTTCCGCCCCTGGGAATCCCTCACAAGCCCATGGAACAACACGGTCTTAAAGGGCTTTTCACCCATCTGCTCATAGCCGGAAAAGATCATGCGGATCACCCAGAAGAAAATAATGTCATATCCCGTCACCAGCACATCTGTAGGATAAAAATACTTCAGGTCCTCCGTCTGCTCCGGCCACCCCAAAGTAGAAAAAGGCCAAAGCGCTGAGGAAAACCAGGTATCCAGAGTGTCCGGATCCTGCTCTAAGCGCTCACATCCGCATCTGGGACATTTGTCTGGTGCCTGCGGCGCAACCGTGATCTCCCCGCACTTGCTACAATAATATGCCGGGATCCGGTGCCCCCACCAAAGCTGTCTGGAAATACACCAGTCACGGATATTGTCTGTCCAGTTAAAGTAGATTTTTTCCATCCGCTTGGGGATCAGCTGGATATCTCCGTTCTTCACCGCTTCCACGGCAGGCTTTATCAGCTCATCCATCTTCACAAACCACTGCTGCTTGATCATGGGTTCAATGGTCGTCTTGCACCGGTCATGCGTCCCTACATTATGGGAATAATCCTCAATTTTAACCAAAAGCCCCATCGCGTCCAGTTCTTTTACGATGGCTTCCCTTGCCGCATAACGGTCCATCCCGCAGAATTTTCCGCCATTTTCGTTGATAGTTGCATCGTCATTTAAAATATTGACCTCCGGCAGATTGTGACGCTTGCCAACCTCAAAGTCGTTAGGATCGTGGGCAGGAGTGATCTTTACCACACCGGTTCCAAATTCCATATCCACATAAGAATCCGCAACCACGGTCAGCTCCCTGTTCACGATAGGCAGCATCAGCTTTTTGCCGATCAGGTCTTTATATCTCTCGTCCTCCGGGTTCACAGCTACCGCCGTATCTCCCAGCATAGTCTCCGGTCTGGTGGTCGCAAATTCCACAAATCTGGTGGTGCTCACCGTACCGTCCTCCTCAATCAAAGGATACTTGATATGCCAGAAATGCCCTGCCTGTTCCGCATATTCCACCTCCGCATCGGAAATGGAAGTGTTACATACCGGACACCAGTTGATGATTCTGCTCCCCTTATAGATCCAGCCCTTTTCATGCATCTTGCAAAATACTTCCGTAACCGCTTTATTGCAGCCCTCGTCCATGGTGAAACGCTCCCTGTCCCAGTCACAGGAGCTGCCCAGCTTCTTAAGCTGATTGACGATGCGGCCGCCATATTCCCTTTTCCAGTCCCATGCACGTTCCAGGAATCCTTCTCTCCCCAGATCTTCTTTGGTAATGCCCTCTTCCTTCATCTTTTCGATGATCTTAACCTCTGTGGCAATGCTGGCATGATCCGTTCCCGGCTGCCAAAGTGCATTATATCCCTGCATCCTTTTAAACCGGATCAAAATATCCTGCATAGTTTCATCCAGCGCATGCCCCATATGGAGCTGCCCCGTAATATTCGGGGGCGGAATCACGATCGTAAAAGGTGTCTTGGAATGATCCACCTCTGCATGAAAATATTTCTTCTCCATCCACTTCTGATAAAGCCTATCCTCAATCCCCTTGGGATCATAGGTTTTTGCAAGTTCTTTGCCCATATTTTTTCTCCTCTCTGATTGGCTGCTTGTTTTTCCAATACGAAAAAGCCCTCTGCAGATACTTTCTCTGCAAAGGGCGTATTTACGCGGTACCACCTTCATTTATCACTCAGCGATCTCGGCAGGAAACCCTGCTCAAAATCCTATCCGTTAACAAGGATAAATCGGGAACGCTTACTTGGAAATCCCTTACAGGCAAGTATGACAAACACCTGAAAAGCTATTCCGTTCACCGCTCCGGCTCCAAAGCTACCTTCCGCATCCTCCGCCCTGAAATCTCACAGCACTGCACCAGTCTGATACAGGATTTCTTCTCTGAAGGGTTCGTGACACGTACTCCTCTTCTTCAACGCCTTTAAAAATTAAGTTATAATTATCTTAGTAGCCGCCATTCCTTTTGTCAAGATGGATTTTTGTTTAAATTCATCTTTCTTTCATCTTGCTCCCAATCTTACGCAAAAGGACACCACTGGTATCACCAGTATGGCACCAGTAAAAAATGCCGCCGAATCCTTCCTTTTTCACGTAATCGCATTTGTATCCCAGAGAGGTTTCATCATCATAGCTGATGAACGTGGATCCATTAAACAAAAATGGTGCCTTCGCCTCGTCATCCCAATAGCGTACGTAGCCGTTTTTATCAATATATTTCTCCGCCAGTTTGTCATAGTTAGGGCCATAGCCGCCGCCCTCTTTCGTATATTGCAGGAAGCCGTGATAGCGGTCCTGCACATCCTTCCATTGTCTGGAATAAAATGCCGCGCCCATCAAAAGCATTTCCCTGGGGAAGCCTGCACTTTCAAACAGGCGAAGCGCCTGATCGCAGCTATTCCTGAAAACATCGCCTGTGGAAGAATACAGTGCGGTATGATGACCGGAAAGGGCATGGAAGCCACACTTTAAGTCGTAGGTCATCAGGCACACATAGTCCAATATCTCAGCAAGCTCTTTGGTCTCCACACTTTCTATGTAATAAAGATCCGCTCCCGCCGCAATGGAAAGAATGCCGCCCCCTGCCTCATCCAGCCCTTTTCTTGCCGCCTGGCACAAAAGCGTGAAATTATGCTTATCCTGAGGCGAACAGTTTACATTGTTGGAAGGCACGCAAGGATATTCCCAGTCAAAATCCACGCCGTCAAAGCCCTCCTCCGCCACCAGCCTTCTACAAGATTCCGCCACATTGCTGCGCAGCTTTTCAGATGCGCTGACATGTGTAAACGCGTCCGGTTCGCTGGGCACGATCGACAGAATGATCTTAATATTGGGATTCCACTCCCTGACCTGGTCCATCTGCTTTAAAAATGGATGATCCGCAGAAAGCAGTTCGCCTTCCATGGTGATATTCCCAAAGGCAACATGGATATGAGTCAATATTTCCGCCTGTTCCTTAGTGACAATAGAATCCCTGATCACATAACCTAATATCTTTTTCATTTTTATACTCCTTACGCTGATATAAATTGTACATTGGTTAAATTTATTCACCACAGATAAAGCTTACTACATCCATATCGTTGTCTGCAAGTCTTTCTATATCTTCCTGCAAAGTTGTTCCCTCCGCCAGCTCAAGAGTATAGCAAAACTCCCCAAAACCGGACAGATCCATCTTAAAATTCGTCTCCCAGGTGTTGTTCATGATCCAACTGTACACCGGACGCTGGTTATTTTCCGCCTTGTTGTCACACAGCACAATGGGATGGTGCTCCATCTGCCCCATATAGATCAGCGCAGTGTCCCGTGTTCCGATCAGCACGCTCTGCTCTCTTCCCCGGTAAAGAATCCCCTGGTCCGCCACATAGTACTCCATATTGCTGCCGGGAAGCTGATCCATACCGGGACGCATGGGCACGCCGCCCTCCCTGATATAAACCTCTGTTTCCGGCAAATTCAATGCCAGAGGCAAATATACGCTTTCGATATCCTCACTCAATGTCTTAGCGATCCGGTAGGTAAAGTCAATTTTAGGAAGGTTCCGGTACATCTTGATCACCACGTCGCTATGGTAAGTTCCTTCCAGCTCAAAGGTCAGCTTCACTCTTGAAAATACCGGACCGTTATCCATGATCTTAATATCCGTCAGATCTCCCTGATACTGCTCCGCATGCAATCCCCGGATATTTCTCCCAAGCAGCCGCCGTTCCTCGCCAATTCCCTTGCGGATCTGTGTCCGCTCATAGACTGGCGTAAAGAAAGCCTCCAGTCCGTCCTTCAGCATTTCCACACCGCTCTTTTTATTATAAAAAGAAGTGATTCCTTCCCCAATCCTGTAGCTGATCTTAAACCAGTCATTTTCCAGTCCATAAGGCAGCCGGTAGCTTTCCGCATCATATTCATTTACGATATCGCGCACCCGCTCTGCACCAATCCATGCAGCGCGTGAAAAAAGCTTCTCTTCCTTTGCAGGCTGCTCCTCAAAGATAAAGAGTTTTTCTTCCAGAGGCTCAAATTCAGATACAAAGCTTACCATCACGCCGCGCGGATGGGAAGACAACTGCACCGGCAGCACTTCGCCGCTTTTTGCGTCCGTCACCTTTACTCCGGACTTGCTGATGGTCTCCACATAAAAATCTACCGGAAGCACGCGCTTTTGCCTGCTCATGGAAACCGCCTTCACCCGACCGCTTCCGTTATAGTAGCGCAAAATATCCCCCAGCAGATGACACTGCTCGCTTTTACGCATTGCAGAAGCTTCATGGGCTTTGGATGCATAGCTGGTTTTTCTGATATCCAGGTTTGTCACCAGCGTGTCATAAGGATTGGAAATGGTCGCCGAATGCCCCCAGGTATGCTCAGCATACAAAAGAGCATTGTCCTCCCCTGCCTGTGCCAGTTTTTCATTGCGCACCCCCGTCTTTTGCTCTAACCGGTCGCAAATATGGGATAAGCGCAGCGCCTCTTTATAATGCTTCACCGCATAGGGCGTGCTTCCAACGCCATTTCCCCACCAGTCGTTGATGGCTCCACGATAGGCCGGCGCATCCGCCACTTTGTCACGGATCAGGTCATAAAGCTGCTGCAGCGTCACCATCTTAAGCTGCACTTCTTCCTTGTAACGGGCATTAAATTCTTCCACCATCACCGCAATGGCAGGATTGACCGGCGCATTGTCGGAAAACACCCCGGAAACACTGGTAATATAAAAATCATAAGGATAACCGTTTTCCTCATATTCCCTGATGCTTTCTGACAGATTTTTATGCAGCTGCTCCAATGGCTCCGCAGAACCCTTTTTTCCAAAATAATCCTCTGTCGCGTAATTCAAATTTCTGTCGAACACAATGCCCAGCGCATTGCCAAGGTTATAATGCTCGCCGCTCCATACCAGCAGCCGTTTTCCCTCTTCGTTCTCCCAGAAATAGGGCGTCTGGTTCTGATATAAAGGATACATGCCGTGATGGGTATGGATATTGGTATACAAAAACTCAATGCCGTTTTTGATCAGCACATCCCTTGCGCCAAGGGAAATACCGTTAATATCTGCATTCATTGCAGTCTTTACAGGGAATCCCTGCTCTGTAAAGATCTGTTGAAGCTTTGCCGTCTTGTGGTCCAGCATTTCACAGTCTGCCAGATCGTTAAAGTTTAACCAGGTAGCGGAGATCCCTATGGAACCGGTTCGCACCAGCTCAAAGAAATCATTCTTTTCTTCCTCCGAAGCATTTTCCAAAAACTGCTCCACACAATATGCCGTCTCACAGTTCCATTTCAGATCGCGGTAGGACAGATTCTCTTCCTTTCCCTTTTTGATCAGTGCGACTGCCGTCTTGATGTTCTGCCGCTGGTTATAAATAACCTGCTCCTGCAGATCCGTATAGCCCACATCCGTGTGGGAATGATGCACAATGTAAACCTGTTTAATCTGTTTTCCCATTTTTTACTCCTGTTCTTAATCCTTCAAATTGATTCATTTCTGTGTTATAATGTTTATCTGGAAGTCAGGCCCCCGCCGCAGACGGCAAGCTGATCCATCGCACGCGGGAATAACGTCCAACGGCTACAGGGAGGCTAGTGGGCTGTTGGCAAGAATGGGAGATTTTTATGAACGATTCCACATCCATCATCCAAAACCGGCTCCGTGAGATCACAGTCAACTTAGAACGCGCCCATCTGCTCCAGTGCGACGGCAACTGGAAAAGCAGCGGTTCCGTTCCGCCCTATAGCAGCATCGGTCTCATTTTGGAAGGGGAAGGAACTATGCGGATCAACGACATGGAAATCCATCCCTCCAAGGGGCAGTTATACCTGCTGCCAGCAAAAACCATGCAGGTTTTTTTTACCAATCCGGACAGACCTTACCGGAAATATTACTGCCATTTTGAGCTCAGTTGCCAGAATTACGATCTGTTTGAATTCATCCGTCTGCCTCTTTGTGCGGATGCAAAGGATTTTGACACGGCCGCCATGCTTTTCCAAAGGATGATCAACGCCTGCAACAGTCATGATATTACCGCTTCCATTATGACGAAACAGTCTGTTTTCGACCTGCTTGTTTACTATATGGAATGCTGTCCTGCGGGTAGCATTTCCCTGATTGAAAACAAAGGCGATACTCCGTTAAACAACGCGATCACCTTTGTAGAACAGCATCTGGACCAGCCTGTCACCGTTCAGGAGATGGCTGAAATTGCCGGTTATCATCCCAGCCATTTCGCCAAGCTGTTCCAAAAGCGTCTGGGGACCACCCCTTTGCAGTTTATCCTCCGTCAAAAGACCAAACGAGCTATCGAATTGCTGACCTGCACCAGCCTGCCGGTTTCTTCCATCGCGGAATCACTGGGCTTTGCCAACCAGTTTTATTTCAGCAGTTCCTTCAAAAAACAGACCGGAATGACACCTTCGGAATACCGCAATGTTTACCTCCGTTCCCATCAATAGGATCCCTGTATCCTTGTTTGTTCCATTCTAATACAATTTGCTTTTTTCAAAAATTCGATTTTCAAACAAAAATATATAAATTCATAGCTTTTCATGTAACCTTGTTCCAGCCCCTCACACATGATGCAACTTTGATGCAAAGATGATGCCTTTTTGATGCAACTTTGATACAACTTTGATGGTTCCATACTGTATCGTTAAATACAGAAAACAAACAAAGACTTCCAGAAAGAAAGGTATCAAAAATCATGAAAAAGCACAAAAGATTCTTATGTCTTTTTTCCGCGCTGGCAATCTTCCTTGCCTGTTCTCCATCCGTACATGCACAAGCAAGCGAAGACAAAAATGAAGACAAAACAGCTTCCCCTTATTTTTATGTAGAAAGCGAAGAAATAGGCGTAGACAGCTTTCCCCTGAAAAAGACCAGCGTAATGGCAAACATTGAAGGGATCGTTGCCGATATCCATGTTGTGCAGACCTATGCCAACGAAGGGGAAAAGCCCATCAATGCCAGCTATCTTTTTCCCGCCTCCACCAAGGTCACGATCCATGGGATGCAGATGAGAATCGGAAACCAGACTGTAACTGCCACCATCAAGGAAAAGGAAGAAGCCAAGCAGGAATTCGAGACTGCCAAAAGCGAAGGGAAAAGCGCTTCCATGCTGTCCGAAGAGCGGGCAAATGTTTTCAGCATGGATGTTGCCAACATTATGCCCGGTGACGAGGTGGATATTGATTTACACTATACGGAACTGATCACGCCCACAGAGGGCGCTTATCAGTTTGTCTTTCCCACCGTTGCAGGTCCCCGCTATGTAGGTCCCATCAAGGATGACAGCGGCAACCGGGATGAATGGGCAGCAGCTTCCTATCTCCCGGAAGGTACCGTTCCCACAGCCCGGTACAATATTGACGTAACTGTATCGGCCGGAGTTCCCATCTCATCACTGACCTGTGATTCCCACAAAATCAATATTGACTGGAATGAGAATACCACAGCACATGTGACTCTGACCAATCCCTTAGAATACGCCGGAAACAGGGATTTTATCCTCGATTACAAGCTTACCGGTGAAACGATCGGCACCGGGCTGACCTTAAATAAAGGAGAATCAGAAAACTTCTTTATGCTGATGGTGCAGCCGCCGGAACGCCCCATACTCACAGAGATCCCACCCAGGGAATATATTTTTGTTCTGGATGTATCAGGCTCTATGTCCGGCTTTCCTTTGGATACAGCGAAAGAACTGATGAAAAATCTCGTATCCGACCTGCGCGATACGGACACCTTCAATTTGATCTTGTTTTCCGGGACTTCCTGCCAGATGGCATCCCGCTCCCTTCCTGCCACTAAGGAAAACATCAGTAAGGCTGTGAGACTGATCAGTGAACAAAATGGCGCCGGCGGCACCGAGCTTTCCAGCGCCCTTGCAGATGCACTTTCCATTCCGTCAGATGCAGATACCGCGCGTAATATCGTGATCATCACCGACGGATATATTTCCGGGGAATCCGAAATTTTTCAGCAGATCAATGAAAATCTGGACCAGGCGGACTTTTTCTCCTTCGGCATCGGATCCGCCGTTAACCGCTATTTGATCGAAGGAATTGCCACAATCGGCCAGGGCGAACCCTTTGTTGTCACAGAAGCTGCCGACGCCTCCAAAGCTGCCGACCGGTTCCGTACTTACATCCAGTCACCTGTGCTGACGGATATTCAGGTTTCCTTTGACGGCTTTGACACCTATGATGTGGAACCTGCCATGCTGCCCACCCTTTATGCCCAAAAGCCCATTGTCCTTTTGGGGAAATGGAAAGGCGAACCATCCGGCAATATCCAGATTACCGGCAAGACCGGAAACGGTGATTATTCCCAGACTATATCCGTTGCCGATGCTGTGAACAGTTCTGACAGCGCCTTGGGCTATCTGTGGGCGCGGAAACGGGTAGAACGTCTGACGGATTATGGAGTTGGCGGAAATAATCCGGATGTCAAGGAGGAAGTGACACAAATCGGATTATCCTACCACATGATGACCCCCTACACCTCCTTTATCGCAGTTTTGGATACGGTACGGAATCCTGGCGGCGAAAGCACGGATGTGAACCAGCCCCTTCCTCTCCCACTGGAAGTGTCCAATCTGGCGGTAGGCTACCGTTCAGGTTCGGAACCGGAAGAAATGATCCTTCTGATCGGGCTTGCATTGATCTTATTTGTACCTGCAATCTACAAAAAATACCGCCGGACTGCTTAGGAACTGTAGAGGATAAAACCATGAAACCTTTTCAATTCAAAATATTACTCAGAAAATATTGGATGCTCTATCTCCTCACATTATTGATCACGCTTGTGCTACGAGCTTTCTGCCAGATAACAGACAGCAATGCCCTGACATGGATACTGACGCCCACCGCCCGGTGGGCCGGCATCCTGGGCAACATTCCTTTTGAATACCTGCCTCATCAGGGTTATGTAAACCATTTTTACCGTTTTCTCATTGCCCCTTCCTGTTCCGGGATCCGGTTTATGACGATTACCTTCCTAATGCTGGTCTTTTCCTATTTACACCGGCTCACTACAGCGCGGTCAGGATATCTTTGGTTTGCTTTCAGCGCAGCCTTTTCTTACTGTGCCACTGTTTTAGTAAATGGGATACGCATAGTACTGGCTATTTACCTGCCTGTTTGCTTAGAACAATCAGACATTTTAAACGGATGGCTGAATCCGGACCGGCTCCACACACTGATCGGGACCGTTGTGTATTTTTCCTCCCTGTGCGTTATTTATCCGGCTGCCTCCTTCATCTGCCAATATGGCTTTATGCAGACCTCAGAAAAAAAGAAAAAAGCCGCACCTGAGAATTGGTGGCGCGGCTTACATCTTCTGATTCCTGCATTCTGGTACCTGTCAGCAGTTTTGGTATTTCCATTTATCAGGAGAATGATCCAGAATGACTGGAATGGATTTGGGGCTTATGCGATACTGATCGTTGGCGCATGCACAGCTATCAGTGTGCCAGTCATTGTAATTTATTTACTTTCATAATGCATTACTATGGATATTATTTACACCGAATCTGATATCCTCTCTTCCACACCTCCCCAGGCGCAAGCACATTTTCCCACTCCCGGTCTGTCAGTTCACCTGTAAAATTCTCATGGTCGCATCGTCCATACCATGGCTCTATGCAAATAAACGGAGCATTTTTATGCGGAGGAGACCAGATTCCAAAAAGAGGCGCTTCCATGGTCACTGAAAGGTAAGCCGTCCCATCTGCTTTGCAAAGCGCAACCTCCTTTGCCTGATCATGCTCTATCACCAGTGCATCATGATCAAACAGGTCTTCTGTAACCGGAAGATATCCGTCTTCTAATGCATATACCGTCTTTTGATCAGTGGCAAGTCCTTGATTTCCGATTCTGGTACTGGAAACCTCTCCTTTTGCATCCAGATAAATCCGATAATCTGTCTGTTTCTTTCCTTCTTCAATAGGACAATTAAAAGCCGGATGTCCGCCGATGGAAAAAGGCAGCTCTTCATGCCCCGGATTTTCCACCTGCCAGAGCACCTCAACGCCGTCTTCCAATAGCTTATAGCCAAGCTTTAAAACAAACTCATAAGGATACTTTTCAAGTGTTTCCTCACCAGATTCCAGCACAAACCAAATTTCGTCTTCACTTTGGGAAAACAGTTCAAATTCCATATCCCTTGCAAAACCATGCTGGGACATAGGATAGCTTTTTCCTTTCGTCCTGTATGCCTTATCCTTTAAGCCGCCTACAAAGGGAAACAATACCGGTGATGTACGGCCCCAGAACTCTGGATCCGCTTTCCACATATATTCGGTTCCTGTACTTAATTTTTTCAGCGATTTCAGCTCTGCCCCATGGGAATTCACTAAAATAGACACGTTTTCATTTTTTAATTCATGTAT
>ERZ808054.1738-NODE-1738-length-11086-cov-4.460169_pt1 | contig 11086 bp, 8 predicted proteins | sample MGYA00380201_ERZ808054 | MGnify/ENA primary metagenome ERZ808054 (study PRJEB31490, sample SAMN06133419) | mouse gut metagenome | isolation source: Z5_2 | host: mice | place: China: Chengdu | collected 2015-05 ... | reverse complement strand
AAAATTCTATAGCCTAGGCATTGTTTTAATCCGGGATATTTCATCCACTATACCAACTCCCTTCCCTCGCTAATTAAGAATTTAATTGAACACCACCGGCTTATCAATAAACTCCGTCTTCAGCACAATACAAGGGCAGGACATGCTGTTTTTCTTCCCCGCCGCCGGGTCAGATGGATCCGGTCCCAGCAAGGTCGTATCCACATAAATTGCATTTTCCGTCAGATACAGTGCGTTCACCGCGATGCTGTATCCCCCGCTGACCTGTTCCCCATAGCCCACGCAGATATACATAAATCCATTATCCTGATAGGTCACTTTAAAAGGATTATTTTTCTTTTCCTCGATGACTGCCTTCAGCTCCTGGGGAATATTATCATCTGAAAGCACCGTAAACTCCAAATCCTTGATCTTTTCCATCGGATCCTTTTTTTCACTGCATCCTGCAAACAGGCAAAGCCCGACTAGCCCTGCCGCGCAGACTCCATATCTGATCATTTTTTTTAAACTGTTTCGCATTCTTTCACCCACAGATTGGTACTTTTTACAATCTATGAACCGGTTTGCAAAAAGATACCACCTGCGCGGTCAAAACTGCTATCTATAGCAGCCAACCATACAGGTGGCAAATTGTCTTTATTGAACGCTGCTTTGCTTTCCAAGTGTTACGCTGATGGTGTCTTCCTCATATCCTTCATACATCATTTTCATGATCGTCAGCTCCACCGTATCTCCTGCGGCATAGTAGCTTAATTCTTCTTTCAATTCCACCATGGAATCAATTTCTTCGCCATTCAGCTTTGTAATGACGTGTCCTCTGACGAGACCAGCCTGGTCTGCCGCAGAACCTTCCACTACTGAAGTCACGTATGCACCCTTGGGTATTCCGTAAAGCTCTGAATCACTAGATTTTACATCAACACCGGTGATTCCCAGATAGCCTCTCTGATCCTCAGCCGGCTTGGGCTTCTTATTCATCAGGTTTTCGATAATAGGCTTTACATCTGAAATGGGGATTGCATAGCCCATTCCTTCCACTGCCGAGCCGCCGATCTTGTTAGAATTGATACCGATCACTTCCCCCTGCATGTTCAGCAATGCGCCGCCGGAATTGCCCGGATTGATCGCTGCATCCGTCTGGATAAAGGTATTGATCTCAACATCACCTTCGGAAACCACGCCCATGCTCTGGGAATCTGTAGGAATTGCCCGATGCAAAGCACTGACCACACCGGTTGTTACCGACTGACCATATCCCAATGCGTTGCCAATTGCAATGGCAGGCTCGCCTACCGTCAAAGCATCGCTGTCTCCCAGTTTAGCGATAGAAATCTTATTCATAGTATCCGGCTCAATATCTGCAAGCTGCACCGCGATCACTGCCAGATCCTTATCCTCATCAACGCCTCTGATCTGCGCCTGTGCCTGAGTTCCGTCAACAAACTGTACGGTCAATTCCTCCGCCGCATCAACCACATGATGGTTAGATACCAGAAGAAGCTCTGTATCATTCTGCCCTACGATAAAACCGGAACCCGCGCTTCTTGCTTCGCTGCTATATTCCTGCCCGAAAAAGGACATTCTCTCCACATAGCGGTTGTTGATGGAAACCACGGAAGGCATAACTTCTTCCACCACTGCCGTCACATCTGTTACCGTTGTGTAAGCTACCTGGGTCTGCCCGATCTCCTGCCCCTGATCTGCATTCTGCGTGCCGTCCTGTGCAGCCTCCTCTTCTTCAAGAGCTTCCGCCTTTTCTGCATTTTTTTGAGAAACAATTCCCATTCTGTCATTGAGGAGATTCCCCGCCGTATTTACAGCGAAAAATCCTACTCCTGCAAAAATCCCGAAGCATACTCCGCAGCAAATAGCAACTGCAATCTTCTTTCCAGTGCCAAATCCTTTTTTGGAACCTTTCCCATTTGACTTATAATTATTGTTTCCTGTTTCCATGCTGCTCTGGTATCCGCTGCTATAGGCACTGTTCCCATAAGCATCTGTCTGCCGTGTGCCATTTGCCGTGTTATTTGTGTCATAATGATAAGTATCGTTAGGATAATTGTTTTCGTACATACTGATTACCTCTTTTCTCTTTTCTTTATTTTCCTAAGTTTACTTGATTGGTTTCTTGTTATGTGCTTAAGTATATCCGGCAATTGTGTTCAATTTGTGACATATTTTTGTTTTTTCTGTAATCACCAATAATTCTTATTCATGGAAAAACAAACCACCAGCCTCCTTGGAAGCTTCTGATAGCGTTTTCCCAGAAAATAGCCGGCATATTTACATCCGCTTTGCCAGATCAATTTGACAATAAGCCATGGTTTCCCTTTTTTCAGCAAATAAGCACAGCTCTTTTTTACCAGGCGTATCCCTTCCGATTCTGCAGGTATCCCGCCAAAAACTTCCGGATACTGGGCGTGTGAAACGCCAAGATCAAAATTTCTGTGAAACTGCTGAATACCGCTGTAATTGTGGGAATGCTCCACCTTAGCCTCTGCCACATAGGCAATCCCATATCCCTGGTCCAAAACCTTTCTGGCATAAATCATATCTTCATTAAAAATTGTATGGGAAACAAACCCCCCTAATGCATCAAATACCCGCCGCCTGTATGCCGCACAGACATTGGAGGCAAAAAAAGCTTTGATTCCCAGCCTGTTGATATCCTCTGCAAATTTCGTCCCGGACTTTTCAGGATAATTAAAGCTTCTGGTATATTGCTCTAAAAACCCGCATCCTTCTCCTGGAACCTGCCTTCCATAGGACATTGCAATCCTTGCATCTTCAAAAGGTGCCAGCAGATTTTCTATCAGATGCTCATCCACCGGCATACAGTCATCGGTAAGCATCACAAAATAAGGGCTGCCCGATAAAGCTGCCCCCTGGTTCCTGGTCTTTCCATGGTCAAACTCTTTCTTGGAAATATGCCTGATCACCAGACCTTTATATCTGCTTAAAAGCTCTTGTTCCGGGATCAGTGCATCCAGATAACACCTTTCCGTATTTATGATAATGATCTTGCCTATGAATTCCGATTGCTTTTCCAGCATATCCAAAAGCGTAAGAAAACGCTCTGATGGCTTATATACCGGAATAATTACATCTGCTTTCTCTGCCATTTCTTTCACAGCATATACCTTTCTGCCCCATATGGTCGAGCAGGGAAGATGAATCTTCCCTACTCGTGCGCCGGGGCAGGCTGCGACAGCAGCATACACCTTTCTGCCCCGTGTGCATAAAAGGGACCAGCTTGCGTTGGTCCCTTTCTATTAGTTTATATATTTGCTTGTATCTGACTTAATGATCTCACTGTAGCCCTGAACCTGCTCGGAAGGGGTATAATCATTATCCTGGAACAAGAATTTATGGAGCCATGCCACGTTTTCTGTCAGATCAAGAGGAACCACACAGCTTCCCTTTGCACCGATATTTCCGGTAGAAAGCATGTCCATATCCGGGAATCCTGCCTGATCCACTACCTCATATTTCCCGATATCTGCCAGAAGCTCTAATATCTCCGGAAGATCCAGGGAAGTATATACCTCGCCAAATACTTTGTCTGCAATTTCGTTCAAAGTTGCCGGAGAGGCTTTCTTCGCCTTCTCTGCAATGGCAAGCAGTACCGTCCTTTGACGCTGAGTACGCTGGAAGTCATTGCCCACGTGACGGATACGGCAATAAGCAGTAGCCTGCAGACCGTTCAGCGTCTGCCTTCCCGCTGTTGTCACCGGCGTATAATCAGTTCCCGCATTCGCCTCATAGTTTACGCCGTCTTTGGTAGTACCTACCATACTGATCTGATAGTTATTTAAATGTTTGATCTCCGCCTCTGTGACCTCAATCTCCACGCCGCCTAATGCATCAATGGTATCCCGAAGTCCTGCAAAACCTACCGTCACAAAATCCGTAATGTTCATATCCAGATTCATGTTCAGCATGTTCATCGCCATCTTCGGACCGCCTTTGGCATAAGCTGAGTTACATTTATTGTAAGTATCATTGCTTAGATTCAAATAGGTATCACGGTATACGCTGACCAGCCTGCACTCGCCGGTATCCTGATTGATGGATGCGATCATGATGGTATCGCTTCGTGTATTTTTATCCAATGCCCCCGTGGTGGAATCCACACCAAAGAGAGCCACATTCCGATACCCTTTCATGGTAGTTTCTATCTTTTCTTCCACAGCCGGATTGATAACGATCTCCTCTTCCTTAATATCGTAATGTCCGACCTTTTCTCCCTTTAACACACCATAGAGCACTACCACCATTGCAAGCAGTACGAAAATCTCCACGATGAAAAGTACAATTTTAAGCGGACTGCTTTTCTTCTTTTTCTTTTTTTTCGAAGCTTTTGCAGGCGCCTTTTTCTTTTTTACCACCGGCTCCTCGTCAAAGTCTTCATATTCTTCATAACCCTCATATTCTTCATATCTTACAGTTTTCTTCTTTGCAGTTCTCTCTGGTCCATGCTTGACCGGTTTTTTCTTTACCGGCTTTTTAGGTGCTGTAGCCATACTAGTTAATCTCTCCCTTATTTCTAAAATTCATTACTTACGGGCTTTGTCATTTGCGAGCATATCCCTGTCATAAGACATTATTTTCTCACAAATTTTCTAATTAAGCAAGCCCCTCAAGGGTTTTTTAATGTATCTTTAAGATTTGTAAAATCCACGCTTAATATGCATTCTTATTGATAAAACCTTTAAATAAGGTAAGGAACATGATCTTAATATCCAAAGACATGGTCCAGTTTTCTATATAAAACAAATCATATTCAATTCTTTTCCGAATAGAGGTATCCCCGCGATAACCATTGATCTGTGCCCATCCGGTAAGTCCCGGTCTGACCTGGTGCTTGATCATATACCGGGGAATTTCTTCCTTAAACTTCTCCACAAACTGCGGACGCTCCGGACGCGGTCCCACTAACGACATTTCTCCTAAAAGAATGTTAAAAAGCTGAGGCAGCTCATCCAGACTGGTATGCCGGAGAAATTTTCCTACCTTTGTCACTCTGGGATCATCCTTCACCGTCCATGCTTTTTCCTCCGCTGCCGCCTTCTGCTGCTCCATAGTCCGAAACTTATACATATGGAAAACCTTATTGTGAAGACCTACCCTCTCCTGCTTAAAGATCACCGGTCCACGGCTGGTAAATCGTATTGCCAGCGCCGCCGCGATCATGATCGGCGAAGAAATCAGAATGCCCAGCGAAGAACCTATGATATCCACAGCTCGCTTTGCCACCCAGTTTAAAGTATTCGTGAGGGGCACATAGCGGATATTGATCACCGGAAGTCCCATCAGATCTTCCGTGTAAGGATGGCTTGGCACCAGAGAATTATAGTCCGGTATAAACTTGGTATGGACACCGGATTTTTCGCATAAATCCACAATATATTCCAAATGGTCATAATCCTTCAGGGAAAGAGTAATGGCAATCTCATCCAGCTTGTTTTCGGGCAGGATATACCGGATATTTTCCACCCTTCCCACCACCTTGACACCTTTATAGATCGTTCCGCTGGGAATTCTGTCATCCAGAATCCCCCTGACCACATATCCCCACTGAGGGTTTGCCTTAATTCTGGTGATGTATTCTTCTGCCGCTCTGGAATACCCCACAAGCAGCATATACTTTAAATTGTATCCTTTTTTTCGGAAATACAGCAAAATATTCCTGATCATGGTCCGGCAGATCGTTGTCGTTATAATATTAATTGCAAAAAAAGCGCCCATCATAAAACGAGAAAAATGATTTTGATGAATAAAATACAAAAATACGATGAAGATGACGATTCCCACCGTATTGGCTTTCAGGATTGCTCCTATTTCGTATTTTCTTCTGGTGGCACGCTTCGGTGCATACATGTTAAAGAAATAATATAAAATGATATATTCGGGTACAACAAAATAGAGGAAACTAAAATAGGTCCTCATATCCAAAGCGCCTGCACCCGGCTCCGTATCCGCAAATATGGTGCAGAATTTAATATACCATGCAAGCAAGTAGGAGATGACCACCACGATGGCATCCACTAACAAGTGCAGTCTATTGAAATATTTCTGATTGTCCTTTATCATATCCTGCTACCTTCTTGCAAACATTTTACAATATTATTACAAAAAGCACAACTCAAAGTTATTTTCTGGAAAAAAGTCTGACTAAATTGCCCCAAAGCTGGAGCTGGATCCAGACATAATTTTTCAGATTTTTACTTTGAAAATGTACTTTACGGGCTTTTCCCTCCCTGGAAAAAGAAAGCATAAAGCCTTCTGCCAGCCCCCGCAAATAAGCCTTGCCCATTCCTTTCATGAAAAAAAAGGCTGTTTTGACCAAATAGCCTGCCAGTAAAAAAGGCAGGTTCAGAAGGATCTGCAAAACAGGCATATTTTTATAAATAAGGTAAATACTGTTTTTGGCGGACAGCTTTACCTTAAATGCATTATGTCTGGAACCGCTGACTGCGCTTCCTGCATGATAAACCACAGCCTTCGGCTCATATATATTAGGATATCCACAAATATTGGCGCGATACCCAATATCAATATCTTCCAGATAAGCGAAATGATTTTCATCAAAAAAACCAATTTCCGAAAACAGGCTCCTTCGGTATAAAGCACAACCGGCGCAGGAAGAAAAGACCCGGTTCGGACAGCTCCACCGCTTAGAGGGCTGATCCTTTCCCCTGGCGAATGCCCATCCCAGAGCACAGTAAAAATCCCCGGCACCATCCAGCTTTTCCTTATCCTTCAATTGTATCATCTTTGCCGACACAGAAAAGGCTTCCGGGTGCAGGTCAAGGGCATGCTCCAGCCCACCCACCAGACCAGGGTCGGCAACAGTATCATTATTTAAAAGCAGTACATATTCCGTTCCGGCTTCCCTGATTCCTGCGTTGACTGCCGCGGAAAAACCTTTGTTCTCCGAAAAAGCTATAATCTTTACCTGTGGGAAGCTCTCCCTGACCAGTGCAAGGCTTCCGTCATTTGACCCATTATCTACCAGAATCACCTGAACAGGCACGCTTCCGTCATATAGTGACCGCAAACAGGCACCAATATAATTAATCCCTTTATAATTGGGAATCACCACCGTGGTTCTGACCATTGTAATCCTCCATGCTGCCAGTACCTGCGAATTTGGGCATCAGCATTTTCACAACAAGCTCCTTACTTTGTCCATTTTTCTACCATATCCGGATCCCATACGATCCGCCAGCCCTTTTGCCGGATTTTCTCACAAAAACGCAGGCTCAGCTCTTTATAATCCACATTGTCATTCAGACAGTTTTTCCAGTCAAAACGTCCGTTTTTCGGATTTTGTAAATATCCAAGCCCCAGCATTTCCTCCAGTACAGCCTGTGCCTGCGGAGCTACTTTCATACACCGTACATCCACCACCTCCGCCTCCTGCGTCAGGCAGGCACGGTGCATGTAACCGCTGTATTCTTTATGGAGTCCGGTATAGACCGGAGTTCCGTCTGCCATATAAATCCCGCCTATGACGATATTTTTCTTATCTACCAGCTTGCCGCCTACAACGGCTGTATCCAGACGGTTGGTAAACAGATCCGGCAAAAAGTTCACCCGGTAAAATCCAAGATGCCGCAAATGGACCACTTTTCCCTTCCAGCCTCTGCTGCGGAGAAAATCCTCCAGCGCCCTTTTACCCGCATCATAAGCATACTGTTTGCTGGCAGGATTCACTGCAGTGGAACCCTCATGGCATCTCCAATGGTACAGAACTTTAGGAATATGGGCAATGGGCAGGTCAAACCGAAAAGTCCGCTTCTTATCTTTTCCCAGCATGGCGCTCACAGCGCGAAGCACCAGATCATAATCCTGCGCCCCGTCACATACACTGCGAAAGCACAGTTCCTGCATCAACTGCCGCTTCATCACCAAAAAATGACATATGTAATTATTGGATAAAATTAAATCAAGATTAAATTTTGGTTTCTTATTGATCTCAAAAAACAGCTTGCCGCTGCCATCGCATTTATCCTCATCAGAATACAGCATCTGAAGCTGATTGTTCTCCTGATCCTGCTGATGGATTTCCTTTGCCATCTCAAAAAGCGCATCCGGGGTCAGCAGGTCATCGTGGTCAAGCAACGCCGCATAGTCGCCGGTGGCATACATCAACGCCTGGTTGGTATTTGCAGAGATCCCGGCGTTTTGTTTCAGCCTCCGGTATTTGATCCTGGGATCATGATAGCTTTTCACGATCTCCTCCACCCGGTCTTCCCTGCTGGCATCCGTAATGATCAGCTCAAAATTTCCATAGGTCTGGTCAAGCACCGACTGCAGCATGGGGCGCAAATGCTCTTCCTTTGTCTCATGGGCAGGCACCAAAATACTGAACCGCACCGAAAATGCCGTTCCTTCTTTCCTTTGCCTGTCAAGCTCTTCCCGGACCAGCGGGATATAGTGGTAATCCTCCGCCTTTTCTTCTGCCACCCGCTCCCTGACCGCATAATAAGCCTGTTTGATTCCATTTTTTTTCAGATAATTCAGCGTCTTTTTTAAGTTGCTTATTTTTATGATCTTTCCCACGATGCTTCGCCGCCTTTTATTTATCAGTATACTCAGCTTTATCAGCCAATAAATTAACTCGGATAAAGAACATATTCCCGAAGCGGTGTTTCGCGATAGCGTGCCATCACCAGTACGGCTGATGTGGAAGAATATGTCCCTTACCGAGTTGACAATTTGTTTTTAATGAAAAACGTTTACAGATATGACTTCAATGCTTCCGTAAGCTTCTCCACCTTATCCTGTGCATCCTCTAAGCTGGTTCCCTTTACGCCCATATAGAACTTGATCTTCGGTTCTGTTCCGGAAGGACGTGCACAGCACCAGGAATCATTGGTAAGGTCAAAGTAAAGTACGTTGGATTTGGGAAGTCCGGTAGGTCTTTGTTCTCCGGTCTCCATGTTCGTCGTAACGTCTCTGTCATAGTCACGAAGTTCTTTTACCTGCAGTTCGCCAAAGTTTTTCGGCGGGTTGCTGCGGAGCTTATCCATCATTTCTGCAATCTGCTTGGAACCGTCAATTCCCTTTAAGGTGATCGCGTACTGAGTCTCCTTGAAGTAGCCGTATTTCTCATAAAGCTTCAGCATCTGATCCCATACGGTGATGCCGTTCTTCTTGCACCATGCAGCCATTTCACACAGACACATAACAGCAACCACTGCATCCTTGTCCCTTGCATGGGTTCCTGCCAGGCATCCATAGCTTTCCTCAAGACCAAATACATAGTTGTTAGAGCCGCTTTGTTCAAAGAGCTTGATCTGCTCACCGATATATTTAAATCCTGTCAATACTTCGATAAATTTCACCTTATAGTCATCGCTGATGGCTCTTGCCATATTGGTGGTAACAATGGTGGTCACCAGTGCCGGATTCTCAGGCATGGTTCCGGTAGCCGTTCTTTCCCTCAATATGTACTCCGCAATCAGCATTCCTGACATATTCCCGGTAAAAGGAACATATTCGCCGCTCTTGGTATCCAGTGCATAGATTCCCAGCCTGTCTGCATCCGGGTCTGTAGCAAGCACAATATCCGCATTCTTTTCCTTCGCCAGTGCAAGGGCAAGGGTAAATGCCTTGGGATCCTCCGGGTTCGGGTATTCCAGCGTAGTAAAGTCAGGATCTGGAAGCTCCTGCTCAGGAACCACATAAACATGCTTAAAGCCCAGCTCGGAAAGAATTCTTCTTACTGGCACGTTTCCGGTTCCGTGGAAAGGAGAGTAAACGATCTTGATATCATCAGCCACTTCCTTAATGATCTCCGGATGGATGATCTGTTTTTTCAGCTCTGCCATGTATGCGTCGTCAATCTCTGCGCCGATCACCTGATAAAGCCCTGCTGCAACCGCCTCAGCCTTATCCATGGTCTTCACCTGATGATAGTCAGTGACTTTCTTTACCTCTGCAATGATCTCTTTATCCTTAGGGGCGGTAACCTGTGCGCCGTCCTCCCAATATGCCTTATAACCGTTATATTCCGGCGGATTGTGGCTTGCCGTGATCACGATGCCGGAAATACATCCCAGATGACGAAGCGCAAAAGAAAGCTCCGGTGTGGGGCGAAGCGCATCAAACACATAAGCCTTGATTCCGTTTGCTGCCAGACAAAGAGCCGCTTCATCTGCAAATTCCGGCGACATCCTTCTGGAATCATAAGCGATCGCCACGCCTTTTTCCTTTCCGCCCTGACTGATAATATAATTGGCAAGACCCTGTGTTGCCTTCCGCACCGTGTAAATATTCATACGGTTCGTTCCTGCACCGATCACTCCCCGGAGTCCGCCTGTGCCAAATTCAAGCTCCTTGTAAAAACGGTCCTCAATCTCCTTTTCATTTCCCTCGATGCTTTTCAGCTCCTGCTTTGTTTTCTCATCAAAGTAGTCGTCTTTAAGCCAAAAATCATACTGCTGCTCGTATCCCATTTCCCTACCTCCTGCTCTTACATTTTTAATTTACAATAGCAATATTTATTTTATCACAATATGGCTCTGTTTTCAAATTTTTAACGCGAAATCGCTTCGGTCCAGAGAAAAATTGGGATTGTAGTAAGGATCCCCTGCTTCCAGCACTTCCTTCCACTTTTTCCGGAACTGTTCCGACTCCCTGTTATACCGCTCTGCCTTTTCCCCATTGTCGTCAAGCCCTCTGGATACAGACTCAAAATGATAAAGCTCAGCAAAAGGCGTAAACACGTTCAAATAACCTTTCTCCCGCAGTTTTAAACAAAAATCCACGTCATTTAAGGAAATGGCAAACCCTTCATCCAGACCCCCTGCCTGTTCAAACAACGATTTCTTTACCAGCAGACAGGCTCCGGTCACGGCTGAAACATTCTGGGCGTAGCAAAGCCTGCCCATATATCCCAGATTATCCCGGTGCTGCCCATAATGACTGTGCCCTGCCGTACGATGGGCGCCAAGGCCCAGAACTACACCGGCATGTTGGATAGTTTTATCCCCATAATACAGTTTGGCACCTACCGCGCCCACATCCTGGCGCTGAGCGTACATCAACAGCTCTTCCATCCAATTGACCGTAATCA
>ERZ808054.1735-NODE-1735-length-11115-cov-3.372441_pt1 | contig 11115 bp, 11 predicted proteins | sample MGYA00380201_ERZ808054 | MGnify/ENA primary metagenome ERZ808054 (study PRJEB31490, sample SAMN06133419) | mouse gut metagenome | isolation source: Z5_2 | host: mice | place: China: Chengdu | collected 2015-05 ... | reverse complement strand
TTTAAAAAGAGTAAATCTGATAAAGAGAATTAATAGCACAAAACACAATAAAAAACCGCCCTTGTACAAAAGGCGGCTTATGTGTTATAATTCTTTTACAGTTGGGGCGGTGGCAAGCCCGCCCTCTCTGTTATTCCTTAAATCTTAAAACATCTTTTCGATTTCTGATAAGTCTATAGCAAATGTTGATAATTTCAATTTTGCTATTTTTAATTGTCTTTCAAGTTCCTTATTCTCGGCTTTCTCGTCTGCCTTAATCCTCATCAGATTAACGTAGTTGTCAATCGCCGCTTGCTTTTGCTCTTCCAGTGTCATCTCGTTCATATTTACCTCTCTTTCTCTTGTATATCAAATATCTTGCCCTATCTGATAATACAAGTATACACCTTTGTGTATTTATTGTCAATACAAAAATACATTTTGTGTATTTATCTTTTATACTCTAAAATGTCACAAGGCTGACAGTCCAGCTTGTCACATAAATACATTATTGTATCTACTGCTACGTTTTCATTTTTTACAAGCCTGTTAACCAATGTTGGGGATAAATTAAAATTTTCTTTCTTTAAGTCTTGCTTTGTTATCCCTCGTCTTTTCATTGTTTCCCATAATCTACTATAAGATATAGAACCACTGTATACATTCTTTCTTTTATCTCCCATTATGTCACTTCCTTTTATTGATATTTCTTTTATGATACACCTTTATGTATTGTTTGTCAATCCGTTCTGAATTATACATCATTATGTATTTTAGCAAAAAAATATATACACTTTTATGTATTGCATTTATATACATATAGAGTATTATATAATAAAACCATGATAGGAGGTAACAACCATGCTGAAATCAAGATTAAAAGTCCTGCTTGCCGAACATGATATGACACAATCCAAACTTTCAGAAATAACAGGCATACGCCCCGGAACTGTTACAAATATCGTAAACAACAATATAAAACAGATACCCGTTGAAGCTGTCTGCAAAATATGTGAACTGTTCCATTGCGATATAGGGGATATTTTTCAATATATGCCAGATAAAAAAGGCTCTTGAAAACTGATTGCGGATGTGCTATATTAGACATAGAAAAGGGAAAGCCATAGAAGCGGCTCTACCCCAACAACTGATTTTTTACTTACCTCTGCTATGCAGATATAAGCAAGCCGTCACTATTAGCGGTAGTGGCGGCTATTTCTTTTTTCCCTTGTAAATCTGATAAAACAAATTCGCAAGGGCGACAACGAGTATACCTATCTGGATTAAATCTTGATATGTAACATACATTGTTTCACCCTCCTTTCTTTCGTCTGGAGGGCTACTTGAACCCTCCGAAATAAAAAAGAGGGGTAAAGCCGCCTGGCTCTATGGTTTTCCCATACTGCCAATATACCACATTTTTCTACATCCGGCAATATCCGCTTTCAACTTTTTCTGCCAGATAACGCCATCCTCTCCCGGTAGCGTTCCTCAATCCCCCTTAAATGCTGTTTATAGCGTTCCTCTGCTTTTATCTCCTTCATTGCTGTACGTTCCACAATAGAAGTAAAACCATGTTCCCGGTAATTGTTCAAGCCGCCTTGGTATAGTCCAGCTTCAGCAATATCAAACTTTTCCAGTAGTTCACGCTTAGCCTTGCCTATCCGTAGTTTACGCAGTCCAGATTCTTTTATCTGGCGTATTCTGTCAAAAGACAAGTCTTGTTCCCTTGCCACTTGTGCCATAGTCTTTTTGTATAGGAAAATTTCTTTGATTATGTCATTCTCCCTTGTGGCTGTGTAACGCTTCACAATGCCCCATAATTGGCTTTTAGCGTGTTCAGAGTAATTTTTATTAACCGCATCATTTTCAAGGCTTACATCGGCTTGTAGCGTGCCCGCAAGTGTCAGGCTGTTGTCCTCTGCTATCGGTGTGTCTAAACTTACTACCGGTTGCATATAGCCTTGTACCTCCTGCACTTCATCCACTGGCACGCCCAATAAAGCCGCTGTCTCCGTTGCTGTCGGCTTCTGCCCTGCTCCTGCCTTAACTGGCTCGTGACTTTCTGTATGCGTGACATTTTCGCCCTTGTGTGGCTTGGTATGCAGACGGCAGAACCGCACTTTTCAAGATACCGCTGTACCGCTTGCACTATCCAATATCGGGCATAGGTTATAAACCGCACATTTTTAGATGTTTCATAATGCTGTACCGCTTCCCACAATCCAAAATAGGATTCTTGCAATAAGCCAGCTTCACACTCATAGGCGGTATAAGGCTTTATGAATTTTATAATCAGCAGCAAATTGCCCTCATATTAGTGATTGCATATTTTCAGCTACGGAAAAGCCGCCCCGGATTCTCTCTACAAGCATTTCATTGTCATGCGCCATATTGCAATACACCTACTTTCTGGTATAATTTTGAGTAGGTACTATAAATAAAGGGAAGCAACGCCGCCTAAAGTGTGCTTCCCTTTTTTCTTTTTTATTTTGGCTTTGTCAGATAAACTGTGTAAGTAAATTGTGTGAATATTCTTATTGACTGCTCAATTGATGTAATTTGAATTATCGAAATCCTGTCAAGGCAAGGGTTTCAGCCTTTACAGGATTTTGATAATTCAATAAAATTATAATTGCAGTCAGGACAATTTACACAGATTTATTGACACACTATTTATTGGAAAAGTAAGGGAAGCATTGTTAGATCAGAAAAAGAACAGGGATAAGCTAAACGCTATATCTATTGACGGATATAAAAATTTTGTCTTTACTAGCAGGACTGGCAAAGTATTTTATTCAGAAAAATTTTACACAAAAATATACACAACTTTATTAACCATACTTGAAGAAATAACGAACAAAGATAAACAGAGGGCATTTTTACAAATAAAAACAAAAACTTCGCGAGTCCAGTATATACGGGGGCTTGAATCTATATATACGGAACTTAAATTTTTATAAATGTATGCAAAATAACGCTTACTACATTCGGTGGAGACGGTGGAGATATAGCACTCCAATGATATTATTTTAATTCATAACAATTTTACAAAAATAGTACAAACAATCCACCCAAGATACAACGAAAACCGTACAGCAACCCCCACTGTAGAACTTGGAAAAGCCAGCCGGGAAAGGGAATTGGCGCGCCCGGCTGGTGGCCTTGGAAGAATATTTAGAAGCACTTAGCATTCTGCTCAGTAACCCAGGGGCGAAGCCAAGCGGCACCTTTAGCTGCTGGCGTCAGCCAGGGCGAACTAGGTGCCGCGCCCGGACGGTGCCACAACGTAACCGCAGAATGCTTAGCGCTTCTTAATATTCTGGAACGGACACCAGCCGGGCGCGCCAATTCCCTTTCCCAGCGTCCTCATCCCCCACAGCATCCTTATCCCCACATCCTCACACTTCTCACTCCACCATAAACAACTTCTCCATCTGCTCCGTTCTCCCCATCTTTACAACCCGAAACCCAGAAAAATCATCACTATTCGTCAAAAGCACCGCCGTCGTCGTACAATATCCCGCTGCCCGTATCTTCTCCATATCAAACACCATCAGCCTCTGTCCCGCCTTCACCTTCTCACCTTCCCGGACAAACAGCTCAAATCCGTCTCCTTTCATATTCACCGTATCAACCCCCACATGAATCAAAACCTCCATTTCTCCCTGCCCGGTAATCCCAACCGCATGGCAGGTATCTGTAACAGACGAAATCTCCCCGTCAAAAGGCGCCACAACTTCTCCCGTCTCCGGCTCAATACCCACGCCGTCCCCCAGCACTCCCGAAGCAAACGTCTCATCTGGAATCTCTTCCCTGCGGATCACATTCCCCGCTACCGGAGCAAACAACACTTTTTCCGCAGCCGCACTTTCCGATCCCTCCGTCTTGCTGTTGTCCGCAGTCATCGTCTCTTCCGTCTTGCCGCCTGCTTCCATTGTATCTGATGCCCCTTCTTCCGCCTCTTCCTTCCAAAATACCCAGGTAAGCGCAAACGCAATCCCGGCAGACACCGCAAGTACAACCGCATACTGTACCGTATAATCCAATGTAATTAAAAATCCAGGCAGCCCTGTAACCCCATAAGAAGTCGCTCCGATATGGAATAAAGAAGCGAGCAATGCACCTGCCGCGCCGCCAGCCATCCCGCACACAAGCGGCTTGGTAAACCTTAAATTAACACCAAAAATTGCCGGTTCCGTAATGCCAAGCGCCGCCGATAAGGAGGATGGAATCGCTACGGATTTTGTCTTTATATTTTTCGCCTTCAATCCTACGGCAAGACAGGCTGCCCCCTGCGCAAAGTTTGCTGCTGATGCAACCGGCATCCAGATATTGATTCCATCTGCCGCGGACAGCATCCCTGCTTCAATCACGTTATACATATGATGGATGCCGCAGACAACAGTCAGCGGATACAGCGCTCCCATAATCATGGCGCCGATCCCGTATCCAACCGTAATGATCCATCCGGCAAATTCCAGTACATAGCTTTCTGCTGTCGAAAAAATTGGCCCGATAATCCCAAGAGTGATAAAAGAAGTCGCCAACACCGTACATAAAGGCGTCACAAACAAGTCAATCATTTCCGGTACATGCTGGTGCAGCCACTTCTCGATCCTGCACATCAGCCAAATCGCGATTACGACCGGAATGACATGCCCCTGGTATCCCACCTGGCGGATCTTAAAAAATCCGAATAGTTGCCATACCGGGATCTCAGAAGCTTCCATCGAACCGACTGTCCATGCGTTCAGCAGGCTCGGATGGATCATTACCATGCCAATAACAGCGCCCAGGAAAATATTGCCGCCAAACACCCGTGTTGCCGATACCGCGATCAGGATTGGCAGAAATGTAAACGCTGTATTCGCCATTAAGTCCAAAATACCGTACCAGTCGCTTCCCGCAAAGGAAGGAATCGCTTTACCAAGCGCCTCTACCAGCCCCATCATCAGCCCGGAAGCCACGATCGCAGGCAGGATCGGGACAAACACATCACCCAGCGCTTTGATCATCCTCTTCCATACAGGCTGCTGTGCTGCCGCCGCTGCTTTGACGTCCTCCTTTGTCGCTGCCGTCATGCCGCTTACCTTAAGGAACTCCTCATACACTTTATTGACGGTTCCTGTACCGATAATCAACTGAAGCTGCCCGTTATTGCTGAATACGCCTTTTACCCCGTCAATATTTTCCAGTTTCTTCATATCGATCCTGCCGTTGTCCACTGTCACTAACCGAAGCCTGGTCGCGCAGTGCGCGGCGCTTACCAGGTTGCTTCTGCCGCCCAAAGTATCATAGATCTCTTTGGCGCATTTTGCATAATCCATTGCCATATCTTGTTCCCTGCCCTTTCTGTTTTTCTGATTTTCTTTCTTTTATTTTTATGGTCAAATCAAATGGTGCTTGAAAAAAGCCTCCCGAATCCCATGCTCCGCTACAGACGGGCAGACCTCATCCGCCAGCTCCTTCATCGCCGCGCTGCCGTTTTCCATACAGATGCTAAGCCCTGCCGTCTGGAGCATCTCTTTGTCATTCATGCTGTCTCCGAACGCGATCGTATCGTCCAGCGATATGCCCAGTTCCCGGCAGGCCCGTTCGATCCCTTTTCCTTTGTCGAAGCGTCTGTTTACAATCTCGCCGTTAATCAGCCCGCCCATAGCCGCATCCTGGATACAAAACGTAAAATCCGGTGACAGAAGCGCCCTTGGCTCTTCCAGGCTTTTCTCTGACAGGCTCATTATCACGATTTTATACACCGGCTGCCCGCCATATGCTTTCATCGGCAAGATGTTCAGCGACTTCTCAATCTGCTCTCTCCAGCGCAAAAGCTCGCTGTTGCTGCCTTCCTGTGCATGATTTTTCAAAAACTCCTTAAAACCCTCGTCTGTGTAGGAGCCCTCCCTGCACTCGATCGTCCTGAAAACGCCGTTTTTTTGCAGGACGTCCATTGCCGTCTGCTTCTGCTGTTCTGTCATCGGGCAGTCATAGATACACCTGCCCCCGCATTCGATGTATCCTCCTGAGCTTGCAACAATCCCGTCAAATCCATAGGCTAACAATGGCGACAGCATCCCGTAATTTCTGCCCGTACATAAGAATACCAAATGCCCAGCTTTTCTTGCCTGCGCAATCGCCCATACCGCGGATTGCGGCGGCTCATTGCTTCCCGGCTGTGTCAGCGTCCCGTCAATATCCAAAAAAATTATTTTGCGGTTCCTCTGCATCGTCTTTTCCATCCTTTCCAGCTTTTTTGCAAATTCGCTATAACAGTGATATCGATTTCATTTATGATGTTATCATATACCTGTTTTATCACTTTGTAAATTCGCATTTTCCACAATTTTCTAAATTCATTTTTGTGCAAAATATTGAAATCGATTTCATATCGAGGCAGACGTTGCCCTGGATACAAAAAAACGCGGCGCAGATTTGGCAAAAAAGAAAACCAAAAAGTCCGCAAACATGCCTGCAAACTTCCTTGACTTTTCCGCCGTACAGCTATAAGATACTATTTACAGAGAAAAAACTGTCAGCTGCTTTTCAGGCTGAAAATATTGAGGAGGAACCAACATGCAGCAATACCAATTTGAAAAAATATATTCACAAATGGAAAAAGAATTCGGAACGATCGAACGAGGAGAAGAAGACCTCCATACGATGATGTTCTATCCGCTGGAAAGCAACCTGTTAAAAACACACCGCCAATACCCGTCATCCAACAGCCGCAGGCTCAGGGAAGCAATCGGGCTTGTGTTCTACGATATCAAGTCCAGGTATACCGGAGAATCATACAGCCTTGACAATATCCGGGACAAGGAAAACGCCAGGCTGGAATATGCGCTGTTAATGGCATTTGACCCGTTTACCAACGAAGAGCTGCGCGCTGTCCTTACGAACCAACTGCATATGGACCTGACAGACCGTTCCCTGCTCTACGACTACTATGCGGAGCCAATCACCTGCCTGGTGCGGCTGAAAGAATCCGTAGACACCTGGGAAAAACGGCTTGGCTCAAACGGCTACTTTGAATTTGCCGAGAGCTATATCGGCGCGCAGATCACTGGAGATGAGCTGATCTACGCTGTGATGGAGCTCGAATAGCCGATGCTCGCAAGCATCGCCTTCGTCTTTTTGTAGTTGACACAATTGTTATAATCCTCTTCCCGGATTTCCAATGTCAGCGGGCAGTCGTACGCGTATTTTTCATACAGGCGCATCCAGGCGGCTGCCTGATCCTTGTCCTGCAACGGCGTCCCATGATTTTGCAAATATCCGTTTCCTGTAAAATCATTGAAATGGATCAGCCTGCATATCCCCTGGTGTATCCTGAAAAAATGCTCCATACTGTAGTCAAGGTGCTCCGGCAGGCTTTCATGCGGCAGAAAATCCGCCGCCTCCAGCAGTACCTTCATATACTTTTCGGTCATTGCCGCGTGGCAAAGATCCAGCACCGTCCCTACCCGTTCGCCAAACTGCTCCCTAAGGCCGTATACGATGCGCGCAAGATCCGTAAACGTCCCGTTGCACAGCCTTGGGCTTTCCGCGCTGTTTTGCTTATACTCCATCGGTATCACATTTTCTATCGCCAGATCCACCATCGGATACTGTTCAAAAAACTCCCGCAGCTTTTTTGTAAGCTGCCTGCGCAGCAGCTCATACTGCATATAATCATAATACGACAGCGAACAGTGGATCACGACAAGCACCCGGTGCTTCCAGATCTCAGCACAGTACTGCGCCAGACGGAACACATGGCGAATCGGGCTTACATCCTCATGGGAAAACACATGCTCTATATTCATAACCTGCCCGTCTGCATAAAACGGCACATGCACAGCTTCCACATTATACATTGTAAAATATTCCTGCAAATAGCACGCCTCAAAGCAGCTCCCCCTGCGCAGAAAATCCTCCCGCAGATTAAACTCCAGCCCGTCGCAGCCGCATCTTATTTTTTCGCGGATTTCCGCTGAATCAAAAGATGCTTTTGCGTATATTTTAAGCTTATGACTGCACATCACTCGTTCCTCCTTCTCTGGCGCTTCTGTCCGCCTGTACCATGTCCTCTATATATACAATGAATTTGCCTGAAATCCAAAGTATTTTTTAGAATGGCGTCAAACCGCTGTTTGAATGTTCCTAAATTAGAATCCGAATGTGAGAAATAAAATTTGAACATAGCCTCATCCATACAAACCTTGCAAAAGCGCAGAAAATAAGATAAAATATCGTTGTAAACCCAACACAGTAAATAGAAATACCTTCACCAGAAAGGAACGTAAAAAAGATGTTTGATCTGTCATTCTACGCAAATAAAAAAATACTGGTCACCGGGCATACCGGATTTAAAGGCTCCTGGATGTGCCAGCTTCTTCACATGGCTGGCGCGGACGTAACCGGATACGCGTTAAGCGCGCCGACTGATCCAAGCCTATTTGCACTGTGCGGCTTGTCTGACAAGATTCGCTCGATTACCGGAGATGTCCGCGACCTTGCGCATATGCAGGAAGTCTTTGCCGGCTGCAAGCCGGAAATCGTGATCCATATGGCGGCGCAGCCGTTAGTGCGCGAATCGTATAAAAATCCGGTTTATACGTATGAAACCAATGTTATGGGCACGGTCAACGTGCTGGAATGTGTGCGCAGCACGCCTTCTGTCCGGTCTTTTTTGAATGTCACAACGGACAAGGTGTATAAAAACAAGGAGTGGGAATGGGGATACCGGGAAAATGAAGAGCTCAACGGCTATGACCCTTATTCTAATTCCAAGTCCTGCTCTGAGCTTGTTACAAGCAGCTACCAAAATTCCTTTTTTGCGGATTCTGATACCGCGATCTCCACGGCACGCGCAGGCAATGTCATCGGCGGCGGCGATTTTGCGGCTGACCGGATTATCCCGGACTGCATCCGCGCTGCTCAGGCAGGCAAAGATATTATCGTAAGAAACCCGTATTCCACCAGGCCGTATGAGCATGTGCTGGAGCCTGTGGCCGCTTATCTGATGATCGCGCAGGCGCAGTATAAGGACAAAGCGCTTGCCGGAAACTATAACGTCGGCCCGGATGACTCCGACTGCCTGACGACCGGAGAGCTGGTCACGCTGTTCTGCGACACATGGAACAAGCTGACAGAAAGCTCGATTCAATGGATCGATCAATACGATGGCGGCCCGCATGAAGCAAATTTCTTAAAACTAGACTGCTCCAGGCTGAAAAAGGTAATGGGCTGGTCGCCGCGGTGGAACGTACGGACAGCGGTGGAAAAAGTGGTAGAGTGGTCTGACGTCTATTTCAAACAGGGTGATCTTACCGCCTGTATGGAAAAACAGATTTCCGAATTTTGCGGCTAATTAAAAATCTGAACCCGCCCCGCAATCACGGCAAACTCCGACTGCGCTCCCCATTGCAGCGCAGCCGTCCCGCTTGTGCCTTCGGTAATTGCTTTTGCAATGGCATCTTTTTCTTCGGACGGCACCATCACATGCATCAGCACCTGGTCTGTATATTCTGTATCCAGCACCGGGATCTTTTGCTGTGCGAGCAAATACTGGATCTTTCCAAGTCCGTTGTAATCGGTTCCAATATCCAGTAAATGCCCCTGTTTTTTTTCGATCACGACTGCCTGCGCAAGCCCCGCCTGCGTACTCTTCTGATACGCGCGCACCAGCCCTCCGGTTCCTAACAGCGTGCCGCCAAAGTATCTTGTAACAACGACTGCCGCATTGTGAATATCTTCGCGCAGCAGCACGTCCAGCATGGGCCTGCCCGCTGTTCCAGACGGTTCCCCGTCGTCGGAGCAGCGGGTCAGCTCATGGTTTCTGCCGATCGTAAACGCGGAGCAGTTATGCGCTGCATCCCAGTATTTTTTCTTCATCGCTCCTATAAACGCGGCGGCATCCTCTTCGCTCTCTACTGGACGCACGGTTGCGATAAATCTGGATTTTTTTTCTGTAATCTCCCCTTCGCCGCCTTCGTACACTGCCTTATAGCTTTTCATAACCGCTGATCCTCCGCTTGTGCTGCTTGTCCTGTCCGAACAACTGTATTTTTTATCTGTACCGCTTAAAAATCCTGAAGCATTTCACTCGGCTCCGGTTGTTCCCCGCCATCGTCCGGCGGGCTTGTGCCTGCTCCGTCGCCCGGGTTTTGCTCTGTGCCTGTGTCCGGGTTTTCCGGCGGATTCGCACCTGCTTCCCCGCCCGGGTTCGGTTCTGTGCCTGCGTCCGGGTTTTCCGGCGGATTCGTGCCTGCTCCGTCGCCTGGATTTGGTTCTGTCCCCGCATCTGGATTGTCCGGCGGATTCGTGCCTGGATTCTCCTGCGATACCGGCGGTTCCTGCACGACTGGCGGCGCGCTTGTATGCACCGTACATTTTCTAAGGTTGCCCGTGTACAAATACGGCCCGTCTGCTGAATCCGGCGAGCCTCCAATAATACGCACAGAGGAAGCATAAGAGTTGCCCGGACAGTATGGGCCTGCAAGCATACCGGAGGACGCACAGACGCGGACTGCCGCATGGTGCACGCACGGCTCCTTCGGTACGGTTCCTTTGGCAAAATATTCCGTCGTCAGCATACTGCCGCGCGGGTCATGGACACAGACACCTTCCTGCGCCGGCATTCCAGACTTTTTGCACACTTCCGCCGTCACGATGCCGGAAGGCTTTTTAAATTTTTTATTTTTCAGCCCTTCGTGGACCTGGCTCATCACCGAGCGCCAGATCAGCTTCGGATAAGAGGTTGTCCCATCGTCCTGCTGCGTATTATCGTCAAAGCCGCCCCAGACGATCAGGGTGTAATAAGGCGAAAATCCGGCGAACAGCGCATCTTTATTTTTCGTCGTAGTACCGGATTTTCCGGCAAGCGACATCCCTTCAAAGTTTGCCAGCTTTCCGGTGCCGATCGTCATCACATCCTGCATCGCATTGGTCAAAAGCCACGCGGTTGTCTCCTGCAAAGCTTCTTTTTTCTGAGGCTGGTTATCGATCAGCACATTCCCGTCATGGTCGATAATCTTTGTATACAGGCGCGGCTTGATATACGTTCCCCCATTGGCAATCGCCGCATAAGCCGCCGTCAGCTCCAGGTTTGTAACGCCGCGTGTGACGCCGCCAAGAGCAAGCGCTTCATTGCGG
>ERZ808054.1732-NODE-1732-length-11123-cov-4.387199_pt1 | contig 11123 bp, 10 predicted proteins | sample MGYA00380201_ERZ808054 | MGnify/ENA primary metagenome ERZ808054 (study PRJEB31490, sample SAMN06133419) | mouse gut metagenome | isolation source: Z5_2 | host: mice | place: China: Chengdu | collected 2015-05 ... | reverse complement strand
TTTAAAGTATATAGGAAGCTTTCTTTACATAATGATTTGATTATAACACATATGTATGAAGCAGGCTAGCTATTTCTGTACTTGAGTTTCCGTACTAAAAATTTTAACTTTTATAAAAAAGTTAAATATCATTGTACATTTTCGCTATTCTTTATACAAAACTGCTAAACTTTCATTGCTTTGAAACTTCTCCGGAACATAATACTTTTGTCCATGAATTACCATTTCCTCCGATGCAAACCGCTTATCCATGATCACGCAGTCAGGAATAAATGTCATATCCTCATACTTAGATGATACATTTTCCACCAATACATTTTCTATTCGATCCATTGTGTATTTAGAAAGTTTCCACATCGGATATTCAAAATTGAGTGAGCTAACCTTCAATCCCATCGTATGACAACCATCTTCTTTCAGTGTTGAAAAAACCCATGCATATTCCGGATACATTCCTCTAGCATTGACAAAATAACCACTCACACGCTCTTGCCCTTTTTGGGGTATACATTCACAATGGTACAGAACTAAAGAACACAACGTTGTTATGCATAAGAAATATGCAATCGTTTCAAATGCTTTTCCGACATATTTCCTGTTTCCGAATTCCATTTCGTACAATTGATATCCCACCATTGGACACAATATTGCCAGATATGGTAACATATAACGTACCACGTACGGTTCCCACCGAACTACTCCACAAAATACAACAAATATTACCATGCTGTATATACTATATCGATTTCCTACACTATTCCTTTTATTAATATGAGTCAGGCAAATTATAAAACAGACAAAAGCCAATATCAAAATGACCGGATTCGTTGCTGTATCATGTCCATATACCGGAGATTTTTTTAGCACATATTCCAATCCATCCTCTGAAATAGTGGGATTATTCAGTTCCACTCCCATCATTACAGCTACATACGATATAATTTTAACAATAATCTCCTCGCTGTTGTAACAATAAATATTGGGCAAATTGTGCGCAAAATTCTTGATTAAATTTACAATTACGTAATTGGGGCGTAATGTTCCTATGAGCTGTCTCGCCCCCACTGCAGGATCGCTCAATCTTAAAAATGTCTGGTAATTTCTAATTCCTTCCGGTAGTAATAGAAGAAATACAAATGGAAGAGCAATTAAAAACAATTTTATAAGTTCATTCCACTTATCATGGCGGTAAAAACATTTTACGAACAAAAATAACAATAATAACGCCATCCCTATATTCACCGAAGGCTTTGACAAATATCCTAAAGACACACACAATGCCATTAATATAACCTTTATAATCGTTCCTTTATCCGCTTTGATTGATTGTGCCTCAAACAAATCAATAAAATAGCTAATAAAAATCAAAAACCAAAGAGTAGCAAATAAATCCACCTGCGTATTTAAAGCTTCCCCAAAAGCAATCGGCATTGTCATAAACAGAAATACTGATAATGCAGAAATTTTATCATTTACCCCAATTTTTCTTGATATCACATATATAAACCATGCATCCGCCAAGTAGGAAACTGCCTGAAGCATATTAAACAAAAAATCTCTTCTATCTAAATAAAGGTATACTTGCAAATTGATGAATTCTGCTAAAACCGGGCTTGCAAGCTGCCTTACGTCATTCGCCGCATAATGAGACACAGACCGGTTCTGCACCCATTGTGCAATCCGTGGTAAATGATATGTCATAGAATCCCAATTATAAGGAACTGTAAATAATGCCAGAACTAAAACTATTAATCCCATTATTATCAGAATCATATGATACCATTTCAAAAGGCTTATCTTTCGAATATTTTCTTTCATTTTATATCTTATTTGGGGCCAAGAACATATAGATTTTGCAGTTCCAATCAGCAATAGAAATAAAACACTATCAAATATTCCCCAACATATAAATATCATCTGCCTAGTAAGAAGTTTTATACTCGACAAAACTTCAACCATCACAAATGACCAGATATTCCATATAATAATGCTTTGTGCACCAATATCACTTACATGTTTCTGATTATTTTTAACAATTTGATATAATACCAAAAGTATTATTGCCATTAACATAATTGATTCTCCAGCTGTTTTTGTTTTTCATCTTTCATTCTTTCTAAGATTGACTAATCCTTTACCAATACGCATAGCCTACCTATAGGCTTTTCAAATTCTTCACTCCACATTAAAATCAAGTAACTCTTCATAACTATCCTGTAAATCATAAACATATCCCCGCAGGTTTTCCATTGAACTTTTCTCTTTTGTAAAATGGATTCCATCTCGAAATTCAGTCGCCGGATAATAAGTAATTGAGCCATAAAACTTTTGTAATAAGCACCTCACACTCTCTGAGCAATCATAACTGAATACTTTTTTCTTCTCCGTAGAAATATCCTCTTGTATGTTATCTGAAACAGGTGCATGAAGTAAATGCAGAGTGATGTTCCTTTCTTCACATAGCAATTCCAATTTTTCCAAGTATTGTATCCCAATAGCTACATCGTCACAATAAATATCCTCTAATGAATTTAAATATATTTTTTTCAATGGCGCAGATTGGTCAAGTTTCTCTATCACCGTATGTTCAAGATATACATCACCATATATTTCCTTCAATTTTTCTATCGTATTTTTATCTACTTCCCCTATTCTCCCATCCAGTACAAAAGGTATGACTAAATACTGATAAGTCCATCCTGTCATAGAAAATCCACCTCCCGGAAAGCTTCTAAGAATTAAGTACACATCTGTCGTTCCCGGATGATTCTCTACAAATTTTTCAGCCAATAAATATTGCCCTACCATTGTTATCGCCGCATTATTTCCTAAGATTGCATAAGTACCATTATATTTCTGAAACGGATTCATCATTTGATGACACACACTGTCACCTATGATGAGCTTAGAATACGTATCTCCCTTATTTCCGGCAATATCAAGATAAGGCTTAATTTCTTTTGTAGGTTCATTATTATATTTTACCGAATTGGTAATTGTAGAAAAAAAATTTCTATAAGACTCCTTAAATGACATATACCCAAGCCCGCCGAAAACAATTCCGAAAATGATAATAAATCCTATCAATCTGCAAACAAATTTTTTCATTTCTATTCCTTTTCACCAAATAACGCATAACTAAAATAAAACTAAATATTCAAAACTGTCCATAAATAAATTGTGATGCGTCCATTCCTATCATTTGAATATATGAACAAGCTATGCAAAGGCAAATTCCAATATAAATTGCCCATCTAAAAATAAAATTCTGCCTGCCAATCACTTCCAACAAATCTATATGGCACTCTGCCATAATATCCTTAAACAATAACACAATAATCCCTAACGTCATTGTGGTAATCAATATTGATTCAATATTTAATCCATAAATACTGGTGTTTACAACTTGACTTAATGAGAAATTGACGCACATGTGTCTAACAAAATAAATACCCTGACGTAAACTGTCTGCCCGGAAAAAAATCCAAGCAAAATCCACCATTAAAAATGTCAAAATTCCTTGAAAAAGATGATAACTGAAGCATCTTGTGTTAATTTTTAATCGTGTCCTGGCAACCTCTCTTAATTTCTTTGTCATTCTACTCATCACCTGATACCCACCATGCAACATTCCCCAAAAAATAAACTTCATGCCTGTTCCATGCCAAATCCCACTGATAAAAAATGTTATAATTAAATTGATATAGGTTCTCTTTTTACCGTTCCTGCTCCCCCCAAGTGGAATGTAAATATAGTCCCTTAACCATGAGGACAAACTAATGTGCCATCGTCTCCAAAATTCCCCTATATTCCGGGAAAAATATGGACGTTCAAAATTGATTGTAATATGATAACCTAAAAACTCCGCCGCCCCTAAAGCAATATGGCAATATCCATCGAAATCAGCATACAATTGAATTCCATAAAGAATTGCACCACATAGTAAAATAAAACCTGTATGTTCCGCATATTCTTCAAATATCACATTCACCACAATTGCAGCATGATCAGCCACAACGATTTTTTCAAAGTAGCCCCAAAGCATAAAAAAAGATGCACGTTTACACACCTCATACTCCGGTATATTTTTTTTAATCTGGATTTGAGAAATAAATCTTTCAGGTCGTTCGATTGGACCCGACAAAAACCTGGGAAAAAAAGATAAATATAACGCATAATTCCAAAAGTCCACTCTATCCTTTATATTACCTTTGTAGACCTCTACGAGATAAGCAATGGCTTGCAACATATAAAATGAAGTTCCTATGGGCGCAAAAATCCTCCCCTGTTCCAAATTGAAAATAGACTGCAAGTTCTCCAATCTCCTTGAACAAAGCATTAAAAGCACAAGAACACAAACTCCTATAATAACTAACAGCTTATTCTTCTTTTTATTTATAACCTTTCCAAGCAAGTATGATATTACTGTAATACCAAGCAGCCACACAAGTGCCTGCGGCATCGCCAGCATCACAAATACCCAACTGATTACAAGCATCCAAAAACGCTTGGCTCTATCTGGTATCAGGTAATAAATCAAAACCACCAATGGGAATCCAATTAAAAACCAATTTAGCACGAAATCCATTTTAAAAAATCTAGTCCTTTCGTCTGGTATTTCAACAATATGGCAACATCAATACTTTTGTGAAATCAAAATATTCATTTCTTTGCCACATATAAATACTTATCTTTCAATCCGAAATGACCCATCGTCATTTACATATAAAATAACGCTGTCAAAAACCTTCTTCAAATTATTATCCACCAAAATAAAAGATATACCATTAACAGACGGTATATATTCTTTATCCCCTATTGACACTTTTGCTCCACTATCATCAATTTGTACATTATATGGAACCTGCCCCAATCCGTCTATTACTCCCAGATATCCTGAATAATCAATCCCTTCTGGATTATCTTCCAAACAAATAATTTCTCCGCCACAGCTAACCTGCAAATAATAATTGCTATGCGATATATCAATTCCCCAATTCTCTAATAACTGTTTTTCTTCCACACCTATATCACAATAGCTGCATTTACTTAAATCAGCGCATACAAGAACCGTATAATTATCATTCCTAGCCCCTGATGTCCATTCATAAAAATCCTCACATTCTGCCAAATGCTGAGACAAATTTACAGCATCTAACTTGTCCTGCACTGTTTCATATACTTTTTCTTTTTCTTTTTCTAATTCTTTTGCAAAGATATCATAGTCTTTATCCCATTGAGCATAGCTTTCATCATTTTCATGAGGCTGTATTTCATAGTTCTTTATAATATACCCTGCCAGAAATCTCGTATACTTTTCCGCCCCAACGCAATTCACATGATTAATATTTTTTAAATCTGTCTGAAAATCAAGACCTATTTCATCATAACATTCATTGGCATTTATATAATGATATCCGTATGAGGTGACTATCTCTTTCATCGTATTGTAAACCCGCTGTTCTTCCTCCTGTACTATATATGGACAAACAACAAACAAAACATTCAGGTCCTTCTCCTTACAGTAGTTAAGCAATTGATACAGTACATGGTATTGTATCTGTGATAATTCAGCTTTTTCATTTATATCTACAGCAGGTTTTTCATAAAAATGATGTGTTGAAGAAATTTCATATCCTTTATACTTTGAATACCCCCGGTTATTCATATACATCCAATTGTCCGGCGATGCCAATGCCGAATCATTCGTGTGGTATTTAGCAATATCCAAATAGTATGACAATCTGCTCTGCCTTTCAGATTCATTAAGCGAATGTATCTTAAAATAATCACGCAACGAAAAATATCGATCTGCGGACAGGATCGGCAGAGAATCCGACCAGAAACGCAATCCCTGTTCGTAAATCCCTTCTTCTGTCAAGGTTGTCATCATACGAAGGTCTACCACAAACAACTTTGGATTTTGCGTTTCCAATACTCTGTCCATATATCTCCAAAACAATTCCATCTGTCCATAAAGAGTTCCATATGCATACGAAGTATAACCATATTCATTCCATGCAGTCAAAGGCTGATAGTATTCAACCACAGTACTTGCCCCAACACATACAACATCTAAATCCCCTTCCTTATCAAATCCCGTAATGTTATTCCTTGATAAAGAAACTTCTCGAAACAAATAAGTAACTCTGGAGAAAATAAATAACAAAATACAGAGAAAAATCGTAAACTCTAATATCCTTTTAATTTTTTGTTTCATATTCCAAATCCTTAAATCCTCACCTAATTACTAAAAACCTTGATAAATAAATTCTTCAACAGCATACCCCGGTCCATATTTTCCGTAAATAATCACAAATACAAACATAGCTACCCATATCAGCCATCGAAAGACCAGCATCTGTCTGCTCATCCAATTACGTGCATATCCATATTTTTCTCGCAATAAGCCGACAGCCAAAATAATAAAAATAGAAATAATAATAATGTTTATATCCTGATATGTTATTCCAAGCTCCAATACACTTCCATCAAAAAATATCCATGGATTGCTTTCCCCTTTTACAAAAATCTGTTTAAGACTTAATACAAAATCCACCCCTTCACTCAGCGACGGAGCTCTGAAAAAAATCGCACCAATTGCGTAAATCAGATATGTACGCATAACCTGAAAGAAATGCCAGCTAAAACTATTCTCCGGAATGCCCAAAAGCAAAGAAATTTTTTTTAACCGTGGAGCACATAATTCTCCTAACATTAATAATGCCCAATACCATAAACTTACACCTGCGATGTATTTTGCTTCACCATGCCATACTCCCATAACCATCCATAAAACAAACATCCCTGCTGCGGTTGCAGTAAACTTACCGGTCTTTTTCCCAAATCTTTTTCTACAGGACTTAGAAAAATTTACCATTTTTCTGCTCTTTAACAATGGATAAAGCACATAATCTTTTGCCCATGTGCCTAAAGTTATATGCCATCGCTGCCAAAATTCCTGTATTGTTCTGGAAAAAAAGGGAGAATTAAAATTTTCTGGCATTCGAACTCCAAATAGCTCTGCGGTTCCTATCACAATATCCATACTTCCCGAAAAATCAGCATACATCTGTATTGGGAAAAGAATCAATGCAATCCAACGGTAAAAGCCATTATAAACAGACAGTTCTCCCCATATACCATTTACGATAATTCCTACACGCTCGGCGAGAACAAGCTTTTTAAGAAACCCCCATAAAATTCTCTGTGTTCCAAAAGATAAATTCTTATACGAAAAACTATGCTTTTCGTATAGGCTTTCCAACTGACTGTATCTACTTATTGGTCCCGTTGTCATTTGAGGGAAAAAGCAGACAAATAGAAAAAGTTTGAAAGGATTCTTTTGTGGCTTTATATTTCCCCAATAGCAGTCCAATATATACCCAATCACCTGCAAGGTATAATATCCCATTCCCAAGGCAGCTGCCAGAGACCATTCCCACATCCCGCCTTCATACGAAATAAGTTTCCAGACACGACCTAATATCGGTCTCCACAATCCAGCTCCCTTTAACACAAACCACAATGCAACATTAACCATAACCGCCAGCAAGCTGAGAACCGCTGTTATTCTCTTTCCTTTATCTTGCTGCACAAACACTCCATAATTCGTAGCAATATAAGCAGTTATCGTTGATATAATCAAAAAAATGATTGTATACGGCGTTGCCGCCCAAAAATAGAACAACAAACTCAAAATAAGAAGTTCTATCCACTGCCATGATTTCGGCAACAAATAGTACAAAACCATTCCCAATAAAATCATTATCAAAAATCCAAACGATGTGATTGACATTCCACTTTACCCTTTATCACCTGCTTAATTTCCCATTTCCAAAATAATATCAACCATTTCCCCCACATTTTTCATGGTGATCACTTTACCCATGGGAATTTTAAAGGAAAATTCGTCTTCCACTGCGACTACCAGATTGATGTGCTCAAAAGAATCCCACTCATCAATATCTTCTGCGGTTGTCTCGTCATTCAGTTCAATACTCTCATCATCAAAAACATCTCTAAATACCATATTTAATCTCTTATAAGCTTCTTCTCTTGTCATAAATTACCTCCTTATTTCATAACCAGTACTTTCATGTCTGCCTTTGATACAATCTGTGTGTCCTGATTTTTTATCACTGCTTTAATTTGTATTAGCTTCAGTTCTTCCTGCTTGCCGGTGATTTCACCGTATACTGTCAGTTGATCCCCCAAATATACAGGTTTTTGAAACTTAATATCCATGCTGTGAATCAAGCTATACTTTCCCGGCAGATAAACACCTGCCAATGTTGAGTAAAATGATGCCGTGAGCATCCCAAATACAACATGGGATTTAAATTTCCCTTCCCCAATTTCTTCTGCAAACCCATCGTCCTGATGCAATGGATTAACATCGCCTGTTATTTGTCGGAAACCTTCCTCTTGAATTTGCGTTATCCGTGTAGAAAATGATTCCTTTTGACCAATATACAGCTCTTTCAGAACATACTCGTTCATTGTAATGCCTCCCTGATCTTTCTGTCAATACCGGTCGCATCCAGCTCATTCTGTTTTCTCACAGCTCTCTGGCTATTCCCATAGCCTTCTGCAAAACTGTCATTCAATCCAATACGAAGAAGTTTTTTGCCAATTCCATATCGGGTTAGTGTTTCCGAAAGAATACTTCCTAATCCCCCATGAATATTATGTTCTTCCACTGTCACCAATAATTTTGCATCCTTTGCTCTTTGCAACAAAAAATCTTCATAAAAAGGCTTAATTATTGCCACATTAATTACCGAAGTGCCAATATGGGATTTCTCAAGAATTTCTGAAGCCTCCATAACCTCTTCTAATATACTTCCGGTAGTAAATATTACTACACCTTCTTCATTTTTTAATATATCCTGCCCCATTTCCGGCAATTGATATCCATCTTCAAAAAATTCTCTTTCATTATTCATACCAATCCGAATGTATACTGGTCCCCAATGCTTATAGGCTTCCTCCACGCATGCTGCCACCTGCCTTGGTGTTGATGGAGACAAAATTTTTAAATTCGGGATTGCGCGCAGCACTGCGACATCTTCTGTTGTATGATGCGTTGGACCAAGCGAACACCATGCCAGTCCGCTTCCCATGCCAACCACTTTTACGTTCAGATTTTGAAAGCATATATCATCTCTGATAAATTCCAATGCTCTGTATGCCAGAAAAGCACCTGCTGTATACACAAAAGGAATCTTTCCTGCTGTTGCCATTCCGGCTGCAGCAGCTACCATATGCTCCTCCACTATTCCAAAGTTCATCATTTGCCCTGGGAAATATCTCTGAAACATTTCGTCAAATCCGGTGCCACTGTCTGCCACCAAATGCAGTACATTCACATCTTTTTCAGCAAGTTCCATAAGTTTACTCAAGTACGCTCTCTGCATTGCCTATATCATCTCCTCGTCTGAAATATCCAGTTCTGCCTGAAATACCCTTTTTTCCTTACGATTAGGCAGCTTAAAATGCCATAACGGATTATTTTCCATAATAGATACCCCTTTGCCCTTAACAGTACGTGCAATCACCAAAATAGGGTTATCTGTACTATTTTTCTCCCTCAACAGGGTTTCCAGAGCATCCACATCATGTCCATCCACCTCTTTTACAAGCCAGCCAAAAGACCTCCATTTTTCTTCCCAGTTATTCAAGCCGATTGTGTCAACAATTGTAGTCATTTTCTGTATTTCATTGCAATCCAGAATAACCACAAGATTATTCAACTTAAATGCAGATGCCGACATTGCTGCCTCCCATATAGTTCCCTCCTGACATTCTCCGTCACCGATAATGACAAATGTTCTGGCATCAATTCCATCCATTTTCTGTGCCATTGCCATGCCCACCGCCATTGAAAGTCCATGCCCAAGGGAACCCGTAGTCGCTTCGATCCCCGGCAAATCCCTCATGCACGGTTCTCCTCCCACATGAGAACCCGGAGTCAAAAAGGTATCTATTTCTTCTGCCTCCAAAATTCCTGCTTCACACATCACCCAGTATAATGCCAATCCGGCATGTCCCTTACTCAGGACTAAGCGGTCTCTGTTTTTATCATTAAGCTGATCCTTATCGTACCTTAACACTTTTTTCATATATAGAGTATACAAAACCTCTAGGCAGGAATAGCAAGACGCAAGATGCCCCAATCCGCCTTTAGCCGCTGTCAGATAAATCTGTTTTCTTAACTTTTTACATATATTTTCATCATAATTCATTAAAATCTATCTCCTTATCCGGGTCAATATTCAATCCACCGCAAAATGATAAGCTGTCAATCATAGCCATTTCCTGTTCAGACAAATCAAAATCATCTAATTGAATATTCTCTTTCAATCTGACAGCTTTTGTTGTTTTAGGAATTACCACTGCATTATGCTTTAATGCCCATTTTAGGCATAATCCGGCTGTTGATACCCCTTTCTTTTCCGCCAGCTTGCACAAAATATCATTTGACAATATTCTTCCGTTTCCAAGTGGGCTGCTCGCCTCTATTTGTATCTCTTTTTCCCTGCAGTAAGATATTGTCTCATCTTGTATCATTCCAGGATGAAATTCTATCTGATTAATTTGAGGCATAATTTCGGCAGTTCTGTGTAATTCTTCTAAATGATGAGGTCTGAAATTACATACCCCGATCACCTTTACATAGCCTTCCTCATAAAGCTTTTCAAATCCTTTCCAAGTCTCCTCATTAATCATTCGCCAACGGTCTCCATACGTCTTTGATACGGCAGGCCAATGAACTAAATAAACATCCAGATAATCAACCTTTAACTTTCGCAAGGATCTTTTGCATGCTTCCTGCGCCTCAATATATCCAAAACAAGTATTCCACAGCTTGTCCTGAATCAACAATTCTTCTCTGGGAATTCCGAGTTCTCTTATCGCCTTCCCCAGCGCAATTTCATTTCCATATGCAGCCGCCGTATCAAACAATCGGTAGCCGTATGCGTATGCATTATCTATTGTTGCAAACATTTCCTGCCTGTCTGATATTTTCCATGTTCCCAACCCGATTGAAGGAATCTGTATGCCGTTTTTAAGTTGTACTGTCTTCATTTACCATTATTACCTTATTTTTCTTTTCATAC
>ERZ808054.1730-NODE-1730-length-11149-cov-3.738891_pt1 | contig 11149 bp, 8 predicted proteins | sample MGYA00380201_ERZ808054 | MGnify/ENA primary metagenome ERZ808054 (study PRJEB31490, sample SAMN06133419) | mouse gut metagenome | isolation source: Z5_2 | host: mice | place: China: Chengdu | collected 2015-05 ... | reverse complement strand
GGCGATATTGAATCGTATTATTGGAAATGACCATATCTAAATCTTTATCAATCAATTTTATTTCGCAGACCGGAGTTTCCTGGTAAGACAAACTCGCCAAGGGGTCACATAAAATATGATTACAATAGTCTTTATTTAACGTTAATGCATGATCTTCCTTTATGTGTTCCGCCAATATATAAAAAGAGTTACTTAACGCAAAATACCCCCCTCCTGTTTCATACAAATATATACCGTATGAGCCATTAAAATCCTGTTGTATTGTTATTTCATTGTCATCAGCTTTCACATAAATATAGCATCCGCATCCATCTAAACCAGCTACTGCCTGTTCATCCAGGTTGTCTTCTTCATAAATACCGGTATCTTGTATAGAATAACCGTAAAATCTTGTTTTGACAGAATCAAGATTATTGGAATCAATGAAGAAAAATTCTTTGTCGATATTATAATAATTTTTTTGCTTTGTTGTGCTGTCCATAACGTAACTCCTTTTCATACTATTTTATACCAATTAACTTTAGACATTTATAGACCTATCTCCATCGATCAATATGACATGATATTGTACAATTCGCATTAAACTCAATTCCGCACTTTCTTCAGTTTGCGTTATATATCATTTTTATGGTTCTGCCACTCTCCATTCTTCTTACCAGATTCTCAAGGTCTTTCTCCAAGTGCTGCCCATATTCCCTTTGTCGAAAAAGTACATGCAATTTAAGTGTTAATCAACACAAGCTCCTGCTTTGTTTATAAAGAATATCTCACAGTTATGGACTAACAGAAAAAATAGGATACTCATAGCTTACAAAAATACTCCTATTCAAAAGAATTTATATATTGCAATTCTTAGCAAAAGGGATCTATACAAAACGTAACATGGTTATTGGGGCAGTCCAATTATTTTTAACCGCTCAAATATCTTAAACAATTTTATTTGAATGAAATCAAAATTTTATTATTATCACTATACACATCAAAAAATACCATCGAGTCTTTTAGCGGCAAATTATCATCCGATATTGTTAATTCAGAATTTGATTTATCCCATGCCCAAACAAAACTAAAATTAGGTTGAAGTCCATAATATCTAAATAATTTATATTCACTCCAGGTCCATCCCCCACCAAGGGTTTTAGGAACTAATTTTTTCAAAATATTGTTATTTTTTGCCTTATCCTGTATTGCAGGTGCTAATCCAATATAATTTTCCAACTCTATCGTATAATTAGTATCTGAGTCATAGTTCTCATTTATATAACAAATTACAGCTTGCATTTTAACATTTGTGTATTCTTCTTGAAGCACCAAACAATTGCCATATGTAAATGAAAAAGTTATAAAACCCCAAGACAAAAAAATACATACTAATTTACTAAAATATTTTCCATTGCCAATTATATAAATGCAAAATAAACTCAGCATCACACCAAACGATATCATTGCCCTTGGATTATATACGCATTTCTCTAAAACAATATAAATCCCATGTGCAAGTAGCAAAATAAAAAATATGGAAGCTATTGCAGCAATCAATGATAGTCCCTTTTGATGTACACTTTTATTCACAAATATAACTACAAATGCCAACAAAACAAGCACGCATAGTATCAACCACCCGATTTTAAGATCGTTTATTACTATAGCATAATATCCAAGAACATTATTTATCACACCATTAAACATTTTATTTAAAGGCAACATATCACTCGAAACATGCGTTGAAACATCCTTCATAATAAATAGTTTAAAAAATAACAGCCCCGCAATATATCCAACCACTGATGTCCATATAAGCCTACATGTTTCTTTATTATCATGGCTTCTACTCCATTCATCTACAGTTAGCATAACAATTACGATAGGAAAAATTCCCAAAGCTCCTTGATATGTTATGCAAGTACATACTATACAGATTGCAGTAAATATTATATACGCTACATTTCTTTTTTTGGATAACGCAAGTGGCAATACACTAAACAAAACAGCTGTTCCATGCATTATACACTCTATCTTATAACTAATATTTTCCATAAAATAGGGCGATATAGCAAAAGGAATTGCTGCCACTATTATCCAATTTGATTTTGCTGCTTTAGGAACAAGGTACCATATGATCAATGAAACAGCTATCGCCATAAAAAGCATTGTAATAATTTGACTTAATGGTGATACATCTACAGCAAATTTTTCTGCGCTTAGAATTTTGCATACAATTTGAGATAGATATCGGCTGTAAATATCCCAGTCTGACATAGAACCTGAATAACTTCTTCCAATATCATCAATATACAAAAAATCTGATTTAAGTATTGCAAGTATAGAAAGTATAAACACTGCCCAGCATTTGAAAACCAATATTCCAAATTCTTTAACTCTGCAATTACTTTTTATTTTTTCATAAAATGCATCAATAAATGCTACTGTTCCATTCAAAACCTTTGAAACTCTTCCATTTTCAATAAAACAACACAATATATATATACTCAGAAATATAAAAGCCAAAAATATTGATTCTTTAAACGCTATTTTAGTAATTATGCTATGATTATTTATAATAATATTTCCAACACCTATGGAAATACCCGGTTTTTCTGCTAAATCTAGCCTAAGATATTTCTTGGGATCTATTGCATAGTGATAGCTTACATAATTATTTCCTTTATGAAGACTGAGCTTTTCACTCTCCCAATTATTTCCTACCGCAAATATTGCTGCTGTCACATTATCACCAAAAATCTCCTGTATTTCCACTTCAACAGTTTTCACACAATTTTTATGATCAAACTCGAAAGTTATCCATGAATCACTTGAAGTCGAAGTGATTATACCCCCCCCCTCGTATTTAAAATCATGAATAGTATTCTCATTTATAACATCTTTAAGATTCGCTGCGATTTCTGGATAGTTATATAAATTAAACAGCATCCATATACAGATTGTTGCCGTAACGATACCGATTCCCCATAGAATTTGTTTATTAAGATTCTTGTCATCTGGTCTTCCTTCCATAAATATATTTCCACCTTCCGATTATTCCAAAATTATACGTCCTTTTCTTATGCTATTTTATATACCTGTAGTGTTAAACAATTTTATCTACCTCCATCGATCAATATTACATGATTTTGTGCAAATCGCATCAAACTCAATACCTTCACTTTCAATCTGCTTTTTATATCTTTCTATATCTTCATCTCTTCCCTCTAGTTCAGGCGATACAAAGCACAATTTATACCCAAGGCTCTTTAGCTCATCTGCTTCCCTTTTCCTGATGGGAATCCTGCTAAAACAATCAACCCATATCCATCCTACTTTGCCAGCCATATTTCTTGCTGTATCAATCCCTTCAACTTCAGAGACGCGTATAGCCATATTCTTTTCTCCTCGATTACTAAGAAACCAAATCATAGGAAATGATGAATCTAAGAAAAAATATGATTTTACATCATACTTTGAAAGCATTTCTAGTATTTTAAATTCAATTCTCTCGCTTTTTACATTGATTATCATAGTCCCATGATGGTACTGTTTCAAATAGTCTTCAAAGTCCTCACCTGGTTCAAATGGATCATGTTGTATATATATTTTTCCATTTAAGTCATCTCTTAAGTCCAGTTCAACTCCAAATTCATTTGGTAATGCCTGTAACTGTAATAATGTATTTATTCTATGTGCTATAAATTCCATGATCTTTCCTCTTTTCTTACCTTATTCCAGATTTTTTAAGTTTGATACTAAAGTCAAGGGTTCTTTTTATAAATTTCCATTTAGCCCAAATACTTCCATCATTCCAATGACTTTCACCATGAATTCGCTTAGGAAATACCACATTAAATCTCTCAATATTAAGCTTTGCTTTTTGAGCCATATATAACGCATAAAGGTCAAGTGCAAAGTCTTTAGGCGGATCTTGCCAGCTATCAAAAAATTCTTTGCTAAAAACATTGGGTTGAGCATTGATATCATATAGCTTAAATCCCATATATAAAGTTTCAAACAAGCTCATACCACAAGTAAAAAACTGATCAAATGTTGGGCGTCCTTTTCTGCTTCCCTTTACATAGAGTTGCTTATCATTTCCCTTTTCTTCAATAATATCTAAAGCTTTCAACAAATCTGCCGGATCTGTCTGCATATCTGCATGTGTCCAACCTATAAAGTCACCTTTACATGCTTTTAAACCTTGTACAATACCAAAACCATATCCTTGATTTATCTCTACTCTTATTGTTTTTGCAAAAGGATAGTTTGGTAACAGTTCTTTTATTATTTGTGGTGAATCATCTGTAGATCCATTATCAACAAGCACTACTTCAATATCATTACGACGGATTACTTCTGAAAATCTATGTAATATAAGAGGTATATTGTCTGCCTCGTCATAACATGGAACAACGATCGAAAGTTTCATTATCTGCTCACCCCATCCTTATTAAATACCATAAATTTTTGACCTAATATCAAATTTATTTCTAATCGATTCTACCATATATATACTCCATACAAATATCAATCATATTTTCTGAATGTTCCGGCTTAAAAAGCAGACCATGCATCCCTGCTTTTATAGCACCTTCTAAATCTTTTTCCGCACTATCCCCTATCATCAGAATATCACTTGTCGCTAAATTGAACTTTTTCTGAATCAGTACAAAAGCTCTTTCTGAAGGCTTTTCAGCCCCAGCTTCTTCACTGGTCACAATCTTTTCTATATATTTATCCAGTCCCAGCTTTCGTATCTTTCTATGTTGTATATGGGCTGTCAAATCGGTAAGTACACCTATTCTAATACTACTTTCTTTTAATTTCGATATAAGCGGAATTACATAAGGATATAAAATCATATGTTGCAACATGCAATCCCAATAAGTATCATACAGTTCCAGGCACTCATATGCTGGCAATCTGTCAAGTTCTTCAAGAAAATTCTGTAAATATAATAGTCTGTTATGCGATGCACCTGTATTTCCTAATTGATTTTTCACTGATTTTTTCGAATACTCATATCGCTTTTTAAATTCCTCAGCACTCATATTATACTTATTGCATATAGTATTCTGCAATTTATCCGTAGCAATTTGATTGCATTTATCATAATCATATACTGTATTATCCAAGTCAAATACTACTGCTTTTATCATTACATAACTCCCTGCATCTTACTACTAATTATCAATAAAATGAATAATATCAACACACCATCTAATCCATTTATATGCCCAGATAAATTTTCCCTTGTAATAGACTCTAATTGTGGAATTATCTTTTCCGCTATGATTTCTATTGGTAAATGAACTCTATCAAAATTTTCTGCATAAATATTAACAATTTGTTTCTGCAAGTCATCAGAGTAATCATAATCAATTACTAACCCATATCTTTGAAGTTCATCAATTAGTGGTTCAACATTAACCGCAGAGTCAATGGTAAGTGTAACACTCATTTGCACATCATGATTTTCATCTGTACAGTTCTGCAATGTTTTATCAAAATATCTTACAATCAAATCTGCATAATTCTTCTGTGGATATATGTATTTCTCCGCATCAGGCATTCTTTCCTCAATCGACTTCAAAACTGCATCTTTTGAATGTCCTCTTTGTTCTGTATCCCTCTGAATCTTCCAATATCTTCTTAATTTTTCATCGGAATCCATATATATCTTAAGATCCAAATATTTTCTTGTCTGTGGCAGATACATCGAATGAAGACCACAAAGTATAACATAATTCTTTGAACGCATTTTTCTTGGACTCGTAAACCTACCCGTACTATGGTCATAATCTACCCTTAGAATCGCATTTCCGATCCGCAATTGTTTTAAATCCTCTGCCTGTCTATACAAATAATTAGCTTTGGGATTTAATGCTGTATAGTCATCCCAAGATTTATTATCCCTTTCCCATTTATGGTCTCCATCACCTTCCACTTGTAATAAGTTCTTTGATCCGATACACTTCTCTATAATACTTATTATCGATGTTTTTCCAGTTCCACTATCTCCTGCTATTCCTATTGTAAAAGGAATATTTCTTCTCTTATACAAACTATTTCCCGCTATTCCCACTTTGTACATTGATACTATTAAATATAATAACGTACCGGATAATAGTGTAAATAAAAGATTTGAAATCGTTCGATTATGAATTTTTAAAAAGCTACAATCTATCTCACACCAATATATATCAACATATCCTTTATTATGAAAAAAGGTAAAATAAAACAAAAACCACAGGTTCATTGATGTATAAATAACTATATTTTTGTATTTTTCTTCATTAGCACAAGCGAAGAATATTGCAAAAAAAGGCACAATCCAAATATACCATCCTGGCATAGGGGGGCAAAATGCTAAAAATACTGCAAATACAATTCCACACAAACTAAAAAACAAATCTCTATTAATAAAACTTGTCTTATATGCCAGCAAATAAACAACCAAAACTGCTACTATAGGTATATACATCTGTACCGTGTCAAAGCTAAAATAAACTTGTGTCAATACGCTTTGCTCCGTATTGAACAATACGTTTTGTATAAATCCTTCTGACATAAATGGTAATATTCCTACAGCACACCCTATTGCAGTTGCTGTTCCAAAATAAAACGCTTTTTTAATTCCATCTCTTTTCGCCAAATAAAAAATAACAATAGGAACAACTGCCAATATATGCAATTTACTTAATAGTGACAAAACCATAAAGACAATACCCAATGTATATCTTTTTGTATCTTTATTTTTCGAAACCAGATAATATAACGCAATAATTAAAAAAGTCATAGGTATAATATCCAACTGACTATGAATATAAGCACCATATAACAATATTGGCGACATATAAAAGAATACTGCAATGTAACGTCTCTTCTCCTGACATAATTTTACAAGATATCGAAACCCTATAATATCTAAAATAAAACTAGGTAACTTAAGGCAAAAATTAATCCCCAAAAGGTTCGAGATACCAAAAATCTTTATCAGCATTCCACCTATCGATTCAACAATGAGCATTACCAATGGATATGGAAACGCATTATATATTCCATTGTCATAAAATCTCTGCCATACATTTCCACCATTATCTATAAAATCCATAATAAACGGATAAAAAAGTTTATTCTGATAATCAGAAGAAAATACTGCCATTAAAAATAATTTTATTGTTGTTCCACAAATCACAAAATAATGAAATGGCGCTAATATATCTTTTTTCATAACTACTTTTTTCATATTATCTGTTTCCTATCTGACCAGAAACCCACTGCTATCTGTAAATTCCTTCCAGTATCTTATTGTTGCCTGATATTCCTCATAATCCTTTGGTGTTCCCCATCCAATGTATCTTTCTATTTCAAATACTCTTGCATCCATTCCCAATTCAATGCAATGCTTCATTACTTCATCAACATAGAACTCATTGTTAATCCTGTCATCCTCAGCGATCATTTTTTCAGCTGCTCTGACAAAATCACTTCCATGCCTAAACCAAAATGTCGCTACAATTGCATGATCCTCCATAGGATCATCAGAAATAGCCTTTTTGATAGATACTCCCGTAATTTTACATGTGTCCTTATCTGCAATCATCCAGCCATACGCATCCGGTTTCACAAGAACTGCCTGGTTATGACGGTAAGTAAATGCAAGAATATCACATTCTTTTGTCATTTTCGCAAATTTGTCTAAATCAATGATCATACCGTTATCACACCCTGCTATTAACAATGAATCACTGTCGTCAATCTTTTCTTTTGCCAAAAGGCACGTACATGCCTGACCTTCCGTTAGTTTATCCACTGTGATAAATGAAGCTTTCGGATAATATTTTTTAATTATGTTCTCAACACCTTCTTCTTTGTGAAAGGTTCTATCAATATATGTAATATTACTTCCCTCCTCAAGTACACCCGGAAGATCCTTAGTCGCACATACAACCATGGGGATTTCTTCTCCACTTCTCCGGTCGATTGTCGGAATTGCCGGTTTACTGATTTTATAGCCTTCATCTGCAAATCTCTGCCCCGCACCTGCCATAGGTATTATAATATTCATTTCTAAAACCTCCTTGTGCTCTCTGTCCAGACCAGATAATCAGCTAAATCTTCCGGCGTTCCCCATTGGCAAAACTTGTCTACATTTGTGGGAACCCAGACTTTTAATCCGTCCTTAACCATATAGTTATATGGTAAACTTGCATAAAACTCCCCATTTAACGTTTCTTCTGCATCTACAAGAGTGTGACAATACTTTTTCAACAAACCTCCTGTTTTAAAATAGTAAACACCAGGAGAATGTTTCGCCATTGTTTTATCTTTCTCAAATGAATATTTCTCTCTTATCTCGACCAAATTATTATCTTCATCTGTGAGACAGGATGCATATAAGTTTTTCTCTATTAACAAGTGTGGATGAAATCCCGTATAACAAGGAATACAACCCTCACATCCTCGTTCTGTTACATCTTTCACAAACTTCTCATAATTCCACGTCATATAAAAATCACAATAGTTTATAATACACTGTTCATTGTCATCAATACATTCGGAAGCACGAAGAACATCAAAAACAGGACCTTTTTTTACCCAATCCCTAATAGCAACTATGTGGGCTGTAGGCGCAATTTCAAGCAGTCTCGCCCGCATCTCTGGTATAGTATCCAAATGCTCCTGTCGACAGACAAATAGTATATCCTTCTCATTCGGATACATTCCCTCGATTATCCACTGAATAATAGGTTTCCCTTGCACTTCAATAAACGGTTTTAATTCTTTGTACCCAGCAGCTACAAACCTAGATCCATATCCTGTCATAGGTATAATAATCTGCATCCCAACCCCTCCATTACATACTCTTTATATCATATTTCTTCTATATTTCTCAGCATCCCAGTTTAATAAAAAGTTCTTTTCTGATTCAGAAAGTAAATCGCATTCTTTATTAATATTTAGTGCCATAACCTGTGCGCTAAACCCAAGCACGCTCTGAATCTCCAAAGCTTTCTTAACTGAATCAGCATGAATATAAATATTGTCCTTATAAAAAATCACAACTGGATAACCATTTTTTTCAATAAAGGATTCATAATCATTTCTGTCGATTTCACTGGTCTTGATCTCATACATTTTCTTTCCCAAAAATACTACACAATCCGGACAGAAACAGTGATTCCAGGCAGCTCCAATCTTTCTATATGAACTAAGTATATTTTCATCTGAAACACGCCATATAATTCCATCATTATACAAAAGCATAAGTTTTGAAATGCAATGATAGGACGACATATCCACTTGTAAATAATCTTCAAGTTTCTTAACTACTGCTTCTGTAAGGGCTATTATTTTGTCACTAGTCTCAGCGCTTACAATCAAACCGTGATTTAACAAAAAAACCACACTAGGCTCTATTTCATTCAAACTCTTATATTCTTTATATGCCCTAAAATACGCTTTTGCCAATTCAACACCTGGCGTTGCATAAGGGACAATTAATGCATCCGGATACAGTTCTTTGAAGATTTTGCTCCCATTTTTTTGACATGCTACAGCATTTACCACTACCGGATGAGTATGTAAAGAATATCTACCAGAAATAGAGTGCAGAAATGTCTCTATTGATGGTCTATTACCCTCTATAAATGCCTCTGAAAGTATTCTCTTTGATTTTTCCTCATTAATATCATCCAGATTATCACAGTATAAAAAAGCCTCCTTAACAATCAGCGGATTTACAAGCGCATACCCAGTCTTGGTTGTTACATCAGCTAATTGAAAACCTGATGCTTTTATTACCATTTTGTCCTTGCTTATTTTGTAAGCTGAGTTTCCTCCCCCTGCTTGAACTAGGTCTTCACGCATTCCTGCATATTTTGATATTTTAACCCAATATTCCATACCACCATCTCCAAACTATTTAACAAATTTGTATACATACATATAATATCCATTACTTGATTTAGCAAAAAAATCAGTTGCGTACTCAACAGATGTACTAGGTTTTATTTCTTCCTTATATACTAACTCAATATTATACAAGTCCCTTTTTGAATTTCCTTCAACAGATCCAACCTTTTCCCAAAAATCTTCAAAAAATTCTTTCTCATTTATTCTCCCCCCGCCGACTGCGACAACATAACTACCCTCATCAATTTCATCACCACTTTTATGAAGATAACAGTTTTTGGATAATATCCAATCTGATACTCTTTCATATCGAACAAAATTTAATATATTAATTTCAAACTTATATCCGTACGAAGCAAGATACGACGGTTCATAGTTATCAATAATTGATTGATAAGTTTCTGATGAACAATGATTTATCCTATCCGTATATTCCTGATTATATTGGCATGCAAAAATAGTACAAAAACAAACCGGTAATACATAACTGATTATTTTTTTAATTTTATCTTGTTTTATACAATCTAATATTGTTAATCCCTTTCCAAACATTAACAAATATAACGGCACCCCTACTAAAGAATGTCTAGTTGGTGAAAGTGCCAATTTCCCCATTAAAATCAGTGTTAAAAATATAGCACCATTTATACAAATATAAATAAATATTTTTTTATTATCACATTTATATAGTTTCACAAAGCCAATAACTATAAATAATGAAATTATACTTGCAATTATGTATACCCAACTTGTACCGGAATTCGACACATAGAAAGATTTAATCATTATAATAATATTACGCATAAAAAATACAATAATATATTTAATCTTTGATATAAGCGTGCCATCAGGAATAGAAAATAAAAACATATTATCTGGCCCAACATTCCAATTTGTTCCTCTTGACAACATCCCATTAGTGAATACATAGTTAAGTAGAGGAATGCACAATAGTAAGTTAATAACTCCTTGAGTGAAATACAGGAAAAACTTATTTTTATTTTTTCTATTGATCCATAAATTAACAGCATAATATGAAAATACAAATATGTACAATTGATATTGTGCATAACATGCTAATACTAATATAACTAAGTCTACCCATGAATTTTTTTCTTTATATAATAAAATTGTGATTAGGGCAACAAAAAACACCCCTATTTCATAAGGTTCCATTTGTGTAGAATAAATAATATTTTCCCATGATAATGCCAGCATTAAAGCAGTCAAACAAGGAATATAA
>ERZ808054.1729-NODE-1729-length-11153-cov-8.524738_pt1 | contig 11153 bp, 11 predicted proteins | sample MGYA00380201_ERZ808054 | MGnify/ENA primary metagenome ERZ808054 (study PRJEB31490, sample SAMN06133419) | mouse gut metagenome | isolation source: Z5_2 | host: mice | place: China: Chengdu | collected 2015-05 ... | reverse complement strand
ATATTTCTTTACAGGCGGAGGAAATGCCGGTAGAAAATGATGCTATACAGAATATCACGCTTTATGAACAGCCGGAAGCTGATAAGATATGTATACGAGTGCAGCCTTCCATGGTTGGGGAGTACGCGTATTATTATTATATTCCTACAGGTAAAGATCAAGAATGGCTGTCAGCACAAGTAGAGGCGCTGGATTTGGAAGGAAAACCATTTGACAAACGATGGGAAGGGCATAAGGAGCGAGGCTGGCAGATCATCTATAATGATGCAGAAATCAGAGCATTTGAAGGAGGGTACTTATATTATACATATGATGATGCAAAGGGTTTGATGGAGTGCTTCATAGAAGCACCCAAGTTGTGCGACTATATACAAATTATGTTGAGTGAGGAAATCGGTTATCAAGAGTTTGATGTTTCCAAAATAAAAGATATTGTTTCCGCAAGGCTAGATGTGAAGTCTGCTTTGACCGGCGGGCAATTTTATAGTCAGACCATAACAGATGCAGAGACACTGCAAACGTTTGAAGAGTGGTTTGGCAATGCAAAATATATATATGGCGGAACAGAATGCGGAACACAATGTGCCTGTCTGGAGTTGACGTTGGCAGACGGGGAGGTAGTGAAACTGTCAATGGCTACAGACAGTTGTCCGAATTTCCATATAGGCGGAGTTGCCTATGATTACCGTCCGGTGTCAGATTGGAATAATCGTGAGTTTTACAAATGCTTCAATGAGATACCGTGGGAGTATGAGTAGGGGATATGTTTTACTAAGGCATTATAAAATCGGGATTTGCAGATATACTGGAATTTATAAAGTCCGCTGGGCTACAACGACCGTATAGCGATCCGTATCATACGTAATCCCTGTTTCCTTAAAATTGTTTTTACGCCAAAAATGCTCTGCCTGAGGATTGCCTTTAACCCAACCAAGTCGGACGTATGAAAGTCTGATTTCGGTCAGATAGCGGCATAAAGCGTTAATTATGCCGCTTCCAATCCCGGCATTCTGAATCGATGCCGCTGTCATAAAAAAACCGATAAATCCAGTTTTTTCATCGGGGTATGCCATAATAAAGTCCATTACAGCAATCAATTCTTCCCCTTTGTAGTACCCTATATAATACTTGTCGCACATTTCTTTATTCGGCGGCAAGGCTTTCATATCGTCCAGAATACTCTGTTTGGTCACAAAGGGCGGACAGTATTGGTAATACAAGTCGTTTTTGCTGCACAGCGAATAAATATCTGCCACGTCCGCTTTTCCAAGGCGGCGTACAGTATAATCATTGGAGAAAAGCAATATATCCATTTCCGTTACCTCCTTAAATTTGTAAAATGTATCAATGTTCAACTCATCTTTTGGTGATTTGTACTCAATAACATTATACTTTCTAAACAGTCTGCCGATTTCATTCCTGATCGGTGCGATCCTTGTGTCGTACATTGGACCATAAAAAGCTACTCTTTCTTATAGTATACCATATCTCCTGTATTTTTCAATATTGCTTCATAATAAATGTAGTGCTGAAAATCAGCAAGGTTTTCTTTATTATTTTTTACTCCTTTTTCGGAAAAATGTACTCACTACTTAAAATTTGAAGTACAATGTATATTTTCACATATGATCACGAAGTTACATTTACCCGACAACTCTTTAAACTGGAATTTAGATAGCCGTCAGGTTTTTGCTGTAACTTCTGGTATTCCATATTTCGTCAAATTCCTCTTTGGAAATAATCGTTGCATAAAAACCTTCTCCCCATACCTTTGTATTAAATTCATCAATTGTTGGAATTGGACATACTTCTATGACATCACAATAGAGGTCATTTTCAAGTTTTACTGTCCTGTCTACAAAGACTTCTATTGCTCTGAGCGCAAAGCGGTTATCTTTTAAATCGACTTCATAAAAATATACCACAGGCATATCATCAGACTCATATTCCATAAATAGCTGTATATATTCAATATCATTTTCCACTGATAAGTACCCCTCTATCAAATACCGATTTTCCATTATGTCAAGCTGGAAGTTACCTTGCGAAATATCGATTATATTCTCTAAACAGCAGCGTTCTTCGTTTGTTGCTCTGCTTGCTATACAAGTCATGAAATTTATTGACTACCGATACACTGCAAAGCCCTTTATTCACTAAGAACTCATACTTTTTTTGCGAAAAAGGATATTCCATAACCACCCATTTAGCGTCCTCATTATTTTTAATAACGAGCTCGCCCCAATAAGCAGACATCATGCTTTCAAATTCTTCTTGTGTCACTCCCACCTGATCAAATACTTGTCTCTCATATAAATCAAAATACCATTTTTCTAATTTTTTTAGGCTTTCAACCGTATAGTCAGGAAAAAACGCAGACGCTTGGGCGCTGATCACTTTCAATCTGCTTAGTAAATCATCTTTGTATGAAATAAAATAATCTTCAGCTTCAGATTTATCACTAAATTCTCTTAACGTTTTCCCATATTTAATTGCTGTGTTCAAACTGTATTTAGACATCTTATTCATACCCCCTCTGTAACAGCATAACCTGTACTCTGAACAAATTTTGATATTGCTTCATAATAAATGTAGTGCTGAAAATCAGCAAGGTTTTCTTTATTATTTTTTACTCCTTTTTCGGAAAAGTGTACTCACTGCTTAAAATTTGAAGTACAATATATATTTTCACATATGATCACGAAGTTACATTTACCCGACAACTCTTTAAACTGGAATTTGAAAAACACGATTTCATAAGTGATTACTGCCCTTCATAGGGTTTTAATAAAATCCTCCAAAACGCTTGAAAATAAAGGATTTATCGCAGTGTATCCACCTTATCCCTTTATACGATTTTACTTGTGCTTATGCTTCCCTCGCCACCTCATAAGGGCAAAAACAAGGGAAGAAAAATCTGATAACAAGATATAACAACAAGTGGCAATCGGGAAGCTGTGACATATGTGCGAATATATATCAGATTTTTGAAATACATTCATTTTTACCTTCTAAGCAATTGCTATTAATGGATCAGCCGGGCAGTAATATCTGCTCGGTTGATTTGCTACTTCTGCTCACTCTTGAAAAAAGAAGTAAACTTATCAGGTTTTATATATTCATGAAGAGGTGCGTACGGTATTCTCTTCAATTTACCGAAGTTTGTATCTTCATTCAAATCTTTTCCTTCATTTTCTTTTCGCCCATATGATGAATAGTCAATAGGCTGATTTGCATCCTGTTTTCTTTTGCCTGAATTACTAAGAATGGTAGGTGTCTCGAACAGACCGAACCATCCACCATTAGAATCGTACATACGACGATCTCGTGCTAAAATACAGTCATATACTGGAAAAACTTCAAAATCGATAATTGTAGGTGAAAAGAAACCGGGCTTTGTCTTGTTCTCCATCAATGCATAAGCAATAACCAGCAACAAGTCCTTGTCCGCTTGGACGTTTTTGAAGGTTACCTTCTGAGTTAATCTGGCCGACGGTTCTCTGGGTGTAGGTGGCTTCTTCATTTCGATATTAGGATTATCCACAAACAAGAGTTTTAGCTCAAGTCGTTTGCCTGATGTATGTAAATAATCGGGATATCCTTCTCTTTCTCCGAGAATACCATCATTTTTCCGTAGACCTACAGAATCAAATGTATTCGACTCCGTAATCTTAGAAAGCTGTGGAATGCATGCATCCATTAACGATCCAATTATTGTTCCAATTTGAGATGGCTCAAATGCCAACAAAATCTCTTTCGGTATAGATAATATATTAAACTGTGCCCCGATAAGCGGCTGTAAGGCCGTTTTAATATGGGCAATATCTTTAACACTTATCACATTTGCCGCATGTTCTGCAACATATGCTTCGTATTCATCTTTGGTCATAAAAGCCATTAGCTATTTCCTCCTATATATTTTTCGGGCAAAACATCAGAAACAGATACACCGAGTGCATCAATCCATGACAACAATTCAATTACATCTAATCGCCGCTCTCTATTTTCAACTTTAGAAACAAATGACTGAGTTGTGTTCAGTAGCTTCGCCATTTCTGCCTGTGTGATATTTTTGTTAATTCGAATAGCTCGTAAAACGGAGATAATGTTAATGTAATCGTCAGTATATATACTTTTCATAGAAAACCTCCTTTAATTTATTATATATCCTAAAATAGAATATCCCAAATCAGAATATGCATATATATTTTGACTGTGGTCTTTACTTTTGCGAAATGATGTGCTATAATCACTCTCGAAAGGAGTTACGAATATGGCCAGGAGAAAAGCTACAAACATTGAAACATTCGATACTGCATATCGTCGATTAGAAGAAGTGATGTTGGCAAACTCTGGTGAAAATGAGTTTGAAGAGATATTTAAGATTGTGCTCATTAAGCTATGGGAAGACTTACATACCGAAAACAAAGTATGCACGTTAGATGATGCCAACAATTTATTGGCTCTAATAGATGATAAATGGCCCGGTGTGCTTATAGAAAAAAGGCTCAATATCTCAGATGAGCAGTTTTCCGTCTGCCTCGATGTTATTAAGTCATACTCGTTTGTCGAAGATGGATATGAAGGGATAGATGGTATCTTTGAGTACATTATTTCTCGTGAGAAAAAAGGAGCAAAAGGACAGTTTTTCACGCCTCGATATCTTGTAGACTTTTGTGTAAATATACTTAACCCAAAATTCAATGAGAGTATTTTAGATCCGGCTGCTGGGTCAGGCGCATTTTTGTACCATGCTTATTTGCATGGCAAAATAAAGGGATCTGCTTTATGGGGATTTGATTTCGATAACACCGCAACAAGAGTTGCTCGTCTATTGATGTATGTTGGGGAGGTAAAGGGAGCACATATTCACAAAGTTAACAGTCTCTTAAAAAACAATGTGCGATTATCACTGTTTGAAAAGGGTCTTAGTGAAATTTCTACCACTATAGAGGATATATTGCGTATCGAAAAGAAGAAAGATTTGTTTGATGTTATTATTACAAATCCACCATTTGCCGGTGAAATCATTGAGCCTGATATTTTGGAAAGTTATGAGATATCCTGTGGCAAAACACGAATCGAAAGAGATGTTCTTTTTGTAGAAAGATGTATTAGTTTGCTCAAACCTAGTGGTCGAATGGCGATTGTTCTACCTGACAATATTTTTGGTAGCAAGGACAACGAAACTTTGCGTCGATGGATATATGATATATGTAGGGTTGTTGGCGTTGTTGGCATTCCAAGAAATGCCTTTATGCCTCATACAGCGGTAAAAACAAGCATTTTGTTCTTGCAAAAAAGGAATCTGCAGCGGAACGCTTCAGAAGAAGTGTTTTTTGGAATTAGTGAACTACCTGGCAAAGATGGCAGAGGTAATCTTTTGTTCAAGGACAAGAGTTCAAAAACATGGAAAAATGTCAATCATGACTTAGATCAAATTGCGGTTGATTTCAAGCAATTTCTAAGTAACGAAGGAATTGGGTGGTGAGAACATGGCTATATGTGTAATTAAAACAACAACTCAATTAGGCCCGCAATTTGTGCTAACACCAGAAAGATACAATCCCAAGAGACGTATGAGCTTATCAGACGAGAACGATGGAGTGTTGCTTTCGGAAATCATTACATTGGAAAATGATATTGTTGTCTCGAAAAAGGATGCTTCTGTTTGGTATCAAATCAACACATCCGATGCAATGGGGGGATATCTCAGAATTCCTCCAAATCCCGAACAGCTTAACAGCAACAAGAAGATTCTAAAGACTGGTGATGTTATCATTTCTCGCCTTCGTCCTTATTTGCGCCAAGTTGCTTATGTTGATATAGATTCAAATTCACAACTGTGTGCTTCAACCGAGTTTTATGTTTTAAGAGCCCGAAATAATGAATCTATTGCTTTTCTGGTTCCGTTCTTGCTTTCCGAAGTAGCACAAACCGTCTTTGCTAATTCTGTTGAAGGAAGTCAGCATCCCAGGTTCAAGGAAGAGGATATCCTAAATTTGGTTATTCCTTCACAGTTATTTGAAGAGCGGGAGAAAATCTCGCAAGATATTAGTAATGCTATTGACCAATACAGAGAATACGAGAAGTCTTTAGGGACAGCAATTACTCATGTAAACGGAATAATGTCCGCATAAAGTACGCCCCCTATGAGGGTTTATTCCTCATAGGGGGCGTTGGTTGTTATATTATTAAGCGAAATCACCTCTTCGTATATCCCAACAACTTCCTGTATTTAATCAAGTCTTTTTTATTTTTTTCAACTCTTGACCGTATTTTGTTTATGTACACACCGTCAGCGGATTTTGCTCCGCTGTGCGGTGTTTTTTGTCAAAGTTACCGTTCGTAATCCCTGGGCTTGCGTCGGGATGTATGTCTGCCTTGCTCCTGCAACTGCCTGAGCCTGTTTCGGACGCTCTCCCTTTCAAGCGGTTTTGGCGGTCTGCTCTTTTGTTTCACCTGATGCTCCCAGCTGGCAAGGTCACGGTTGTACTGCTCCACGACGGCTTCGGCTTCCCGATAGGTCGCCATAAATGCCTGCACATCGGGATAACCATCCTCCCTGAGAATATCGGGGAGCTTATCCAGCCTTTCGGATATTTCCTGCTCCGTCTGTTGTATCCGCTCGGTAAGAGCCTTGCGTTCCTTGCCTTTGAAAATGCCCTTTGCTTCGGAAAGCTGTTCTTTCAGCTTGGGGACTTTCTCCTGCAAGCTGCGGATTGCCCTTGCCTCGTCCTGCACCCGTATCATCAGATTTCGCATAGTGCGGAACTCTGCCATATTGATACTGAGCGTTGGCTTCGGCGGCATCTCGTGTTCACGAATAAGGTTTTGTAAAAAGTCCTTCGCCTTGCTCACGATACGACAGAACAGGTTTGGCAGCCAGCCGCCTTTGCGGATAGAACTGCTTACCTTGTCGTGTATCTCGGTTTGTTTGATTTCCAGTATTTTAGCTTCCTCAATCCCCGATACAAGCGCCATATCCGCCGTCCTGTTCCATTCCTGCCTTGCGGCATTGTCGGCTGCAATCTCTGCGGCTTTGGGATTGTTCTTGCCTATTTTCTTTGTCGGCAGGTACACGCTGTTTTTGTCAAATACCTTCAGGTGCTGTTCAGGGTCAGAAATATGACGGTTGATAAGGTCTGTATAAACCTCTTTTACCTCCCGAAGAAAAGGCTCGCTTTTGAAGCGGTCATCTTTTACGGTAAACAGGTGGCTTTCGTAAGCCTCTCCCTTTTTGATAACGGTACAGCCCTTTCTGATCTGCCCGTCCTCGCCTGTGATTTCTTTCTTGGTGCGTACCCGTTTCCCTGTTTCGTCAAAGAAGACACTTCTTGCGGCAATCTTTACATCAGGCTCAAGGAGCAGCATCCTTTCGCTGAAAATCAGGTGGATATGGTAATTGGTCTTGCGCTTGTTGTGGTGGAGCGCCGACACACATTCCACGCCGTACCGTCTGCGGAACTCGTCTGTAAAATCCTCAAGCACCTGCTGCGGCTCATACTGGGTGTAAACTTCGGGCAGGGCGATAATCAGTTCCCTTGCTTCGATACATTTCCCCTCCGCGCCGCTGCGCTGAAACTCCTGCTGACTCTCCCTTGCAAGGTTGCTCCAAAAGGTATTGTCTGCGGTGCGGTAGGTGGCATGAAGGTTTTCCTGTCTTGCGTGGCTGGTAATATAGGATATTCGTCCTTTGACATTGGGCAGCTTCGACATCTGTATGAAGCTGTGTCTTGCCATAATTCAACCTTTCTTTGAGATATACCGTTCTCATTTTGCAACCGTGAAAACGGTTGCCGCCGACACAAAGAGGTGGCGGCGAAAAGTATCAATGCAGGAACGGTGGTGACTGCGTTGATACTTTAGCTCCCCGCAGGGGCGAAATACCCTGAGTACAAATCGTTAGATTTGTGTGAGGGGTGTATTTCGCTCTCAAACGCCGAGGGCTTAAAGAACGGTTACTCCACCTTGCGTACATCGTTCTGACTGAGCAGATTCCTGCCCTGATTGGCAGTCATAAATCGCTCCAGCGTATCCCTGCGGATAATCGCCTTGCGCCCGACTTTTAAGACAGGCAGCTTGCCCCAGTCTACAAGCTTCCGCATGGTATTTCTGCCGATACCCGTACATTCGGCTGCTTCTTCAATGGTTAAGCCCATTTTAATGTTGTTCATTCAATCATCTCCTTTCAAAAGAACTCATTTTGCAACTTTGCATTCTTTATTATACTTATTTTGCTATCTCCTGTCAACCTGTTTTGCAACCTATTAAAAATATTTTTTTAGATTTTATCAAGAAAATAGTTGCAAAATAAGTTTCTGTGTGCTATACTTATATGCGACAGGAGGTGAAAACCTTGAAAGAAGAAATCACTTTCACCGCAAAACAAGTCGGTGAACGGATAAAAGAACGCCGAACAGAGTTGAATCTCACAATGCCCGAACTCGGCAGGCGTATCGGTGTGAACAAATCCACTATTCAGAGATACGAAGCGGACGGCGTTGACCCAAAGCGCACCATGATTATCAACGGGCTGGCGGAAGCGTTGCTCACCACTCCCGAATGGCTGACAGGACTTTCCGAAGAAAAGGAATATGACAGCAGAACGCTCTGCTCCAAAGAGATGGAGGAGCATATCAAAAAGTATCTGGATACAGTTTCCTCTGCCGTAAAGGGCGAGCCGCACCAGCAGCTTTTGACGACTTTCCTCGGCAAGATGATTGACCTATATTCTGTGCTTTGCCACCATTTTGCTGACGCTATGGCGGAGGTTGACCGTGTGGCGGAGGACGAGGGGCTGAAACAGTCGCTTAAACGCTACGCCATTGAATCAGGCGCAATTACCGAGCGTGTTTACCGCAAAGAGATGGAACTGCCTGTCGAAGATATGAAGCGTTTTTTAGACGGAATTTTACATATCTACGATGAGGGACGCACAAAGGTATCTATGGGCGACCTTTTCGGGATAGTGGCGGAAGCCGAAGCAAGGCTTGCCGAAAAAGAAAATTCCGTGGCACCTTGACAATTAAAATGCCGATTGAAACCAATCGGCACAAGTGACACTATTACTTTACGCACACCATATGTCACAGTCCTGATTGCCACGGATAGAAAGGAGTTTTTATCTATGGCAAAAGGTTCTGTAAGAAAGAAAGGCAAAAAGTGGTACGGACGCTTTTATATTGAAGATGAAAGCGGTCGGAAAGTTCAAAAAGAGTTTGCAGGGACGGAGAGCAAAGCCGAAACGGAAGCCATGCTCCGCAAGGCGATGGAGGACTACGAGGAAAAGAAATTCGTAGCAAAGTCCGAAAACGCCACGGTGGGCAGCTTACTGGATATGTGGGTGGAGGAAGAATTAAAGCCCGGCAGTCTCAGCAACGGTACGGTCATGGCGTATCAGGGAACAGTCAACCGTATCAAGCAGCACCCCATCGGCAACCGAAAGCTGAAAAGTGTTACCGCCGACCATTTGCAGGCGTATATGGACTTCCTCAGCTTCGGTGGGACAAATCCCGACGGCACAACCGCAAAGGCACTCAGCAAAGGGTACTTACGGTTATTCTCGGCAGTCCTGCAAGGGGCTTTCCGATTTGCGGTATTCCCGAAGCGGCTGATTTCCTTTAATCCTATGCAGTATGTAGTATGGCGGGGCAAGAAAGAGGATTATGACCTGTTCTCGGACGAGGACGGTGATACAGCTTCCACGCCTACACTCAGCCATGAGCAGTATTTGAAGCTGGAGGAATTCCTGAAAAAGAAAGACAATCCCGCATTGCTGCCCATTCAGATTGCTTACTACACGGGGCTTCGCATCGGCGAAGTCTGCGGCTTGGCTTGGCAGGATATTAACCTTGACAAGCAGTATCTTACGGTACGCCGCAGTATTCGCTACAACGGAGCAAGACATAAAACCGAGATAGGGGCGACAAAACGGAAGAAAATCCGTACCGTGGACTTCTGCGATACGCTGGCGGCAATCCTCAGAGCAGCAAAAACCGAACAGCACAAAAACCGCTTCCGATACGGAGAGCTATACAACCTCAATTACTATGTCGAGGTAAAGGAAAAAGACCGTACTTACTACGAGGTTTACAGCCTGCCGAGGACAGAAGAAACGCCTGAAAGCTACAAGGAAATATCCTTTGTATGTCTCAGACCTGACGGGGCGTATGAATCGCCGAGTACGGTAGGGATTATGTGCCGAATGGCAAGCAAAAAGGTTGAGGGCTTGGAGGATTTCCATTTCCATATGCTCCGACACACCTTTACAAGCAATCTGCTCTCTAACGGGGCAGCACCCAAAGATGTGCAGGAACTTCTCGGACACGCTAATTTCAGTACAACAATGAACCTCTACGCCCACGCTACAAAGGAAAATACATAAAGTTTGAACATTGAATAGACGATATGCCTTGAAAATACAAGGTTTGCAGAGGATTGAATAGATAAATTGCAGTTTTCGTTACTATTACCTGCCGGGAAAATTGCTAAATTCTTTCCTGTCAGTCTTCAGCTTTTCCATATTTGGCAGTCTTCCGTATTTTTCTATGCCATATTGTGACAATAGCAAAAGATAACATTTGACCAATCATAATCCGTATAATCTGCATACTGTCCGCTTCACCATTTGAAATCACATGCAGCAGATTCGTTACGATAACATTATTAAACAAATGGTCGCCAAGTCCCATCCACAAGGCCCCTGTCATTTTATATAAGAGCGACCATTTTATACTCATCATCCCAGCCAATACAATATAACCAATCCCCATAATCAGGGAATCAGCAAGCGATAGATTTCCCTGCGTATAATCCCGAAGCGGCATAACCAGGTGCCAGATTCCAAATAAAAAAGCAATAAGAAGTACGGCGCGGATAAAGGATAGCTTTTCAGCAAGGATTTTCATAAACAAGCCGCGAAATACGCCTTCCTCCATCCATACATTCATGAGATTCAGTACAATACATAAAAGCAGGAAAAGAAAGCCGCCATGCCGCACCGTTTCCCCATTTAACGTAAATCCACCGATATAAAAAGCTAAGGATACATTCCGATTGGTTTGGTAAAGAATCAGGCATTCCATGGAATAAGCCACAAGAAAGCAGCCGCCTCCCAACAGGAAACCTTTCAGAATATCAGATGCCGTTTT
>ERZ808054.1728-NODE-1728-length-11159-cov-4.301390_pt1 | contig 11159 bp, 13 predicted proteins | sample MGYA00380201_ERZ808054 | MGnify/ENA primary metagenome ERZ808054 (study PRJEB31490, sample SAMN06133419) | mouse gut metagenome | isolation source: Z5_2 | host: mice | place: China: Chengdu | collected 2015-05 ... | reverse complement strand
CGGATCAGGATATGACTACCAGGGCATCTTACGGCGCAGCCGGAGGAACGATAGGAACCGGCGCAGGCGTATTGGCAGCGCTTTTGTTTATGGCAGGAATGTATGCCCTGAACAAAAAGACTATCAATAAAAGGATTGAGCGCGATACCGGGCATGTGGATGAATCCTACAAGGATATTTTTAAGATGATTCTGATGGTGGTGACGCCTTTTATATTAAGTACCGGCATTTATAATATCAACAATTTTTTGGATAAGACCATCTATCAGCAGATCATGATGGGAATCAAGAATGTGGAAGAATCGGTGGTTGCAACGGATTTGAGCGCCATGGCGAAAGGAACGAAAATAGCCAACATTCCCATTGCGCTGGCATCCGCCATGGCAACGGCTCTGATTCCCGGGATATCCAGTGATTTTGCAAAAGGGGATCTGAAAAGTGTCAGGAATAAGGTGCGGAAGTCTGTGAAAGTCACAATGCTGATTTCCATCCCTTCCGCAGTAGGGCTTGGGGTTTTGTCGAAGCCGGTGATGAGAGTGATCTTCCATCAGCCAGATACCCTTGACCTGGCGTCTGTATTGTTATCCTGCATGGCGGTAACGGTGGTTTTGTATGCCCTGTCTACTTTGACACAGGCTATTTTGCAGTCTGTTGGGAGGATGAAAGCGCCAATTGTCAATGCATCGGCAGCGGTGGTGATCCATGGGGCGCTGATGATAGTGATGGAGCTGTTTTTGGACGTAAAATACAGTTTGTACTATTATGTTGCTGTCACTGTGGTTTATGCGTTGCTCTTGTGCGTGCTGAACCAGATATCGGTTCATCGTTGTCTGAATTACAGCCAGGAAATCGATAAGACATTTTTCCGCCCGATTGCGGCATCTGTGCTGATGGGCGGTGTTGCCTATGGTGTTTATCAGGGACTATATTATTTGATAAAAAGCAATCTGATAGCATTGGCTGTTGCCATTGTCCTGGCTGCCGGGCTGTATTTTGTGCTGGTGATCTATTGGCAGGCGGTGACAGAGGATGAGTTAAGGAGCATGCCAAAAGGTTATATGCTGGTAAGGATTGCAAAAAAGCTTGGTATCATGAAACCGGAAAAAGCAGTCTCTGGTCCGGTCAGAAAAAAGAAGAAAAAAAGAAAGAAAAAAAGGAAAAAATAAAAAATTAAGTACTGTTCCTAAGAATAAAAGAGAAACCTCCCGGAAATAATAGAAGTGTCAAAGCGGACAATATTTTCAGGAGGTGTTTTTTATGGCTAACTTATCAGAACTTGATTTACAGAACCTGCGCCATTTGATTGGCGGTTACGATGTGACTCATTGCAAAATGCAGGAGTATGCGGCAGGAGCGTCGGATACCCAGGTGAAGCAGTTTTTTGAAAAAGGCGCGAAGTCGGCGATGGATAACAAGAATCAGCTGATGAAGTTCTTAAATTAACGGTTTGGAAAACCAGAAAGGTGTGGATGCATTATGCAGATGAATGAAAAAACAATGGTGGCAGATACCTTGACAGGTATAAACGGTGAATTGGTACGTTTCGGGGAGATGATCGCCCAGACAGAAAATTCAGAGCTGAAGCAGACTTTGAAGCAGTTCAGAAATGCCTGTGAGCAGTCTCAGGAAGAACTCTATAAGATCGCAAGGGAAAAATCCTATTATGTTCCTGCAGCAAAAGCAACGCAGCAGGAGATTGACCATGTAAGGGGATTGTTTACCAGCAGTACTCTTTAAGAAAATCATGTGCCGGGGCAGCAGATTTTGCTGCCCCGTATGTATGCCTTGTTGATTTAATCCTCTATCTGTTTAAGACCGGAAATATCCGGGTCGATCGCCATGGAATAATTGGTGTAGTAAACGACAAAGCCGGGTTTCCCGCCGCTGGGTTTTTTGACATTTTTCTTTTCTGTGTAATCAATCTCTACCTTATTTTGTTCCCTGGCTTTGGAATAGTGGGCTGCCAGTTTGGCTGCTTCCTCAAAGGTTCTGTCGGGAAGCTCTTTTCCCTCTGCCTTGACGATCACGTGGGAGCCGGGCATGCCTTTGGCATGGAACCACCAGTCGCCGCCTGTTGCAAATTTAAAGGTAAGCTCGTCGTTCTGATAGTTATTTTTCCCTACATAAATATGAAAACCATCACTGCTGAGGTAATGGAATGGGGTGCTGGTGATCTTGACTTTTTTTACACCGCCTTTTCTGCGGATGTAGCCGCTGGCAATCAGTTCTTCTCGGATCTGGGTCAGATCATTCTCACGCAGGGCAATATCCAGTGCAGTCTGAATGGATTCCAAATGGTCAATTTCTTCTTTTACTTCCACCGTAAGCGTAGAAAGCGCTTCATAGGTGCGTTTCAGCTTTCCATATCTGTCAAAATATTTTTTGGCATTTTCGGAGGGGGTCAGGAGCGGATCCAGAGGAATGGTGATCATTTCATTGGTGTAGTAGTTTAGTGCCTCCATGGATTTGGAACCTTCCGGTACCTGATAACCGTAGGTGTTTAGCAGCTCCCCGTAAATTCTGTATTTGTCTTTTTTTTCCGTATCCTTCATCTGCCGGAGCTGAAGGTCATATTTTTTCAGATTGCGCTCCAAAGCAGTCTGCACGATCTTGCGCAGGTCCACTGATTTCTGCCTGATGCGGGTGTAGGCGCTTTTTTCTGCATAATACTGTTCCAGCAGGACACTGATAGAAGAAATTTCCTTTTTCTTATCTTGGTCATAAATAGACAGCGGTAAGGCGGAATATTCTGCGGGCGCACCGCTTTCATAAAAAATGACAGGCTGGAATTCTTCTTTTTTTACCTGCTCCATAAGAGATGAAAAAGTATCATAGAGCCGGTTAAGGAGTCCATTCCCTTCCGGGAGGGAGGTAAACAGGGCAGTGGACTGGTCACCGTCAATACCGGCGCGATAACAGATTTCCTGCGCCAGTACCGGTGAGATACCGGTGTAAGCGCTATAAAGAGCTTTGTGGATGGGAAGATTTCCGGCTGTCATTGCCTGTATGAAGGTTTCCGCATTCAGTGCAAGCGGATCCTGTTTTTGCTGTGTGACAGGGATGAAATAAGGGCGTCCCGGTAAAACTTCCCGGACAGAGCTTATCATGCCGGAAATGTGCTTGATGCTGTCAATGATCTTGTCCTGCTCGTCAATAAAGATAATGTTGCTGTGCTTGCCCATAATTTCAATGACCAGCTGTTTGTGCCGCAGATCTCCCATTTCATCCAAATGCTCCACATGGAGTTGGATGATCCTCTCTAACCCCGGCTGGGTGATGGCGGTGATTCTGCCGTTTTGCAGGTGCTTGCGCAGCAGCATACAAAAGCCCGGCGCGGTCATAGGGCTTGGGCGGTTCTTTTCTGTCAGATAAACCAGAGGCAGGGAAGCGTTGGCGGAAAGTAAAAGCCGCTGCTGCCCGGCATCGGGGGTTTTTATTGTAAACAGCAGCTCGTCATTTTCCGGCTGGGCAATTTTGTAAATGCGCCCGCCAGTCAAAGTGTCCTTTAATTCTTTTACCACTGCTGCAACTGTGATTCCATCAAATGCCATAGTGAATCTCCTTTCTTGTTCCTACTATTATATAAGAAGAAAGCGGATTCGACAACTAATATAGTATCGATAAAAATATTTACCGTTTACTATAGGCGGATGCGCATGTCCGCATAAGGAATTTATATTTTCCCAGACAGTGATTTGGACAATGGGTTTACAGATGGCAGAAAGGGTTGTATATTGAAATGAGGGTGTGTATTTTTTGCCTGTCGGAATCTGAATGGGGTGACAAATATGATACTGGAAACAGAAAGGTTATATCTTCGAGAGATGGATCAGGCTGATTATCAATCTTTATGTAAGATATTGCAGGACAATGAAACTATGTATGCTTACGAAGGGGCATTTAACGACACAGAGGTGCAGGAATGGCTTGAAAGGCAGATCTCCCGATATCAAAAATGGGGGTTTGGTCTGTGGGCAGTAATTCTAAAAGAAACAGGTGAAATGATTGGACAATGCGGACTTACCATGCAGCCGTGGAAGGACGGAGAGGTATTGGAAATAGGGTATCTTTTTCAACGGATGCACTGGCACAAAGGCTATGCAGTGGAAGCTGCCAGGGCATGCAGGCAATATGCTTTTGAGACACTAAATGCAAAAGAAGTCTGTTCGATCATCAGAGATACAAATACAGCATCCAGGAATGTTGCCATTAGAAATGGCATGGAAATTGTGGATAGCTGGGTGAAACACTATCGAGGTGTGGATATGCCCCATAACCGTTACGTAGTTAAGAAGGAGAAACAGGATGCTGGATGACAAAGGTTTTGATTTATGGGCAGACGGATACGACCAAAGCGTTGGTTTATCAGATGAAGATGGTACCTATCCGTTTGCAGGCTACAAACAGATTTTAAATGAAAATGATTGAGTTAGCTAAAGTGAAAATGACCGGAGCAAAGTTGTATCAGGGAGATTTTTCTGAAGGACTTGTAGAAGAATTGAAACAAAATAAGCATGAAAGGCGGATCCATTTATATTGGGGATGTGGCGTTTGAAACTCGTGAAGAGTTAAATCTGTGCAGATTTGCTGCCAATGGAAAAATAGACCGTAAGCTGACTCAGATAAAAACAAATTTTCATGTCGTCAGCTTATGGATATACGATAACATGGAGAATTTGCTTTTATCCGATAATATATGTGTTTGCTATTTAGAAGATGGCTTGTTTGAATCCATGAAATCTGATATCAATTTTTTTAAAGAGTCAATTTCTTCTTGCTGAAAAGCCATTTTCTTTTCTTGGGAAAAAACTTTATCTGTCAATTCCCTGATTGTCTTGCTTTGATTTTGGATGGTAGAGTTTTGATTTTCAATCATAGTGCTTTGGTTTTGGATGGTAGAGTTTTGATTTTCAATCATAGTGCTTTGGTTTTGGATAGTAGCGTTTTTGCTTTCAATCATAGTGCTTTGGTTTTGGATAGTAGCGTTTTTGCTTTCAATCATAGCATTCTGGTATTCGATGGTAGCGTTTTGATCTTTAATTCGGGTGTTCTGTTTTTCAATCATTAAATTTTGATTTTCGATGGTATTCTCTTGAACACCCAATCTTTCAAGTTTGTGTTGTACTTCTCGTTGTCTGCGGTAATAATCTTCTCGCGCCTCGCACTGCAAGCGTATTAGTTCTTCCTGGCTAAGCTGATAGATTGTTGCAGAAGCTTCATTTATAAATTGGTTCTGTTTAGCAAGCATTTTCAATTCCTCCCATGTGGTAGCTTTAAAAAAGGAAGTCCAATGATGGAGATGATATTGTTTATCTGTTTTGGTGGCTAAATCCTCTCTGGTTAAGTTTAACACATAAAGCTGAATTTTGTCACTATATACCGTATGATTTTTTGTATTCATGAACTGATAGTTAGAATAGAATTCAGGATATTCTGGGAAAAGGGTAAAGTCAAGAAGACCGATCTGAATGGCAGGGCGTACAGCAGCGTAATCCTCACCAGAATTCAGATTGTCAAAGGTACGGCATAGATAGCTCAGGGAACGTTCTGGCCAGTTGTGTTCATTCAGTACCTGAAGTTCCAAATTAATATGGGTGTGGTTATTTAAGACGACAAGGACATCAAGGAAAAAAGTTTTCTCATCAATAGCTTCGCCTAATATAATGGGGTTGATAACAGCCACGGAACGAACTTGTTCTTTTGGCAAATGTAAGAGTGAACCAATTAATCCTTTTAAGACATAGTTATTTTGCTGGAGAAGCGCACGGAAAAGGTAATCATTGGTCATTCGTATATGTAATGGACCGGTTGCAGAAAGCCAATCAGTGTTGGAAGCTGCCTGAGAAGCAGAGGTAAGGGTTGATGTAATTGTAGATTTGGTCATAAAGAATCCTCCTTAGAAAGTGTAAAATTAATAGAATAGAAATTGATTTATTGCCCCCTTATTACAGTTGACTGAAATGGTTGGCGATAAGCCATGAACGATACCAGATTCCCATACAGGGAACCAAGAAGATGCGCCAGATATCAGAAATTATTGCACATCTGTTCTATGAGAATCAGTGTAACAAATTTATCGCTGGTATGCAATGCAAAATTGAAAAAAATAAGAAATTAACACAGAAAGAATACGCTTATTAACACCCTTGACGTTTTTTTTCGCTTCGCCTATAATAAAGGGAAGGTACAAAAGTGGGAGGTTTGCCATGATTAAAAGCATGACGGGTTTCGGCAGATGCGAGGTACAAGAGGATCAGCGCAAGATCACAGTGGAGATGAAGTCAGTCAACCACAGATATCTTGATGTGGCAATCAAGATGCCCAAGAAACTGAACTTTTTTGAAGCAGCAATCAGAAGTGAGCTGAAGAACTATATTCAGCGAGGGAAGGTTGATCTGTTTATTACCTATGAGGATTATACCGAATCCAACGTATGCGTGAAGTATAACCGGGAGCTTGCTGCGGAATACATGGAATATTTAAATCAGATGGCGGAAGATTTTTCACTGGATAACGATGTACGGGTTTCGGTACTTTCCAGATATCCGGAAGTCTTATCCATGGAAGAGCAGACTGTGGATGAGGAGAAGCTCTGGAAATTGCTTGAGCGGGCGATCAGAGGGGCTGCGGAAGGATTTGTTGAGACCAGGATCAAGGAAGGTGAAAATCTGAAAAACGACCTTCTTGAGAAACTGAACGGTATGCTGGTGCATGTGGATTTTATTACAGAGCGTTCGCCCCAGATCATAGCCGAGTACAGGCAGAAGTTAAGGGATAAGGTCCAGGATCTTCTGGAGGATGCCAAGGTAGATGAAAACCGCCTGCTGATGGAAGTTACGGTTTTTGCAGACAGGGTATGCGTGGATGAGGAATTGGTACGCCTTCGCAGCCATATTGAAGCGACCAGGGAAACACTGCTTCGGGGCGGAAGTATCGGAAGAAAGCTGGATTTTATTGCCCAGGAGATGAACCGGGAGGCGAATACCATTTTGTCCAAGTCCAGTGATCTGGAAATTTCCAATCGGGGAATCGAACTGAAAACGGAGATTGAAAAGGTTCGGGAACAGATCCAAAATATAGAGTAGAAAGCGAAAATAAGGATGAAGCGTAAGGGAATATTGATTGTAGTTTCAGGTTTTTCCGGTGCAGGAAAAGGAACATTGATGAAGCAGCTGGTGCATTCTTATGATAATTATGCGCTTTCTGTATCCATGACCACCAGAAATCCCAGACCGGGAGAGGTGGACGGAAGGGAATATTTCTTCGTCAGCAGGGAAAAATTTGAGGAAACAATCGAAGAGGATGGTCTGGTGGAGTATGCCAGCTATTGTGACAATTATTACGGAACCCCCAGGGAATATGTAGAAAAACAGCTTGAAAAGGGCAAGGATGTGATTTTGGAAATTGAGATCCAGGGTGCCCTTAAAGTAAAAAAGAAATTTCCTACGGCACTGTTGCTTTTCGTTATGCCGCCAAGCGCAGGGGAACTGAAAAAGCGTCTGGTAGGCAGGGGAACAGAGAGCCTTGAGGTGATTGAAAAGCGTTTAAGGCGTGCTTCGGAAGAAGCGGAAGGGATTGAGGAGTACGATTATATCGTGATCAATGACAAGCTGGATGAATGTGTCCAGAGGATGCATTCACTGATACAGGCAGCACATGACACTCCTTTTAGAAATGAGGAGTTCATCGAAAATATGAGAAAGGAACTGGAAGTTTTAAAATAAGCTTCCGGACGAAAGGAGTCAGAAATGTTACATCCATCATATTCAGATTTGATGAAAGTAGTAAACAGTGAAGTAGAGCCCGGAGAGGCACCGGTAGTTAACAGCAGGTATTCCATTGTGATGGCAACTTCCAAAAGGGCAAGGCAGATCATCGCAGGAGAGGATCCGCTGGTAAATGTGCGGAGCGTCAAAAACGCTACAAAGCCTTTATCAGTGGCTGTGGAAGAGTTAAATCAGGGGAAGATCAAAATCCTTTCCGATGAAGAAGAGTAAGCTGACCAGAAATGCGGCATGAGGGAGAACGCTGCCACGCAGTGCATGGCAGCGTTCTCCCTCGCAGGTTTTTTACCATAAGCAGGGAAGACTTGCAGAATTTAGGATGAAAGGGAATAGATGAAAATTTTATTTATTTCACTTGGCTGTGATAAGAATCTGGTCGATTCCGAAGTAATGATTGGTATGCTTGCAAAAAAAGGCTACAGTTTTACGGATGATGAGCAGGAGGCGGAAGCAGTGGTGGTGAACACTTGCTGCTTTATCGGAGATGCCAAAGAAGAGAGCATCGGCACGATTCTGGAAATGGCGGAACTTAGGAAAAGCGGTCAGCTGCGGGCACTGATTGTTGCGGGCTGTTTGGCACAGAGGTACTTTGATGAGGTGCAGAAGGAGATTCCGGAGGTAGATGCAGTCATTGGGACAACGGCGATCGATGCCATTGTGGAGACTTTGGAGGACGTGCTTGCGGGAAAAGCGTTAAACCATAAAGAAAGTATCCACAGACCGGTACAGGGAAACCGGGAACGAGTGGTCACTACCGGCGGTTATTATGCTTATCTGAAAATTGCCGAGGGATGCAATAAGCATTGTACCTATTGCATTATCCCCAAGGTAAGGGGAAATTACCGCAGCGTTCCCATGGAAGAGCTTTGCAGTGAAGCAAAAACTCTGGCAGAAGGCGGTGTAAAGGAACTGATACTGGTAGCGCAGGAGACCACTCTTTACGGGGTGGATCTTTATGGAGAAAAGACGCTGCCCAGACTTCTTACCAAGCTGTGCCGGATCGAAGGAATCCGCTGGATCCGAATTTTGTATTGTTATCCGGAAGAGATTACAGATGAATTGATCGAGGTGGTGAAGCGGGAAGAGAAGATATGCCATTATCTTGACATTCCCATCCAAAGCGGCAGCGACAGGATCTTGAAGCGGATGGGCAGAAGGACCAGCCGGGATCAGATTTGTGAAAGAATCCGCCAGCTCCGCGGCAGGATTCCGGATATTTGTATCCGTACCACCTTTATTACGGGATTTCCAGGCGAAACGGAGAAAGACCATGAAGAGACCATGGCATTGGTGGATGAGATGGAGTTTGACCGGCTGGGAGTATTTACCTATTCGCCGGAAGAAGATACACCGGCGGCGGAAATGCCCGACCAGATAGAAGAAGCAGTGAAGGAGCAGCGGCGTGACGAGATTATGGAGCTGCAGCAGGAGATTGCTTTCGATATGGCAAGGCAGATGACCGGCAAGTGCGTGGAGGCCATGATCGAAGGAAAGATGGCAGATGAGGATGTTTATGTTGCCAGAACCTACAAGGATGCGCCTTCTGTGGACGGATATCTGTTTATCAATACGGAAAGGTCTTTTATGAGCGGTGATTTTGTGAAAGTGGTGATCACCGGTTCTAACGAATATGATTTAATAGGAGAAATAGTTGCCGAAAAGGCAGACGAGGAGGAATAAAAATGAATTTACCAAACAAGCTGACCATACTCCGGGTGATCATGATCCCGTTTTTTATTGTATTTCTGCTGGTTCCGATTACGCCTTATGACAAATGGATCGCTTTGGCAATATTCATCATTGCAAGTATCACAGATCTGTTAGACGGCAAGATTGCCAGAAAGTATAATCTGGTCACGAACTTTGGGAAATTTATGGATCCTTTGGCGGATAAGCTTTTGGTGTGCTCGGCGCTGATCTGTCTGATTGAGCTGGGAAAGATCCCTGCATGGATGGTGATTGTGATCATTGCCAGAGAATTTATCATCAGCGGATTTCGTCTGGTGGCATCGGACAGCGGTGTTGTCATCGCGGCAAGCTATTGGGGGAAATTTAAGACCACCTTCCAGATGGTGGCGGTCTGTCTCCTGATCGCGGATATTGCTGCGCTTTGGATGGTTACACAGATCGTACTGTGGATTGCCGTGATCCTTACGGTGGTTTCTTTGGTAGATTATCTGATCAAAAATAAAGAAGTGATGAAGGATTATAAATAACATGGGTTCATTGGAAGAACAGGTAGTTTTAAAATTAAAAGAAAAAGGTTGGCAGGTATCTTTTTCTGAGTCCTGTACGGGAGGGCTTTTATCAGGCAGGCTGGTAAATGTGCCCGGTGTATCAGATGTTTTTGGCGAGAGCTACGTGACCTATGCCAATGAGGCAAAACACAGGATCCTTGGTGTGAGGCAGGCATCCTTAAAGGACTTTGGCGCTGTCAGCAGACAGGTAGCAGAGGAGATGGCACGAGGGACGGCAAACACCTCCGGGGCACAGTGTGCGGTCTCTGTTACCGGAATAGCCGGTCCCGATGGAGGGACTGTCCAAAAGCCGGTAGGGCTGGTATACATCGGCTGTTTTGTCATGGGTAAGGTTGTAGTAACGGAAAATCGTTTTCAGGGCAGCCGGGAACAGGTCAGGACACAGGCAGTGGAAGCTGCACTGCAGTTGCTTTTGGATTGCCTGCCATAGGTTTTGGCAAAGAGGGAATTGCAAGGCATAAAGCCGGAAGGGAGAAGGCATATGCAGAAAAAATGGACACCGGAAAAGATCGTGGCGTTGGTTTTTGGATGTATCGGGGCGGGCATTGCCCTGCTTGTGGCAATATACATCAGTATTTTTCAGATTTCTGCCAATATATTGTTTTTAGACAGTATCATTTCGGAAGATCCTTATGAAGAAGACGGGCGGGAAGATAACGGTCAGTTTGCTTATGATTCCGAAAAAGGCGATACGGAAAGGGATGTCTGGAATGAACCGGAGGAAAAGGCAGATAATGGGGACAGCCAGTATTATGACTTTCACAATGAGATCAAAACCGATTTGTCCTATCAGATTGAGATAGAAGAATTTGCCGAACCTGTCGAAGGAAATGGAATGGCAATGCTCATCGGCAATTGCCCGGTGGTTTCCTGTGGGGATCAGGGTAAGGAAGAGAGAATCAACAATGCCATACACAAGGAGGTAGAGGAAGTTTTTGATTATGTTTCCCAGCTTGGGGAGGAACTGCCAGAGGGTACCTATTTTAGCTTTGAGATGGAAAGCTATGTAACATACATGGATGAGGACGTGCTAAGTGTTATTTATGAAGAGTATGGGTATTTAGACGACGAGATGTATGAAAGCTATGTGGTTTCAGTCAATTTTGATATGGAAAGC
>ERZ808054.1727-NODE-1727-length-11166-cov-3.051312_pt1 | contig 11166 bp, 6 predicted proteins | sample MGYA00380201_ERZ808054 | MGnify/ENA primary metagenome ERZ808054 (study PRJEB31490, sample SAMN06133419) | mouse gut metagenome | isolation source: Z5_2 | host: mice | place: China: Chengdu | collected 2015-05 ... | reverse complement strand
GTAAATACAGCCAGTGCCACAAAGGATATCGTCATCGATATCCGCAAGAATCTGCTCCAGAAGAGATTTATGATTATCATCCTCTTCAAAAAACAGAGGGAGCATATCCACGATGATCATATTCTGAAAGAAGGGAAGAAGTTCCCCATATCTTTCCCTCAGTTCGCCACATATCTCCATGTATTTTTCCGGGTCTGTCCCAAAACTTCCCGCATTCTGCTTCACATAGGGATAGCCTTTTTTCTTCGGCTGCCTGGGCTCTAACTCCCAAACAGCAAAGCGCCCTTCATCCGCAAACAACCGGCAGAGCCCTGAAAAATCCAGAGGCGAAAGCTTCTCTGCCAGGTTTTTCCGCAGATAAATCTTCGCTGGATCTATCGTGGCAAACTCATAGTGCTCCCTCACGTCCGCGATGTGGTTCCGGCATTCACAGGGCTCTCCAGTAAAGACAAGAAGATTGATTGTCGGATCTGTCCTCTTCTCCACCTTGAGAAGTTTCCGCTCACACCTCTCATCCAAGGTTCCACTTCCCTCTGCTCCGTGATATGCCTTAGTATAAAGTGCCAGGCAAACAAACTCTTCCATCCAGCATCCCTCCTCACGACTGGCGATCCAGTGCTTTTATATCCTCATAAACCCGCCAGCAGTTTTCCGCGTCAAACCAGCGGTAAAAACGGTTCCCTCTCTCATCATAAACCGGATCCAGCCGACAGTCATTTTCCACATAATCAATGATGGTCTGCAGAGTGGTCTCATAGTCATAGCAGACCGGTCCCAATCCATCCCTCTCATACTCAAAATATCCCTTGGAATAAACCTGTCCCTGAAAGAAGGTATCAATATCAAACTGGGTGTAGACCACCGGCTTTTTCAGGTAGGCAAAATCAAAGGCCACACTGGAAAAATCCGTGATCAGCAGGGCATTGTTCTGGAATTCCTTCTGATAATCAATGCCCTCCTGAAGCACCTTCACCGCCTCGCCGTCGGTGAAATCACCGATCTGAATCTTATGGTGGGTGTGCAGGAAAAACTTTCCCGTATACCCCTTTTCTTTCAGCACCTGGTTTAACCGCTCATCATGGATCAGGCGATCATAAAAGCGATAAAACTCCGACTGTTTAAAGAGGGGATTATAAATCCTCTCTCCGGTATCATTGTCCAAGCGGCATGCCAGGGAAAACCGCCAGGTGGGCATAAAGATAATGGATTTCTCCGGCGCTATATCCTGTTTTAAGTTATCGTATCTGGGCAGACCAGTCAGCCGCACCACCTTTTCATCATAAAAATAATCCCCTTTTAGAATGGACTCATATTCTGGTTTTGCTGATGTCACGAACATCTGCAGATTTTTATTGAATTTATTCAACCATTCTGAGAGGTCATCCTTGATGATGCCATGCTGCAAAAACACAAAATGATACTTATATAGGTCCCGGATATAGACACTGTCCTTGTCCCAGGGATTAAAAATGTTATCTTCTCCCTGGGAAGAAATGATATTTTTTGCTAAAAGAACATTTAACTTATATCGAAACTTTCGGAAGGGAAGCACCTTGCCGATCCGGCTCATTTTCTCAAAATCATCACTATCCTCAGATATGGTAAAATAAGATTTTATGTCCCTGTCGCCGTGCTCCTGGAGAAACTTGAAAAAGTGTTCTGCGTTATCCCCTGCCACATTGATCCGCTCCATAACGATCCAGCGCTCTTTCCGAAGAAAAGGTTTTACCAGATGATAGAGGCAGCGATAGCCGGCGATCTCATATCTTTTGTTCCGCACACAGCGCAGAAGCAGCCTCAGCTCTTTTGCCAGATGGGGCAGCGCATGTTTTTTCCGCACACAGATCCTTGCCCCCTCTACATCATAGCTGACCATATATCCGTCCTCGTGATAGTAGAGCTCCGGCACCTCCTGGCTCAGATGGGAAAACTTCCCCACCCGGATATACAGCTTCTGAGGGTATTTGTCCTTATACTGCCCATATACACAAAACTGCTTCACCCCTTTCAAGGGAAGCTTGACCTCATACCCCTGAACCCGAACCAGTTCTTCCCCGAAGATCACCGCTTTGCGGAAACCAGCAGGCTTAGACTGCACCTCATAGCAGTCTCCCCGGTTATTTTCTATGGTGATGGTCAGATCTTCCGCAAAGGGGCACCAGATCCGTCCCGACAAATGTAGCACACCATCCCGAATCTGCAAAACATCCGCTGTAAAAAGAGATTTTGCCTGCAAGCTATAGATCTTAATGTTGTTAAAATACAAGCTCCCCTTACGGTATTTCAATTCTTTTCGGATATCGTATCCGTATTTTAGGGAAAGGGCATAGATTTTGTATTCGGCGTACATCTTATCCAGGTGGCAGATCAGATCATCGTCCATATAGGACAGCATTTCTTTCAGGCAGTCCTTATACCAGCCCTGCTCTTCCTCCGTCAGTATCCGCGTCAGATCATCCCGCAGTCTCCATTGGAAGTCATAGAGGATCAGATACTGGATGTAGAGCAGCACGCTCCCATACTTTTCGATGGACTCCCGGATGATCTCCAGATAATAATGCCTCGGAGTATCCAGATACCACTCCTTGGAGGTCCCCTTATTCTGGATCGCCGAAGAGGCATTCACCCGCTTGCGGTACAGATGAAGCGCCTCTGCCACCACCCCGTACTTAAGCTTATCTAAGATGACCGAGGTCACAAACTTAGAATCCTCCGCATATTTGAGTTGTTCATCAAAACGATGATGTGCCAACACCTCTGCTTTCACAAACGTAGCGGTAACATGCATCTGGATATAATTATACTTATCCAGCACATCAATGATGCGGCTGCCATTTTCATATTTAAATCGCAGCCAGTGATATTGATCTCTCGCCTCAAAAAATTTCTGGGGACAAGAGACCAGATCGATCTTATCCCATCGCTTTTCAAAAAATTGATACACAGCCCGGAAGCTGTTTTTCGTCCACTTATCATCGGAATCCAAAAAATTCACGTATTTTCCGCGGATATAAGAAATGGCATGGTTCCTGGCCGCACTCACTCCCTGATTTTCCTGCTTAAGATAGACAATATTATCCGGATACCGCTTCTGATATTCCAGACAGATCTCTTCACTCCGATCCGGACTCCCGTCATTCACTAGAATGACCTGAATGTTTTCCTCAAATCCAATATCCTGTTGTATGACGGAATCCAACGTCTCACGAAGATATCCGTACACGTTATAGACCGGTATCACCACCGAGAACTTATATTGATATTCCACCGCTTCTCTCCTTCTTTCCTGCCGCTCTCTTTGCCAAAATGCTGCAGGTGATCCAATAGCCGACACATGCCAGAAATCCTACCAGGCTGATGGCAAGCCCCAGCCTGAGATAAGGTGTCTCATAATACAGCTCCACAGCATTGTCCCCCGCTTTCAGTGGCAGCGCCATATACGCCGTATTGGCACGACAGACCGAAGTCTTCTTTCCATTGACCAAAGCCTTCCACCCCTCACTGTAGGGAATGGATAAGAACAATAGCTGGTCCGACGGCACTGTTACATCGCCGCGAATGCAATTTTTATCAGTCACCACATGTTCCAGTGCGTGTTCTTTTCTCGCCTGGATCGTTTCCCCATAATTCTCCATACCCTGGGCGATAATCCTTAACTTCTCCAATTCAAAGCTGCCCTTGAACTGGAAACGGATCTTGCAGAGGGTTTCTCCTTCCTCTCCCTCTGCCATGCCGAGATGAAACAGATATTCCTCTCTGCCGAAATACCAGTTCCACTGGTTGGTCAGCGCCCGGATGGTCTTCTTCTGCTTTCCCCTGACCGTTGTTATGTCACAATAGGTCCGGTTCTTCTGTGCCATCTGATATGCCGGAAGATACAGGTACAGCTCTGCCTCTGACACAGGCTCCTTCAGACGAAGGGTGAGGCTTCCACCATTTTTCTTCACCACAGCCTTTCCTTCCCGGATCTCAACCTGATTCGAGGATTGGATCTCATAGGGGATCTCTTTGCTGCTTAACGCCGGGGCACTGCTCCTTCTGTTCACTCCCGCGATCTGTTTCTGAAAACCAGAAGTCTCATCTGTCAGGGACGCCTCATCTAAGATCACCGTCTTCAGCATAAGTTCCTGCAGCTTCACGCCATCTTTCCGGGTCTCCTCTTCCAGTTGACTCTCTGTCATATAACTGTCATAAGTGATGCCAAAAGGAAGAAAATACTGATTTTCGTATAGTCCATAAATCTTCTTTCCTCTCTTAAACTCCCTCACCAGCTTATATCCATAGGGAAGCTGGAACTCCTTCCCCTGTTCCACCGCATAGTATCCCACAGAAGCCAGGGCTGCCAACCATGTACGGTCATCCAGACCCGCGATCTTAAACATGCTGTCTAACACCCCGCCATCTTGCATCTGAAGAAGATACTGAATCCGATAAGGATTGGACATGCTGAAATAACTAGATACCCCGTACTTCCCAGAGATCATTCCGGTGTTTTCCGTCCGCTTCGCCGGAGAATCTGTCCGAAAAATCCCCTTGACCACACCGGTCTGAGAGGCTTCTTCCTCAACTGCTTTCTCCACCTCTGCTTCCGGGGAGCCTGCGACGTACTGGTAAGCCCTTCCCCGGTCGATAAAACTCTCCGCATATCCCTGTCCTTTATTACTAAACAGAAGCCATCCATTGCCTATGATGTTCAAGGCAACTGTCAGGGTAAGCAGCACATAAATCTTCTTTTTCAGCCATCCCGCCACGGAGAGAGGCAGCTGCTTTCCCCAAAAGCCTTTTTCTGCAAGGCACCAGTTCCAGACCAGCAACACCAGAAACGTCATCACCAGCATGACAAAACCAAACCAGCCGATAATCGAATCCGCATCCGAAGAAAAAAGCACCAGAACCAGATAGATCCCTGCCCCGCCGATACAGAATAAAAATTTCTTCCTTGTCAGTTTTAACAGCTCCGGCAGCCCATATACCATACCCAGTGCAAATACAAAGGTGGTTAAGTACATAAAACGCCCAGAAACATAAGAAAAACCATTCATCATATAGCCGCCAAAGGGAAGCAGCATCAAAATCGTCCAACACAGAATATTGGCCTTTAACTCCACATTCTTCCTTCGCCCGACGGTAAAGAGCACAAGAATCGCCGGCAGCACAATGGAGGCCATCCCCAAATAATCCCAGGTGATTCTTGGCGGTCCGATGATTCTCGTCAAAATGGCATTATAACGGCTGGCATCAAAAAGCAGCAGGTTCCCCGGATCAAAGGCACTCTCACTCCGGGTACTAGACAGATACGCCGCGATGGATGGCACAAAAAGTCCCCCGGCCATCGCCGTCCCCAAGACATACGCCACGACGCAGCGCCAACACCGAACAAACAATTTTTTCTGGCAAAACATCCGGATCAGAGCGTAGATGATCAAAAAAATCGTGTTCATATAGAAAAAATAAAATCCGTTCAATGCGGTAAAAAAAGTGACAAAGATCAACAGTGTCAACTTTTTATTCTCCAGCGCCCAATCCACTCCCACCACCGCCAGCGGAAGGAAGATCATAGGAATGACAAAGAAGGGGTGTTTCACTGCCACATGCAGGATGTAGCCAGAAAAAGCATACACCAGAGCCCCGATCAGGGTAACGCTCCAGCCTCTTCCCTTTTTCCAGCAGCACCAAGAAAAGGAAAGCCCCGCCAGATACATCCGGAGAACCACCAGAATGTCATACAAATATTCCGTCTTCTCCTGCGGCACCAGCGCTGCCAGTAAGGTCAACGGATCTCCCAGTCCATAGAAATTCAGGGTAGTAAGAATATCTTCCCCCATTCCCAGGGAAAGGTCAAACATTGGCGGCACAAAATCCCCCCGCAGCATACCAGAAATAAATTCCCGATAATATCTGCCCAGGTAACAGAGCGCCGCATAATGCTGTTTGATGCCGTCATAATTCCAGATAAAGGACTTTCCATTTTTCCAGAAAACGAAATATGTGCAGCCAAAAACTACCACAAAAACAACGGAAAATAAAAGCAAAAAGCAGAGTGCCTTTTGCTTTTTATTTCTTTTCATCCCTTACATACCTCCGTAAAATATGCTTCCAGAGAAGCAGTGATCCGATCTCCTGCCTCCTCGCTGTCTCCCTTCACCAGATAATACATCTTGATCTTTGGCTCCGTTCCTGACGGTCTTACCAGCACATTTACGTCATGTTCCATATTAAATTCCAGCACGTTTGATTTAGGAAGATTTCCCACTCCTGCCCCATAGTCTTTCACATCCTCCACCTTAAATCCGGCGATCTCTGAGGGCGGGTTCTTTCTCAGGGAATCCATCAGTTCTGTCATCTTCTTTGCCCCGCTGGCGCCCTCAAAAGTGATGGACTGCAGCGCCTCCTTAAAGTACCCATACTTCTCATAAAGAGCGTTCAATACCTCCACAAGAGAACTTCCTTTTGCTTTATAATGGGCAAACATCTCACAAATCAATAAAGATCCATTGACACCATCCTTATCCCTTACGTGGCTGCCACTGAGATAGCCATAACTCTCTTCAAAACCGAAGACATAACGGTCTGCCTCTCCCGCCGCCTCCAAAAAACCGATCTGTTCACCGATAAACTTAAATCCCGTAAGCACCCGCCTTACCTCCACGCCATAGTCGGCAGCGATCTTATCGATCATCTTTGTGGACACGATGGTAGTCACTACCACTGGATCTTTTGGCATCGTTCCATTGTCGGTATACGTTTTGCAAATATAGTCAAAGAGCAGGATGCCCATCTGATTGCCGGATATGAGCTTATAATCTTCTCCATCCCTCACGGCGATACCCACGCGGTCACAGTCCGGGTCCGTCGCCAGCAGCAGATCGCTTCCTACCTCTTTCGCTTTTTTCAAACCGACCTCAAGAGCTTCTCGGATCTCCGGATTCGGATAGGGACAGGTGGTAAAATTCCCATCCGGCATTTCCTGTTCCGCCGGGATCGTGATCCTGGTATACCCATTTTCTTTGAGACATCTCGTCACTGGCATCCGTCCGGTCCCGTTCAAAGGCGTATATACGATGGATACATCCTTGTCAATCTCTTTTGGGTTCAGCGCCCTCTCAGACACCGCATCGATAAAACCTGTGATGACATCTTCCCCGATAAAATGAATCTTTCCCTGGCCGCACCCCTCTTCAAAATCCATCTGCACCACATCATCAAATACATCCACGCTGTCGATCTCGTGCAGAATCGCCTCTGCCACCTCCAGCGTGATCTGGCAGCCATCTGCTCCATACACCTTATAACCGTTATATTTCGCCGGGTTATGGCTTGCTGTCACCACGATACCGCCGTCACAATTCAGGTCGCGCACTGCATAGGACAGCGCCGGTGTCGGCATCAATTCTTTATAGATATGAACCTGGATTCCATTTGCCGCAAAAACCCCGGCGGCTGTTCTGGCAAATACATCGGATTTGATCCGGCTGTCATAGGCGATGGCCACCGAAGGCTCTGCCGCAACCTTTTTCAAATAATTGCTGTAGCCCTGGGTCGCTTTTGCCACAGTATGCACATTCATGCGGTAGGTTCCAGCGCCGATCACGCCGCGGAGCCCGCCGGTGCCAAACTCCAGCTCCCGGTAAAAGCGATCGTTAATCTCTTCTTCCTTCCCCTCCACACTTTTTAATTCTTCCAGCAGATCCTCTTCCTTTACCTGCTCCACCCATCTTTTATAATTAGAAATAATATCCATCATCTGTCATTCCTCCTTATATATCCTCCGCTATGAAATCTGCTCTCTCCAATAATTCAGAGTATCTTCCAGTGTCTTTTCCAGACTGATCTTCCGCGTCCAATCCGTATGCTCTGTAATTTTCGTTATATCAGCTGAGATGATCGGCACATCGATGGGCCGCAGGCGTTCCGCCTCTACCTCCACTCGGATCTCCTGTCCGGAAAGGGCGATGATTTGATCCAAGATCTCTTGGATCGAATACGCATTTCCCGCTCCCACATTGTAGGTCTCCCCAGCGTGTCCCTGACGTACCAGGCACTCATAGGCGGCGATCACATCTCTCACATCTGTAAAATCCCTTTTCGCTTTCAGATTTCCTACGTGGATCACTGGCTCTCGAAGCCCTTTTTCCACTTCCACTACCTGTTTACAAAAATCCGACACCACAAACTGGGGGGACTGCCTCGGCCCCACATGGTTAAAGGCGCGGACCATTACAAGATTGAGCTGGTATGCTCTGGCATAGATCGCCGCCAACATGTTCTGGCAGCCTTTTGTGGCGGCATAGATATTTCCGGGACGCAGAACTGTATCCTCAGAGATCGGGACCTCTTCTGGATTGACATATCCATATTCCTCTCCAGAACCGATCAAAAGCACTCTTCCCGGATACTTTATTTCTTTTAACACATCCAGCAGATTCAATGTTCCCTTAATATTTACATCCACCGTAAGCTGTGGATTGGACCAGGAAAGAGCCACGGAGCTCTGGGCGGCGAGGTGGAAAATATAATCCGGAGCACATTTTGCCAGCACCTGCTCCACCTCTTCTTTCACCAGAAGATCCATATCCAATATGTTAGCGTTCGCATCCTCCAGCATTTCCTGTTTCATTTTTGTAATACTGACCTCATATCCACATTCCCCGGTCAGATATTCTGCCAGATACCTCCCCACAAACCCGGCACCGCCGATAATCAATACTTTTTTCATTGTTTCCTCCAGTTAGCACTTATTTTCCTGCCCTGGCAGGATTGCTGCACTCCCTCGTTCTATAGAGGAATATATAAGGCGGCGCGAATTCTCCGTTTTCAGGCGGGTTCCAATTCGCGCCGCTAAGCTAATGTAACAGCGCCTCATGATACCTCATGCTTGACGCCGAATCAATTTATATAGACTGTACTTTGATTTCCTTCTCTACCAGTGCCAGATCGTTCTTTACCATTCCCTCCACCAGCTGGCTGAAAGAAATGTTTCGTTTCCATCCCAGAACCTTCTCTGCCTTCGCAGGATCTCCCAGAAGTACTTCTACTTCTGCCGGACGGAAGAATTTCGGATTGATCGTGACAATAGTCTTGCCTGTGGCTTTATCTACTCCGATCTCATCCACGCCCTGGCCCTTCCACTCAACATCGATACCAACATGGCCAAAAGCCAGCTCGACAAACTCACGAACGGTACGAGTCTCTCCGGTAGCCACTACATAGTCATCTGCCTTGTCCTGCTGCAACATAAGCCACATCGCATGAACATAATCCTTGGAGTGTCCCCAGTCTCTCTTGGAATCCATATTTCCCAGCTCCACATGATCCTGCACACCCAGCTTGATCCTTGCTACCGCGTCTGTAATCTTACGGGTAACAAACTCCAGGCCACGCCTCTCGGATTCATGGTTGAAAAGGATACCAGAGCAGGCATACATTTCATAACTCTCACGATAATTCTTGGTGATCCAGTGTCCATATACCTTTGCTACACCATAAGGAGAACGAGGATAAAACGGCGTTGTCTCCTTCTGTGGCATCTCCTGAACCAGTCCAAACATCTCACTGGTGGACGCCTGATAAAATCTCGCTTCCGGTTTTACGGTACGGATCGCCTCCAGCATATTGGTCACACCGAGGGCATCGATGTCTGCTGTGGCAAGAGGCTGCTCCCAGCTGGTAGCTACAAAAGACTGTGCGGCCAAATTGTAGATCTCATCCGCCTGGCTGATGCGCATAGCGCGGATCAGGGAAACCACATCCGTCATGTCAGCATAGATAAAATTCAGCTTGTCCTTAATGTGCTCTACATTTCCATAATCAACTACGCTCTTACGGCGCATAATGCCATATACTTCATATCCTTTCTCCAGCAGAAGCTCTGCCAGATAGGAACCATCCTGTCCTGTTATACCTGTAATTAATGCTTTTTTCATGATATCTCCTTTCAAATTGCATATTGCTATAAAAAATCTTAGATGTATTCGTTTCGGTTACAGATTCTAAGATTTTCAAGAACTTTTTTAATGTCACCGGCATGGTTCTTATCGCAGATCAGAAGAGCATCCTCTGTATCCACAACGATCATGCCTTCCAATCCCACTGCCGCGATGAGCTTGTCCGATCCCTCAATAATAGAATTTTTCGTTTCCACCGTGATCACATTGCCCTGGACCGTATTTCCAAATTCATTGGTGGAGCGAATCCGTCCCACCGCCAGCCAGGACCCCACATCGTCCCAGCCAAAGGTTCCTGGAAGGACATAGATATTATCTGCCTTTTCCATAATGCCATAGTCGATAGACTCCGATTCAAACTGCTCGAATTCTGTCTCCAGCACGGTCTCCTGGTCTTCGGTTCCAATGGCATCTTTGATCTTCAAAAGCCCCTCATAGGTCTTTGGAAGAAAGGTTTGAATATTTTTAATGATGGTGGAAATCTTCCACACAAACATACCGCTGTTCCATAGATAGGACTCGTCTGCCAGGTACTCCTTTGCCGTCTTGAGATCCGGCTTCTCCACGAAACATTCTACGCCATAGGCACGTCCCTCACTCTGATCCGGATCAAATTTGATATACCCGTATCCGGTCTCTGGATAATTGGGCGTAATACCAATGGTGGTAAGGTTGTCTCCTTTTTCTGCCACGGCACAGGCATCCTTTAGTACATCCACAAACATAGAATTATATTTGATCAGATGATCCGAAGGAAGTACGATCATCAGCGCGTCCTCATACTTTTTGCTGATATGCATCGCTGCCAGTCCCACACAGGGAGCCGTATTTCTGCCGATGGGCTCACACAGGATATTTTCTTCTGGAAGCTCCGGAAGCTGCTCCATGGCAAGTCCTTTATAATCCCGGTTCGTAACGATATAGATATCTTCCATATTCACCAAAGGCTGGATCCTCTTCACCGTGTGTTGGATCATCGTCACGCCGTCATCGGTCAGACTCAAAAACTGTTTGGGCAGATTCTTTCTGCTTTTGGGCCAGAATCTCTCTCCCCGGCCTCCTGCCATGATCATCGCTGTTATCTTCATACTCTTTTTCCTTTCTCAATGCTTTATATCCGGCCGATGACACCATCGACCAAAATTGTATCTTATAATTTAGACATTAGTATCTCACCAGTTCCATGTATATAATACTCTCCAAATCCCGCCGGAATAAACAT
>ERZ808054.1726-NODE-1726-length-11179-cov-4.672311_pt1 | contig 11179 bp, 8 predicted proteins | sample MGYA00380201_ERZ808054 | MGnify/ENA primary metagenome ERZ808054 (study PRJEB31490, sample SAMN06133419) | mouse gut metagenome | isolation source: Z5_2 | host: mice | place: China: Chengdu | collected 2015-05 ... | reverse complement strand
TGTTTTCGGAAGAATTATATGAACTTGACAGAAATACGGTAGAGTACATGATCGATGAAATGCAGGAAACCATTAATAAACAGAGCCAAGCCCTTGACAGGCAAAACCAAGTCATTGATGAACGAAACCAAACCATTAATGAGTAAAACCAAGCCCTTGATGAACGAAACCAAACTATTGATGGGCAAAACCAGACCATCAATAATCTGAAAAGTACCATTGATCAATTGAAAAGCACCCAGGTACAGGCAATCCGCAATACTGTAATTATTCTGAAGGAATTAAATCTGTCTGATTCAGAAATCATTACCCGGATTTGCAACCAATACCAATTGGACAAAGAGGAAGTTCTGAAATATCTTTAATCTTACATCAGTACAGTGAACCCCCGATTTTAGGTTTACTGTACTGAATACGTTTTTGCAGAAATTTTTTCCCTTGCAGAATATAACTTTATTAATTATTTATGGTCAAATTTGATACAAGGGGAATTTGATCCTCATTCGGAAAATGGTGTGACGATTCCGCTACAAGGGTTTTGAGGAATAGCGGCGATCAAAGAAACCTTCGGTTGAGTATAAAATAGAAAGCATCAACTTCTGGGTTATTGTAAACATCTCCTTTTTAAAGATATAATGTTTTTACAGGTGGAATGAGAAACGGAGGTAATTATTATGGTTGATCGTGAGCAGATAGGCATTCGAATAGCCGCTTTGCGCAAAAAGGCAGGATTATCCCAAACTGCGCTTGCCGAAAAACTGGGGGTCAGTGCGCAGGCTGTTTCAAAATGGGAAAGTGGCAAAAATTTACCGGATATAGATTTATTTTGTGAGTTGGCATGGCTTTTTGATATGACAGTGGACAGTATAATAGAAGGAGGTTTGTCATTTGCTCAAAAAAACGGAGGAGGCAGGCTTCCGGCTAATGTGGCGGCGCTTGCCCCTGAGGCTGAAAGGCGGAGGCTGCTTTTGAGCTTTGCACCGTATTGCTCGGATGCAGAGCTATACAGTATTGCCAAGGAGCTTGCTGACGGAAATCTGGAATTATCTCTGGCAGCAAGCATTAGACGAAAGGAAGAAAAGACAGAAAAAATAGTTTTTATCCCTGCAGGTTCTTTGGGAGAGAGCACATTGCGGGAGACTGCACCATATTTTTCAAAGGTACTGGGAGAAATGATGGGGAATACGGAGCCAGGATTGCGCCGTATTGCCAGCTTGATGCGTTGCCCTTTATGTGGCGAAAAGCTTTTTCTCAGGAATAAAGATGATAATAAAATATATTTCGAATGCAAAAATAAACATTGTCATGATGTTGTAGATGGTGTTGTGGATTTTGGAACACGTGAAATTCAGGGGGAACTGTGGTCCTTGTTTTTAAAAAATTATCAAGATTATCTCCTTCAGCATTACTATCCAGGGAATCCACGGTATCAGATGGGAGAGATTCCATGCAGTGAGGTACGCTGGCAGGTTCTGAAAAAACTGCGCCCTCGTATCATTTTGGATGTTGCCTGTGGCACTTGCAACGGAATCAAATATGATTTGCAGCGTATTAACTGGCCATGTCTTGTAATTTTGACGGATCTTTCCCATCGTGTTCTTAAATATGACAAGCGGTATTTTAGTGAGGAGATTGTCAATCCTTATGTGGATGTTGAATGTCTGGCATGTGATTGTTCCTGCCTTCCGCTTGAGGATGGGTGTGTAGATATGGTGGTTTCAAATGGCGGATTTGAGAGTATGCAGTCAAAAATGCAGGATGGATTCAGAGAGAGTTACCGTGTGTTGAAACCAGGTGGTCATGCAGTTTATAATATCAGTATAGTAAAAGACCATGCTTCAGAGAATACAAAGAAATGGGAACGTTTATTTCGGACATTGGATGAGACCTATTATCTGCATGAGAAGCTGTTTGATATTGATGAGTGGAAAGAGGTCTGTGAACAGACAGGCTATTTATCTACGGAAGCAAGGGAGATTTACGAGGAGCTTCCTGCACCGAAAGAGGATGTTTTTCCCTTCGAAAATGAGGTTCTGCAGTGGATGGGAGAATATTTGTGTATATCTAAGAAATAAATTTATCAATATTGCGTTCTGGAGAAAAGATAGACACATGATAAATCCGTTGCCTATTCACATGCATTTTGTGCTATACTATATGCGATTCCTTTTTGCATTTTCCTATAAGGATTCGTAAAGTTTAGTGAAAAGGGTAAAACTATCTGATTTTATGTAGAAGGGAGCGGGGATTTATGTTAAAAAACGTACAAGTCATGGAAAAGCCAGAGGAGGAAGAACTGAAGCGGCGTTTAAAGAAGGCAAAGGAAAAGCTTGCCAGCCAGCAGATGCTGCTTAAAGATCACAAGGTTCCGGTACTGGTATTGGTAGAAGGCTGGGGAACAGCAGGGAAAGGGAGCCTGATCGGGGAATTGATCCAGAACATCGACCCGAGATTTTTTAAGGTGGCGCCTATGGACCGCCCCACCGAGGAAGAGCAGAGGAAACCATTTTTGTGCCGTTATTTCAGCAAGATACCGGAAGCCGGGAAGTTTATGTTTTTGGATTCAGGGTGGATGGATGAACTGACCCGGATGTGTCTTCATGAGGGGATCAGCCAGAAAACGTATGAGCAGCGGATAGACAGTATCCGGCGGTTTGAAAGGCAGCTTACGGATAACGGTTATCTGGTGATTAAATTTTTCTGCCATATCAGCCAGAAGGAGCAAAAAAAGAGAATCAAAGAATTGACAGGGAACATTGATACAAAATGGCGGGTCAGCGAGGATGACAGTTGGCAGAACAAACATTATGAGAAATGTGAACTGGTCTTTGACCGGTATCTGGAAGATACCCATGCACCTTCTGCGCCATGGTATGTGATCGATGCCAAGTCGAAAAAGTGGGCGGAGCTTCAGGCGCTGGAAATCCTTACCCAGGGAATTGAGATTGCCCTGCAGAACCAGAGCCTTGCAGTGCCTCTTTTGCAAAATGTGTTTCCGCTTGTGAAGATGCCGAAGCTTGCGGAGATAGACCTTGACCAGAGCATGGATGAGAAGGAATACAGGTCAGAGCTGAAACGTTTGCAGTCACAGTTACAGGAGCTTCATAACCGTTTGTATAGAATGAAGGTTCCGGTTGTTATTTTGTATGAAGGCTGGGATGCGGCTGGGAAGGGCGGAAATATCAAGCGTATCACGGAAGCTCTTGATCCCAGGGGATTTGAGGTGCATCCCATTGCCAGCCCGGAGCCTCATGAGAAAGCAAGGCATTATCTGTGGCGGTTCTGGACCAGACTTCCTAAGACAGGGCATATTGCTATTTTTGACAGGAGCTGGTATGGTCGTGTGATGGTGGAGCGGCTGGAGGGTTTTTGCAGTGAAAATGACTGGAAGCGTGCCTATAATGAGATGAATGAATTTGAGAAAGAGCTCCATGACTGGGGCGCGGTGATCATTAAATTCTGGGTTCAGATTGATAAGGATACGCAGCTGAAGCGTTTCGAGTATCGGCGTGATACGCCGGAAAAGCGGTGGAAGATTACGGACGAAGACTGGCGCAACCGTGAAAAATGGGAGCAGTATGAAGTGGCAGTGGATGAAATGATTGAAAAGACCAGCACTGCATATGCTCCGTGGCATGTTTTGGAATCTGTGGATAAAAAGTATGCGCGGATCAAAGCGCTCAGGATCGTGATCGATGAGATTCAGAAAGCGCTGAAAGAATAAAGACGATAGGAAAACCAATTTTTAAGTCAAGAAAAATCAAAATATTCTGATTTTTCTTGACTTAAAAATATTTTTGGATGATGATATAGGTAAAGACCAGAGGAGGTATGGCTGTGAAAAGAAAGGTAGAAGAAAAGCTTATAGCCTGGAAAGAAAGACCGAAGGGCAGGAAACCTATTATTTTGAATGGAGCGCGGCAGGTAGGAAAGACATATATATTAAAGGAATTTGGCAAAAAATATTTTGATAATGTCATATATGTGAATCTGGAATTAAACAGACAGGTCCGGTCTTTTTTTGAGGAAAATCTGGAACCGGAAAAGATACTCCGGTTTTTAGAAGCGGCAGAAGGTGAGAAGATCATCCCGGATAAATCATTTATTATCCTGGATGAGATCCAGAGCTGTGAAAAGGCATTAACAGCTTTAAAATATTTTTGTGAGGAAGTGCCGGAATATTATGTTGCTGCGGCAGGGAGCTTGCTGGGTGTGGCAATCAACAGAAACCAGTATTCATTTCCTGTGGGAAAGGTGGAAACAGTTGAATTGTGTCCGATGGATTTTGAAGAATTTTTATGGGCAATGGGTAAGGAATTTTTGGTATCTGAAATCAGGGAATGCTTTCAGAATGTAACAGCTATGCCGGAAGGACTTCACAGGGAAGCGCTGGATTATTTCAGACAGTATTTGATCATAGGCGGTATGCCTGCGGTGATAAAAAGCTATTTGGAAGATCAGTCATTTTTGGATGTTGTACCAATTCAAAGCGAGATTGTAGACAATTATATTGCGGATATGGCTAAATATGCATCAAATGCAGACAGTGTAAAAATCCGGGCATGCTATCAGTCTATTCCGGCGCAGCTTGCCAAGGAGAATAAAAAATTCCAGTACAAGGTGGTGCAGAAAGGCGGAACAGCAACTATTTTTGGTGTGTCTATCGAGTGGCTGAACCTGGCGCGGATTGTGCTGAAGTGCCAGAAAGTTGAACATGGGTTTGAGCCTTTGCCTGTGTACGCTGACATTTCTTCCTTTAAGCTTTATATGGGGGATGTTGGGATTTTGACGATGAAGTCCGCCCTGCCCCATCATATTATTTTATCGGGGGAAGGAAATACTTTTCTGGGGGCATTGATCGAGAATTATGTGGCAGTTCAGCTTAAGGCGAGTGGGTATGACCTGTATTATTGGAGCAGTGAATATTCGGCTGAACTGGATTTTGTGATTATCAAGGATCAGAGGATTTATGGTATTGAGGTGAAAAAGGGTGAACATGTCAGATCAAGAAGTCTGTCGCAGTTTGTATCGAAGTATCACCCTTACCGTGCGGTCAGATTTTCGGCAAAAAATTTCGGGGATGAAAATGGGATATGGTCTATTCCTTTGTATGCAGTTTTTTGCTTATAAGCTGTTGCGAATGGTAATGCCCATGAATCAGGCATATAGTTGCTGTTGGCTTGACGTTTTAATTTTTTCTGAGTAAAGTAAAGTTACATTTTATTTTGCTCAAATTATTCATAGAGGAAAGCCAAGGCATTTCATCCTTTGATTTCAGAGCTTCGCAGCCGAATGCAAAGTTTCCATTCTTAGAACGTTCCTAAAAATATTCATGAGGTTTATAGGCAGATTTTCAGGGGTAATCCTGTGTGTGGCAGATGAAATGCTGCCCTATAGCTGTGATGTGTGTTTTTTCCGCAATGAAAGGAAATTTTCCATTGTGTCCTTGCTTGCCCCGATGATCAATTCTTCTGGATAGTCAATTTCCCGAAGGAGCATCATGCCATTCTCCAATTTTCCGATATTTCCTGCAAAATGAGCATCAGAAGTGACGGTCACAAAGACCCTGTGTTTATAGCAGGACTCTGCCAGCCTGCGGTACGCCTGCCGCATATCGGCAGAGGAAAAGCTTCCTTTGATTTCAATGATTTTATGATATTTGTATGCGGTATTAAGCACAGCATCTTCATCGAAAGGAAAGGCATCTAAAGCGATGTGCCCAAGCATGTCTACATGAGGATTAGAGAGAACGCGGCAGTAAGCTTCGGTATTATGTTTTTTGTTTTCAGGGGGATACACCGACTCATGGATGGAGGCTACAACCCAATCCAGTCCTTGTAACAGATCCTCGTCCAGATCCAGCTTGCCGCCGGGGAGAATATTTGCTTCTGCTCCCTTTAAAATTCTTACGCCGTACAGCATATCAGGAATTGCCTTTAAGTTGGCAAAGTGCCAGCGGCGGGGGGCATCCTCCATTCCCGGTCCATGGTCTGTGGATGCCAGGTATAAAAGCTTTTTTTCGCTGGCTGACCGGGCGTTTTCCAGTATGGTAGAATAAGCATGGGTGGATGCCAGTGTATGGGTGTGTAAATCTGAGATTCCAATCATTTAATTACCTCATCAACAATACAATAAATCCGTTTTTTTGGAGAAAGCTTCCTGCCAGCCTTTTCTGGAGCAAAATTTTGCCCGAACCGCATTTTATTTTTACAGGGATATTCCCTAAATAGAGAATCAGCCGCACATGATGTTTCCCTTCCCGGTCAAAAATTAAAAGGTTTTCTTCTGGAGCTGTCTGCAGCATTTTCCAGTCATCGAGAGGAGAAATCCAGTCTTTCCGGATTTTCAGCGCTTCCCGGACAAATTTTTCCGAATCATCATGGTCTTCCTGCCAGGGCATCCCCTGCCGGTATTCTGATTCACGGATTCCGGCAATCAGTTTTTCATCGCCATAAAAGATACTGGGAATTCCGGGAGCCAGACAGAGGTATAAAAAGGCTGCTTGCCAGCGTTCATAATCTTCCCCGCACAGGCTGTAAAATCGTGTTACATCATGGCTGTCTAAAAGATTAAGCTGCCCATAGCTTATTTGAGACGGATATCGAAGCATCATATCTGTCATGCCAAAGGCAAAGCCTTCTGCAGCAGTCTTTTGCAGGGCAAAGAAATCACGGCAATGCTTACGGAAATCATAATTCATGGTGGAATCAAACAGGTCTCCTTTCAGCCAGATTTCTGCGTTTTCCCAAACCTCTCCGATCAGGACCGCTTCTGGGTTGGCGGATTTGATCGTCCGGCGGAATTTGCGCCAAAAATTCTTGTCTACCTCATTGGCTACGTCCAAACGCCAGCCGTCCACATGGAAGTTTTCAATCCAGTAACGTCCAATGGCGGCGAAGTATTCTTGCACTTCTGGATTAGCGGTGTTAAGCTTTGGCATTTTTCGTTCATATGCAAAGCAGGCATATTTCGGCAGTTCTTCGGTGCTTTTCGGACGGTCAATGGGAAAATCCAACTTATAGAACCAGTCTTTATAAGGGGAGGCTGTGCCCTTTTCCATTACATCTTCAAACTGTGGGAAATACCAGCTGCAATGGTTAAATACGCCGTCAATGATGATATGCATTCCGCGCTTGTGGATGTTATCTGTCAATTCCAGAAAATCTTCATCGGTTCCCATGCAGGGGTCAATATGGAAATAGTCTAAAGTATCGTACTTATGATATTCTCCTGCCTGGAAGATGGGATTCAGATACAGGCAGTTAAAGCCCAATCCGCTGATATAATCTAAGTTTTCCAGGATCCCCCGGATAGTACCGCCGTGGAGGGTTTTGCATACTGTATTACTGGACAGGCGGATTTCTTTCCCCTTATTGGAGAGGCTTTCTTTTCCATCTGCAAAGCTGTCTGGGAAAATATTATAGACGATTGCATTTAAAAACCATGTTGGAAGCTGTATAATTTCCGAACGAAGGATATAGGGATATTGATAATACTCACTTCTTCCTTCTATCACAAACCCATCTTCTGTTACCAGATCCGGCAATTCTTCGTGAAATGCATCTGCGTAATAGTAGCTCCATTCACTGCCCTTTTCAACTTTAAAATAATAGCAGATCCTTTTGGGACAGGGATGCAGAGTTATTTCATAGAAATCATATAATGCATCCTGATACCGCTGTTCCATGGGAATACAGGAAAATTGAACAGGAGATATATTGCATGCCCTGTCTCCGTAAAAAAGAGTGCAAAGGTCTAAATCCCCTTTTTCTGCCCGGAGACGGATGGTGAAGGAATCCTCCGAATTGGCAAAAGCATACTGGGACAGGGGTATATGTAAAATTGCGCTTTTATTCATGTAAAAATCCTTATCCTTTCACGCCGCCGGCAGTCAGTCCGGATACCATATATTTCTGGATCATAAAAAATATGACTAGGATCGGTACGGATACCAGCATGGCAGCAGCCGAAAATAAAGGCCAGCTCCGGCTGTAGTCATTAGCCTGTAGCTGATACAGACCTCCCGCTAAAGTGTAGCTTTCTTCTTTTAACATGAAAGTAGTGGCAAATAAATATTCATTCCATACAAAGATCAGAACCATTACGGCAGTTACGATGATGGCAGGTCTTGCCAGAGGCAGGATGATCCGCAAAATCAGCTGCAGATTGCTGGCACCGTCAATTTTGGAGGCTTCCTCAATCTCAACAGGAATAGAATCAAAATATCCTTTCATATTCCAGATACCAAAGATACACATGCTTCCTGCATAGATAAAGATCAGACCGATATGGGAATCCAGCAGGTTCATCAGTCGGAATAACCTGAAGATTGCAAGCATGGATAAGATCTGCGGAAAAGCATTTAAAAGCAAAAGCAGCTGCATGACGGACTTTTTTCCGACAAACGAAAATCTGGAAAAGGCGTAGGAGGCTGACACGCTGGTGCCCATGGCGATGATCATGGTTCCGGCACTTAGGACTATGGAATTAGCCAGCCATTTTAAGAAGGGCTCTTCTACAAGAATTTTGCGGTAGTTTTCTAACGTAAACCCTTGCGCAATGCCGGAGAAGCCTGTGATCAATGCGCTGCTGCCATTGCTGACGGACAGAAGAAAAGAATAAAGGATCGGTATAAGTGCCAGCAGGCAAACGATGCTGAGAAACAGATTTAAAAATACGAGATGGATTTTTTGCTTTGCAGATCGCGTCATTTGTTTAGTATTCCTTTCCGTCAGTGGGTCTGTTGGTCCATATGGAGAACAGAATGATCATCCCGAAGATCACGATAGAAACAGCCGAGGATAATCCATAGTTGTTAGTAACAAAAGCATTTTGATGGGCATAGGTGATGACAGTCTGCATGGTAGAACCGGAAACCGCACCTTTTTGCATGGTTAAAAGATATACGATGTCAAATTGTTTAAAGGTCATAAAGGTGGTCATGATCACTACTGGTGCCATGATTTTTTTAAAAGAAGGGATTGTGATATACCAGTTTTTTTGCCATGCATTAGCACCGTCCAGAACGGCGCTTTCATACATGCTCTGATCAATACTTTGCAGGGCACCATCCATCATGGTGATCATATAGGGTAAAGACATCCATAAGCTTAGCGTCATGCAGGAAAGAAAGGCGGGCAGGTTTCTGGACAGAAAATTCACTTTATCAAAGCCCAGTGCCACTAAAACACGGTTGATCAAACCGAATTCTGTGTTAAACATGCCTACACGCCACACAAGTATGGAAACATAAGCCGGCATTGCCCAGGGGAATACTAATAAGGTTTTATAAATTCTCTTGGCTCGTAATCCCTTAGTATTAAGCATTACTGCAAGTATATATGCAATTCCTACATCCAGAAGCATATTTGCCGCCGTCCAAAGAAGGGTTGTGCCCAGAGCTGACAAAAAGCCGGAATCCAGTTTTCCCAATGCCCGGATATAATTATCAAAACCGATAAAGGTAAAGTCCTGCCAGTGGTAAAGGTTCATATTAGTAAAGGAAATATATCCGGTATACAGGATTGGGAACAATACTACGATACCGATCAACAGGAAGGATGGAAGGGAATATAGCCAGGGGGTAAATGCTTTCTTTGTTTTTTTCACTAGTGGTGATCCTTTCTGAGAATCCGACCAGCTCTTTGCCAGCCAGATTCTCTAAATGAATGGTTTTGTGCCAAGAGAAGCAGAGCCGGAGCATTACTGCATATCTGCGATCGCAGTCAGGGCTTCTTGCTGGTATTTCTCGGCAGCGGCATCCACATCCTCGCCGGACTTGTTAACTGCCGCCAGCAATGCTTCTGCCGGACCCCACATCACGCCCATCTGAGGAATATTGGGCATGGGGATTGCCTTTTCAGCGCTTTTTTCCATACTGAGGATCATTTCATTTGCTGCCACATCAGGATCTTCATATGCTTTGCTGTTGGCAGGAGCACAGTTAAAGCCCTTTGCCAGAGTAATGCCCACTTCTTTATCTGCTAAAACACCCAGGACTTTGGAAATGGCTTCCGGTTTGGTTTCTGCCGCATATTTCAATACGCCTATACACTGGACACCGGAAAAGGGAATCATAGATTCGCCGTTAGGGAGTGTGAAGTCACATAATGATTTGATCCCCAGGTCGATCCCGGCATCCTGGATCCCGGAAACAAGCCAGGGACCGCCAATGATGGCTGCTGCTTTTTTTTCATTGAACAGAGCGGTTACAGTGTTGTAATCCCCATCTGCCTGGAGAGCGGCAAACTTCTGATTATAGGTGATGGCATCCTTTGTTTCCTGAAGGTTTAAACCGGGCTGGGCATCCAGATTAATGATATAGCCGCCAAAGCCATTGATAAAGGGCGCTACGTTGTAGGAAGTGGAATGCTGGTTTACCAGTGCATAGGTTCCTGCATTGGTATCGGTATGCGCTACCATGTAGTCATACAATTCCTCTGTGGTTGAAGGGATTTCTCCTTCCCACAGTTCCTTATTGTACATGAATAAAAGCGTTTCATAGTAAACAGGCATTAAATACTGTGTTCCTTTGTAGCTTGCAGCTTCCAATGTCATGGGAAGTAGGTCGGCTTCCTGTTCGGGAGAGATCAGGTCATCCAAGGGGGCAAGGATTCCCATTTCCACAAAGCTGCCCAGACTGTCATGGGCATGCAGGTACATATCAGGACCGTTTACTGCATCAGTGCCATACAACTGGATCTGTCCGCTGACGTCACTTTTCTTTTCAAATTTCAATGTAATATGATCCTCTGTCAGTGCATTGTTTACAACATCTGCCAGCGCATCCATCATAGTCTCGTCATTATCATGCCATACGGTGACAACAACGTCCTCTGCAGGTGTGGTTTCTGCATCTGCTGTGGTTTTTTCCTGGGAGTTATCCTGAGAAGCTGAGTTTTCTTCTGTTTCCTGTGGTGCAGCATTTTCAGCAGATGTGGCTGCTTTTTGCCCGCAGCCGGACAGCAGACCAGTGATCATTACTCCGGACAAGATACCGGCCAAAAGCTGATTCATTTTTCTTCTTTTATACATAGATATTCCTCCTTTTTCTGTGAAATCGGTTTCCTGGATTGATTTTAAATTAATGGTGCGCTCCCACTTGTTTTGTATTTTTATACCACGATTTCTCCATATTTTCTACGATATCCCTCGAAAATTTATTGACTTTGTTAAGAAA
>ERZ808054.1725-NODE-1725-length-11185-cov-4.640889_pt1 | contig 11185 bp, 9 predicted proteins | sample MGYA00380201_ERZ808054 | MGnify/ENA primary metagenome ERZ808054 (study PRJEB31490, sample SAMN06133419) | mouse gut metagenome | isolation source: Z5_2 | host: mice | place: China: Chengdu | collected 2015-05 ... | reverse complement strand
TCCAGAGTTTGGAGGAAAAGAAAAAACAGAGAAGCAGAAAAAGAGCGGAAATATGGGCTTTAAAGAGTTTCCGAGACAGCTCAATAACAGGAATGGAGGGCATTTGCTTTTAGGAATTGTGAATGCCACAAAGGAGATAAAGGGTGTTAATCCTGACAAAATTGATAAAATGCTTAAAGATTTTACAACGGCTGTTAATAATTCTAAGAAAATAAACCCGCCAATGTACTTAACACCTGAAGTTTGTGAGATAGATGGAAAGAAAGTTATTTATATATGGATTCCGGAAGGAACCCAGGTGCGGCGGTTAAACGGCCGCATATGGGACAGGACGCATGAGGGTGATATTGACATTACAGACAATGCAGAACTGGTATACAAAATGTATGCCAGAAAACAGAGCACATTTTTTGTAAATAAGGTATATCCAAACTTAGGTTTGGAATTTTTGGATTTTGGACTTATACGAAAAGCAAAGAAAATGGCTGTATCCAGAGTTGACAATCATGCATGGACAAATATGAGCGAAGAGGAAATTTTAAGAAGCTCTGGATTGATTCTGACAGATCCTGATACTGGGCGTGAGGGAATTACTTTGGCGGCAATTCTGTTGTTTGGCAAGGATAGTACTATTATGTCGGTATTGCCTCAGTATAAAACAGATGCCATTTATCGTGTGAAAAACATGGATCGTTACGATGACAGGGAGGTGATTATTACCAATCTTATTGATAGCTATAGAAGGCTGATGGAGTTTGGAAAGAAACATTTGAACGATTCATTTGTATTAGATGGTGACCAGAGTGTCAGTGCAAGAGATAAGATTTTGAGGGAAATAATATCTAATATTTTGGCGCATAGAGACTATTCCAATGCCTATACCGCTCAGTTTGTTATAGAAAAGGATAGAATTTTTACCAAAAACAGCAATCTGCCTCATGGTCATGGAGAATTGCAATTGAATAAATTTGAACCATTTCCTAAAAACCCGCCTATTTCCAAAGTATTTAGAGAGATTGGGTATGCGGATGAATTAGGATCTGGAATGCGTAACACAAATAAGTATACAAAGTTGTATTCAGGTGAGACACCAATTTTTGTTGAAGATAATATTTTCGAAATCGTGATACCAATGGGCAACGTTGCAAATTTGCAAGTAGGACCGGAAGAGACTAACAAAGAAATCGAAGAAACTAACAAAGAAACTAACAAAGAAATCGAAGGAACTAACAAAGAAACTAACAAAGAAATCGAAGAAGCCAACAAAGAAATAAATGACAGGATTATTAATTTATTGGAAGTAAGACCGGAGATGGCTGTGAGAGAAATTGCTGAAAAATTAGGATTGTCAGTAAGTGGAGTGAGATACCATATCAATAAAATGAAGAAATCCGGAATGCTTGAACATATTGGCTCAACGAAAAAAGGAAAATGGATCGTGCACAAGGTTCTGCTTTAATAAATATTTAATTTGGAAATTCCTGCTTCTAATGTTAAAATAAAATAGACAGTTCTTTCTTAATAAGAATAAAAAATTTATATATTTTATGCGCAGAAAGCAGCGCAGAAATGGGGTGCAACATGAGCAAAGTATGTGTATTTTTTGGTACAGGCTTTGAGGAGATCGAAGCCCTGACGGTGGTGGATATCCTGCGCAGGGCAGGTATCGAGACAGATATGATATCCGTGATGGATGAGCAGACGGTGATGGGGTCCCACAAGATTCCGGTGGTTATGGACAAGCTGCTCTCAGAGGTAGATTTTGGCAGCGTGGATATGCTGGTTCTGCCGGGCGGGCTTAATGGAACGAAGAATCTGGAAGCTTGTGAGCCGTTGATGGAACAGGTGGATACCTTTGCGGGTAGTGGGAAAATGGTGTGTGCAATCTGTGCGGCACCGTCCATATTAGGGCACAGAGGTCTTTTAAAAGGGAAAAGAGCCATCGCATATCCCGGTTTTGAGGATCAGCTTACCGGTGCAGAAATTGTAAATGAGCCGGCGGTAAAGGATGGAAACATCATTACCGGCAGGGGCATGGGATGTTCGATTCCGTTTGCGCTTGAAATTTTAAAGCATTTGACAGACGAAGAAACAGCAAAAGCTATGGCAGAGAAGATTGTCTATCTGGGATAAAAGGATAGGCAGAGGAAAGGTTAGAAATGAACATTTTATTTTTTTTAACACCGAAAAGCGAGGTGGCATATCTTTATGATACGGATTCTTTGGAGCAGGCGTTGGAAAAGATGGAAAGTCACAGATATTCGGCGATTCCGGTTATTGGAGAACACAGCGGGAAATATTTAGGAACACTGACCGAGGGTGATCTGCTCTGGAGTATTAAAAATAACAATCGTTTTTCATTGGAAGATGCAAAATACATATCAGTCATGGATATAAGGCGGAACAGGGATAATGAGCCGGTGGAAGCAGATGCAGATATGGATGATCTGATCAATAAGGCAATGAACCAGAATTTCGTTCCGGTGGTGGATGGTGAGCAGTGTTTTATTGGCATTATTAAAAGAAAAGATATTATCCAGTATCTCACTTCAAGGCTGATGGCGGCGAAAGCGGCTGTGATTGCGGGAAAAGAGGCAGTAAATGTATAATCAGTTGACAAAAAAAGATATCGAAGCTATGGAGGCGGAAATCGAAGAACGAAAGCTGGTCACTCGTCCTAAGCTTTTGGAAGCGGTAAAGGAAGCAAGGGCACATGGTGATCTTAGTGAAAATTTTGAATATTATGCTGCCAAAAGAGAAAAAAACAAAAATGAAAGCCGGATCCGCTTTTTGGAACGGATGATCAAGACGGCAGAAGTGATACCGGATGATTCCAAGGAAGATGAAATCGGTATGAATAATACTGTTGAAGTGGAATTTGAGGAAGACGGTACCATTGAAAAATATAAAATTGTTACCACCATGCGGGGCAATTCTCTTGAAGGTCTGGTAAGTGTGGAATCGCCAATCGGCAAAGCGCTGATGGGGCATAAGGCTGGTGACAGAGTACATGTGCAGGTCAATGAGAGCTATGGATATGATCTGGTTGTCAGATCCATTGAGAAGACCGAGGATGACGGCAGTGACAAGCTGAGGAGCTTTTGATTTTTAAGGAAAAACTTACCATAATATTTTTGGAAACACCGTTAATACTATGAACAAGATAAGTGATACGAAAACGCTTTGAACGAAGAAACTCTTCAGGATAAGCAATTCGGAAAGCTTATCTTGAAGAGACCGAAAATTTTGGTCAAAAATAATAACGGAGGTGAAAGAAGATGGCAAGCAGCAAATCTAATAGAGTAGAAGTTCCTGAAGCTAAGGCTGCTATGGATCGTTTCAAAACAGAAGTTGCTTCTGAGCTTGGTGTTAACTTAAAAGAAGGCTACAATGGCGATTTAACATCCAAGGAAGCCGGTTCTATCGGTGGCGAGATGGTTCGTAGAATGATCAAAAAGCAAGAAGAACAGATGAAGTAACTTCGGCTTTTCGATGAAAATAATGAATTAAGATAGGAAAGTGGTCCGTCTGCATGGTGCAGACGGATCATTTTTTGTTGTAATTTTTGAAATCTTATGATATAAAATAGAAAATGTTTAAAGGTTATACGTGGAGGAAGCGATGAAAGAATATTTATTGGAAACCTGTGTTGACAGTGTTGAAAGTGCCTGTATTGCTGCGGCGAACGGAGCCGACAGGCTGGAGCTTTGCTCTAATCTGGTCATCGGGGGAACAACGCCGACCCTGGCATTATTTGAAGAAATCCGTGATAGGAGCACGATTACGATCAATGTGCTGATTCGGCCAAGATTTGGGGATTTTTGTTACAGTGATCAGGAATATGCTGTGATAAAAAGGGAAATCCGGCAATTTGTAAAAGCAGGCGCGGATGGGATTGTGATCGGTTTTTTAAATCCGGATGGAAGTCTGGACCATGACCGGATGGAGGAATGTATTGCGCTAGCGGAGGGAAGACACGTTACATTGCACAGGGCATTTGACGTTTGCCGGAACCCTTATGGAGCGCTGGAGCAGGCAGCGGGGCTTCATGTAAATACGATTTTGACTTCCGGTCAGGAAAAAGACTGCCTGACAGGGATTTCCTGCCTGGCGGGTCTGGTAAAGGCATCAGCAGGCAGGCTTACAATCATGGCTGGAAGCGGCGTTTCCCCGGATAATATGGTACAACTGCATGAGCAGGCAGGGATAAAGCATTTTCATATGTCCGGTAAAAAGGTTCTGGCAAGCAGGATGGAGTACCGGAAAGAAAATGTTCCTATGGGACTGCCTGCGTTTAGCGAGTTTGAAATCTGGCAGACCGATGGGGAAAAAATAGCCCGCGGGGCGGATATTTTAAAAGGATTTATTTGACATATTCAAGGGCATATGCCACATGGCAATTTTTCTGATAACAGGCAAACCCATATTTATGGATTGTTTTCATTCCGTCTTTTTTGAGTAATTCTGTATAGCCATTATGGTCAATCTGTTCCATTGCTTCTGCACAGGCGGCATCGTAGCGGGCTTTTTCGGCATATTTTACTTCTATTACACAGCCAATCTTTTCAGGAGGAATCTCAAGCTGGATATCCATATATCCTGTTCCGGATTCGGAATTGGATTTTATGACCCAGTTGCCTTCTGCCTGTAAAAGACCTAACAGGATTCCGTGATAGAAGTTTTCTTTCATTGCTTTCTTTACGTAAGTATCCCGGATACTGATGGAATTGGACATAAATTCATTGAACAGTCGTTGAATTTCCAGGGCTTTGCCGTTCTTTACAGCTTTACAAAATTGCTGCCATTTTGTTGTATTGCTCATGACCGTAACTTTGAACCAGGACTTTATCTTTTTTTCATAAATCCCGCGCACTTCCCGATTGGGGATAACCAGTTTATGAAGTCCATTTTCGGTGATTCCTATTTCGGTTAAATATCCTGTAGCAAAAAGCACACTCCATAAATATGTCTGGCGAGTATTGGTGTCTTTACTATCCAAGTCAGCATATGTCAGCTCAGGTATCAGGGCTTTTTCAATATGTTCACCGGAAATCAGGGCTTCAATCTGGTCTTTTGTAGTCGCGGTGGCATTTTCAAGAATATCCTGCACGATCGCATTGCTGCTGCTGTTTTCCCAATGGGATTCCATGGGAGCATTGGGATTTAGCCGGAATTTGTCACATTGATTGATCACATCCCACGGACAATATACGTTTGCATTCCCGAAATGATAGCCATCGTACCATTCCCTGATATCGTCATAGGTGTTTTCAATTTCGTAATACTGCAGCATTTTTCGGACTTCAGCATCTGTGAATCCAAAATATTCGGCATAATCTACATCCGAAATGGTCCGTACTTTAAAATTATTAAGCCCGGTAAAAATACTTTCTTTGGCGATTCTGAGACAGCCGGTGATAACTGCAAAAAACATATTTTTGTTAGTTTTCAGCACTTGGCTGAATAGTGAGCGAATCAGGGAAACCATTTGCGGATAGTAACCGTTTTGATGGGATTTATCCAGGGGGACATCATATTCGTCTATCAGGACAATAACTTGTTTATCGTAATGCTTATAAAGCAATCGTGTCAACAGCTTTAAGCTGTTATGGAGATCGGCTGCTTTTTTCAGGTTCCCTTCTAACAGCCTGATCAGGTTTGCTTTGTCATAAGTAGTCAGTTTCTCACTTTCCAGCAGATAGTCAAATCTTTCTGCTTCGTCGCGTATTACGATACATAAAGAATCATATGCCGTTTGAAAATCTGTGCCTTCCACATCCTTTAAACTGATGGAAATGACCGGATATTTTCCCATATGCTGCTTACAAAGCTCCGCATCATTCATGATTTCCAGATTTGCAAATAAATCTGTAGCTGTACCAATCTCGAAAAAGGTTTTCAGCATATCCATGTTCAGGCTTTTACCAAATCGGCGGGGTCTGGTAAAAAGATTTACACTTCCGCAGGTGTTCAGCAATTCACGAATCAGACCGGTTTTGTCTACATAATAATAATTTCTGGTTATGATATCGCTGAAAAATTCAATGCCAATTGGGAGTTTCTTTTTTATTTCCATGGTATCTGTAATCTCCTTTCCTGAGTTTTTTGGCGCTATTTATTAGGCTAATAGTAGCATAAAGCTTCTGGGTTCGCAAGGAAGAAGTCATATTGAGGAAGAGCTTCTCCTTCTGTAATCGCTTGGTGTGATTCCGGTAAACTTCTTAAATTGGCGCATAAAATGCAATTCATTTTCATATCCACAAAACCCGGCAAGGGAGCTGATGCGCATATTGCTGTTGGTCAGGTAGTATTTGGCAAGCTTTAACCGGGCATTGATCATATCCTGCTGGCAGGAAATTCCAAAAAACTGTTTGTACAAATGCTGGAAGTAGGACAGGCTAAGGCATAAGGAGCCTGCAAGCTCCGGCACGGTGCGGAAAGCGGCAGGGTCATTGTAAATTTGTGTGCGCAGTCTGGAAAAATCCGGGTAATATTTTTGCATGAGGGATGATTCAAATCGCGCCGCCAATGCTTCCTGTAAAGAATACAGGAAAATATGCATGAACGAATCCAGGATTTCTTTTTTATGCATCGAGGCTGCATGGTGATAATCGGACATCATCCGTACATATTCCGACAATTTATGAAAATCAAAAGGATATAAAAGCTGGCACAGGGGAAGATTCAGCTTAGCGAAAAAGGTCTGGTCTTCCTCCCTTGGAACAAAGTGTATCCAGTCATCGTTATATCCGGCTGTATCGCAGCCATAGTGGATATAGGTATCTGGCGGAAAAAGAATCAGGGCATTAGGGCGCATGATCTGGCGCGCTCCTTCTAAAATGACCCAGGATTCCTGTTTGATCAGCAGAATAAGATAGTCATGGAGCCCTTCCTTGTGCTCAATGTTACATGGAATTGGATGATGGGAATCGTGACCGCAGCTATTTATGGTTATCATGGGATATTTTCCTCTTTAAAAAAGCAGATTATGTCAGTTAATTACATTGTAAGCCATTGTAAAGAGGCAGTCAAACAATTATGATGAAAATCAAGACTATAGCAAATGGAAAATATTGCAAAGGAGAATGAGGAAAGAGTGAAAGATAAATCTTTCACTCCAAGGAGTTTGTGTCTGCGCTGCATCCACAAACTCTGTCATGCGCAAAAAGCAGCGCAGAAATGAGGAAAACATGGAAGACTACAAAGTGTGGGCGGAGAGCGTACTGCAAAAAGTGCGGAAAAAAATGGAATGGGTCAGTGAAAAAAATAAGGATAAGATACCTTATACCACAGATGAAAGCGGCAATTACGATGACCGCTCGGATGAGAGCAGAAAATGGAATATGGACGACGGTTTAAACTGGTGGACCAATGGGTTCTGGGGCGGCATCATGTGGCTTTTGTACCAGGATACGAAGGACGAGAAATATGCCCGGATAGCGCGGGTGTCTGAAAAGAAGCTGGAAAAGTGTTTTGACGATTATTATGGTCTGCACCATGACGTGGGTTTCATGTTTCTGCCCACAGCAGTAGCGGATTATCGGCTTACCGGCAGTGAAGAAGGCAAAAAGCTTGGTATGCATGGGGCGAACCTTTTAGCCGGAAGGTTTAATCCGGCAGGGAATTTTATCCGTGCGTGGAATCAGTCCAATAGCGATGACACCAGAGGCTGGGCGATCATTGACTGTCTGCTTAATATTTCTTTGCTCTACTGGGCATCGGAGGAAAGCGGGGACCCGAGATTCCGTCATATTGCAATGCGTCATGCGGATACGGTGCTTAAGAATTTTATCCGGCCAGACGGTTCAGTCTGTCATATTGTTGAATTTGATCCGGAAAGCGGGGAGATGGTCAAGAGCTACGGCGGACAGGGTTATGGAGAAGGGTCGTCCTGGACAAGAGGGCAGGGATGGGCTGTGTATGGCTTTGCAAACAGCTATACCCATACCGGAAAACAGGAATATCTGGATGCGGCTAAACGCTGTGCCCATTACTGCATTGCCAATCTGCCGGAAAGCGGGATCATTCCAGTGGACTTCAGGCAGCCGGCTGAACCTGCGTGGGAGGATTCCTGCGGGGCATGTGTGATCGTATGCGGACTTTTGGAAATTGCAAAGCATGTGCCGGAACTGGAGAAAGATATGTACCGGAGAAATGCCGTGAAGATTCTGAAGGCAATTGCAGATACCCGGGCGGACTGGGGAAGGGGCTGTGATGCCATTGTGCAGAACTGCTCGGCGGCTTACCATAGTGATCCCCATCATTTTCCTATGGTGTATGCGGACTATTACTTTATTGAGGCACTGTATAAGCTGACAGGAACTGGTATTTTGCTGTGGTAGGAAAGGAAAAGAAATGTTGAGACTGTCTAATGGGGAACCCATATTAAATTTATGGTTTGGAAATTTTTACCGGCCTGCTTTTGATGACAGGGAATATATTGATCGATCTATGAAGCTGATCCGTGATTTGGGCTTTAACTGCGTGGAACTGGATTCAAAGGCGTGGGAAGACTTTGATGAGCGATATCGTGGGAAAGAAGCAAGCCAGTATGTGGCAATGCAGGAATATATGATGGAGAGCGCCCAAAGCAACGGACTGGAATATAGCTTTATGGCATTATATTTAAATGGAGATAATCTCTATCCCAATATTCGATTCAGTCCTCCGCTCAGGGGGGAATCTGTCATACAGCCGGATGGCAGTGACGGAAAATGGTACCGTTATTGGTCTGGAAAGGCAAAGGACTCGATGGTAAGGCACATATCGGGACTTCTTGGACTTTATGGAGATCATATGCTGCGTGCTTATGAAGGGAAGGAAGAAGTTGCACCGATCTGCAGCATGTGGGATCCGATTGTAGCGCCGAGCTTTGACCAGGAGGGACGAAAGAGGTATCTGGACTGGCTGGAGGAGCAGTACGGAACAATTGATGCTCTGAATGACGTATATCAGACAAGCTTTAAAGAATTTGAAGAGTTAGAAAAAGAAGATTATTGGTTTTCCTGTAAATATGGAGAGGGAGCCGTTTACACTCCAAGGAATCGGGAACTGCTGGAACCTGCATTTTGGATGTGGTGCGATAATATGAAATGGAAAAGGCGGGAACTGCGGCTGTATTTTGAAGAAATGCAGCAGCGATTTTCGGCTCTGCCGCAAAAGCTGTACCTGTCTCCCAACATGGCACAATGGAGTTATTTTCTCAATGTAGACGGTTCTCGCCTGTCTGGCGTAGGGTTTGCGGATCTTTGGGATACGGCGATGCGGGGGATCAATATCTATGAGCTTGCACCGTATGTGGATAATTGCTATTTTATGACAGTTCCCGTGACACCAGCGGGAGATGCGGATGCTTACGTGGTGTCCTGTCAGCACAGCATGATGCGGTGTATGAATCAAGGGCGGGATTTTCAGGGCGGAATTTTCTGGGGGCGTTTTTTGTATCAGGATGTTTATCAGGAGCTGACTCCCTGTGAAATTATTGGCAGCATTGTGGCAAGCGGCGCGAAAGGAATATGGGCTTACGGAATAAACGGACTGGATGACGGCGGAATTCTGGACAGGATGGATAAAGGATTCCTTGAGTCTTTGAAGACAGCTAATCTTTGGGCAAAACAGGTCATTCCGCTTTTGGATGGAAAACCAAAGAGCGATATTGCCATTTTGTTTCCGTCAGCTATGGCAGCTTTTGAACCGCTTACCGTAGAAAACGGAGATGTACATCGTCTGGATCTTCTGGGATGGTACAAGGCGTGCTGTGATCTTGGGCTATTGCCGGATGTCATTGACCTGAACATGATAGAGCAGGGCGCGCTTGAGCGGTATAAGGTATTGATTATTCCTATAAATACCTGTTATCCGGCAGAAATCAGGGATAAGGCGGAGGAGAAGATTGCGGAATGGACTGCGCAGGGGGGTGTGATATTACACGGACCGGAGGATGCTCTGATGCAAAGGTGCTGCCATATACAAAGCAGGCCCCACATAAAAGACAGCATTTATTGCGGCGAAGGTATTTTAACGGGCGGTGATCGGTACTGTTCTTACGAAGGGGAAGAAAACCTGGCAGTTTATTCAAGTGATGGAAAGGGGTGCGTGGTACGCACAGGCAATATTTTTTCATTTGGCTTTTTATTTGGATCAGTATATACTTCCAAAATAGCGCCGCATGTGCCGCCGGAATATAAAAATAATGCTTTTTATCCGCTGCGTACTATGAAAAATAATCTCCTGAAGGACATATTGGAACGGTATATATCTGTCCCTGATTATTGGATAGAAAAGGGAATTGAAAGAGCAGTATTTTCTTCAGGAAGTGTGATAGTGAACCATACGTCATTTCCGATTTCGTTAAAACATATGGAAGGAAAGAAGATTTTTCAATATCCGGTGGGAGATGATTTTCTGTTGCCGCATAGTGCGGCTGCATTGATTAATCAATAAGTAAAGGCTGTTCTGATTAGGGAAGGAATGTTTATTATGCAAAATATAATTAAAAATCCAATCTTATGCGGATTTCACCCGGATCCATCGATCATCCGGGTGGAGGACGATTATTATATTGCAACCTCCACATTTGAGTGGTGGCCGGGAGTCCGGCTTCATCACTCGAAGGATTTGGTGCACTGGGAATTGATCGAGTATCCGTTAAACAGAGTCTCGCAGTCAGATCTGCGGGGAGTAGGGGCATCTCAGGGAATCTGGGCGCCCTGTCTCACCTACGATCAGGGAACCTTCTATTTAGTATATACCATAGTAAAAGCATTTTACTGCAATATGTACGATACGGAAAACTATCTGGTGACGGCAAAGGATATTCATGGTCCATGGTCGGAGCCGGTTGCTCTTAACAATTTTGGTTTTGATCCGTCTTTATTTCACGATGAGGACGGACGCAAGTACATGGTCAGCATGGTGACAGACCATCGAGTGCCGAAAAAATATGCGGGCAGGCTGGTATTACAGGAATATGATCCGGTGAAAAAGGCAATGACAGGACCGGTAAAGGATATTTATCGGGCGGACAAGATTTTTCTGGAAGGTCCCCATATTTTTAAACGGAAAGACTGGTACTACTTATTTGCAGCGGATACCGGAACGGGAGAGGGGCACGGACAGTCCATTTTGCGCTCGAAGAGCATATGGGGACCCTATGAAATGTTCCGGGCTGATTTTATGCGAAGGG
>ERZ808054.1724-NODE-1724-length-11186-cov-4.561707_pt1 | contig 11186 bp, 11 predicted proteins | sample MGYA00380201_ERZ808054 | MGnify/ENA primary metagenome ERZ808054 (study PRJEB31490, sample SAMN06133419) | mouse gut metagenome | isolation source: Z5_2 | host: mice | place: China: Chengdu | collected 2015-05 ... | reverse complement strand
CCACCCCTATCCATATACGGTTATTCTCTGCCCATTTCATCTCATATATGTGGAAATCTATGGGAAAAATATCATCTGCAATTTCCGCTGCCCTATTGTTCCGTTCCTGAATCTGCCCGCAGAACGCTTTTAATGCTTCCACATCTTCTCCTTCCGGCGGTTCCAAGTCCATCAGTTCCCCAAGCAAATCCGGGCGGTGGCGCATGATAAGGGAAGCCTTTAAGGACTGCTTCTGTTCCAGATAATTATGGGACTGCTGTGAAACCTCCACTGCACCATGCTCGCGTTTCAGCAATTCCACAACTTCTTCCAGTGTATGGGGATTGACGGTAATCTGCCTCTTTATTCTGTTTCTCCTTAATTTGCAAAAATAATTCTGTATGCGTGTTGTGGGTTTCACCCTGCCGCCTTTTCCGGCAATAAAAATACTTGTAGGTCCGTCTGCCCCGCCTATAATGGATACGCTGCCTGCACTCTTTCCCATTTTCCCATCTCCCATTTCTCCATAAAAAGACCAAAAATACCATTCAATCTCTTGATCGTTCTATTTTACTATGGTATCATCGAAAAATCAAACGCCTCAGCCAGCTTCTCCAGTTTCTCCTTTCCAATGCCAAAGGTTCCTCCCCAAATATCCCCATACACATTGACCATCACAAAGGACTTCTCTTTCTCTGCAATAATTAGTGCCTTTGAGCTGCCATCTGTCGCAAGTAGTATGGTCTCCCCATTTTTAGTGGTATAATTCCACTCCTCGTATGCCTCCAGGTTCCCGACATTCACGCTCGTTCCCCGAAACGTTCCTTTCATCGTCCGCCTTTCCCCCCAGAAAATCTCCGACTCCCGCGCCGTTGCACAGTCCTTCATAATCCTCCGCCAGTTCAAAACCAGTCAGTTTCTACAGACCGTATTTCTCACAGATTTCTTCGATTTTATCCGCCATTTCCTGGCTATAGCACAAATACTCCCCATATTTCTCCTCAAATCCCGTGGTGCCACTCCCCACTGACGCAAGGATGCTCTCATCCGTATCATAGCTATCCAGAAATTTCTGCCATTCCACATCGGCCTCATATTCCGGACTCCCCTCCGTCCCGGCCAGTGAAATCATATCCACCTCTTTTTCGGGAATATCTTTCCATGTAACATTATCCCCAAGTTCTTCCGCTGGCACAGACAGATCAAGCACCTTTTCTTTGCCAGTTCCCATATCATTCAGTTTAAAGTGATAAACTGCCCAGGCAGACGTACCAATCAAAAGAATCCTGCCGCCGCACCCACTGCAAGGCGAAAGCCCAATTGGGCACTCTTCTTTCTCATATTCCTCTTTCTCTCCTTTTTGTAAAACTCCTTCTGCAGAGCCGCACTACGGATGTTTTCAAGCATTCTGCTCCTCGCGTCCTTATCCGGTCCCATATTTTCATAAGCATTATAAATCTCATCTTTTAACATAAAATGACCACCGCCCAAACCCCATCTTTTTGCAAAAGTTTCCTCCCCCATCCGCCCATCGTCTTCCGGTTTCAGACAGGCGCTGATATATTGAAGCCTCCGCCTGAAACGTCTCAGCTCATCCTTTCATGCGTTTGACGCCGTTACGATCAGCCATGCTTTCTCAAGTTCCTTTGATGTAAACTTCTTTTTGCAAGAAATCAGCTTCAGAAAAGCCTCCTGCACCATATCTTCCGTATCTGCCGCATCTTTCATGAAAGAAAAACAGACGCGATAGACAGTGTCCACATGACGATTATAAATTTCCACAAATTCTTCATCCGTACGCAATGAAGAAGCCATTGTCCATCACCACCCTTCACTACAAATACGATTCGTCCCGGTTAAATGTCGCAAAATCTCAAAAACTATTTTATTTTACTGCATATTTCTGCAACTAAGTTATCAGCTCCTTCATACTTTTCCAAAAGTGAAACATGCAATCATTAAAATTGCACTTCTTATTACTGAGCGACTTCTTCTACGCCGTTAATTCCAATCATATTAATTTCACAGGACGATAACTTCATATTTTCAGTGGACAGGCGATTTGCAAGTTCGGCTGCCTTGTCCGCAAGTATCTGTTTGATATTGCCGTATGTGCATTCAGCGTCGCTTAAACCATTCAGGTAATTTTGCATTTCTTCTTCGAATGTCAGCAAAATATGATCCCTTTCTGCCACCGTCACAAGTTTCGGAGCGTTAATAGCGTAAACGACATTCGCATCAACGAAACAGTTAAATTCATATACCGGTTCCCCATCCTCATCCAAATAGTCACAAAGCCTGCTCTGCTTTGACGGACTAATGAAAAATGCAAATTCTTCTCCCATATGCTCACAATACAATTCATCAGATGAAAAAGACATTGTTGTCATGAAAAAATCATAATTTTCGTCATCGGGAGATATGGTACTTATCACATCAGCCATTTCTGAAAGGAACACTGTTAATTCATCGGGTGTGGAAGCAAGTGCCGCATTAAAATCAGCTACGCTCTGCCGCTCATAATCCTCAGTCTTGTATGCCATCAGCTTTTCATATGCAGCAGACACATCAGGGGAAACGGACGGACTGGGAGCTCCATTTGTTGACAGCTCAGTTTGGATCATGGCAGATCCGCTGCTTTGCACGGCAGCACTGTTTTGTTCGGCAGTACTGTTTTGTTCGGACGAAGGATTTCGCAACGCCTGATTTCTCTGGTCTGCGCACCCTGTCAGCACACTTGCTGTTAAGATGGCGGTAAAAATAATTGGCAAACATTTTTTCATAGAAAATTCTCCTTTCTGTGGACAACTTTTTTTGTTGTTTTCCCTTTTCCGGGTACAGTTAAAGAATACCGCCCTAATTTGAACCTACTTTGAATTGAAAATGTTTTTTATGTGGAGACTTCCCTGTGCGGGTCTGTGCATCGATGCATTTTTTGCTTTACAAAATCTCTAATAAAACTGTAAACAAACGATAACCCCCTGAACCGTATTCGCAATTTCAATTTCTGCCCCATGCAGGTCAAGAATTGTTTTCACGATGTACAAACCCAGTCCAGTGCCGCCAGTCTGTCGGTTTCGTGACCGGTCTACTCTGTAAAATGCTTCAAACAGTTTGGGAATATCCCCATCCGGGATATGTACGCCTGTGTTCTCAATCGTAAGGTTGGTTATTTCCGTTTCCTTCCATAACTTTATGATTACTTGATTTCCTGCTCCCGAATACGCAGCCGCATTTGCCAAAAGATTGTCTAATGCTTTTTGAAGCAGTTGTATATCTCCCAAAATATAAGCATCCGGGGATATAGATTGTTCAACCGTCAGATCCCTTTGCATAAATAAATCTTCAAACGCTGCAAGGCGGTCACTTACCAGTTTACTGAGATTAAGTGTGCACTTTTTACAAGCATAGCCCGGAGTATCTAACCGGGATATTGTCAGCAGTTCCTGCACCATTTTTTCCAAGGTATCCGCAACTTCCAAAGACTCAGCAAGATATGTTTCCCTGTCTTTATAACGTCCCACCTGATAGAGCATACCTTGAAGCTGTCCCTTGATAATGGTAATAGGCGTTTTCAATTCATGGGAAGCCGCCGCAAAAAATTCCACACGCTGTTTTTCAAGCCGCCTTTCCATGTCAATATCTGCCCGCAGCTTTTGGTTTGCTTCCTGCAGCGAAGTCATGTACCACGAATAGAAAAAGGCTGAAATGATCGAGCCCAATAATACGACTATGCAAAGCACTGGAAGCGTTCTTTGTATTGCTTCTTCCGTCTGTGTGCGTTTTGCGGTATTCCTTGTCAACAATAAAGTATAAAGCGAATCGCTGTCAGAAAATGAGGCGGTGTAGGTTTTTGTTTTTTCAACTTTATCAAAATCCGTAATCCGCCTGCCGACAAGCTGGTTAACATCATGTAAACTCACTTCCTGTCCGTCCGCCTGAAAGATGTGCAGCTCAAATTCATTTTCATATTGTTCCTCTATCCATTCAGACATGGATTCAAAAAAAATATAAGCGAATTCCTTTTCAGTCATCAATATTTCATATGGCCAAAAGCTAAGCTCCAAATCGGCATCTTCTATGTCATATTGATAGTTTTTGGGGGCTGCCTGTAAAATGAAACTATATGTTGTGAAGCAGCACACCGTTATCAGCAACAATGTGAACAAAAAAACTTTAACAGATAACCGGCTTTTCATCTTCTTTATCAATCCTGTATCCCACCCCTCTGATCGTTTCAATGTAGTCAGCCGCTCCGAGCTTCTTCCGCAGGTTCTTTATATGCGTGTCGATGATTCGTTCCTCCCCGAAAAACTCATACTTCCAGACTGTCTGCAAAAGGTTCTGCCGCGTCAGAATCCTGCCCCTGTTGGTCAAAAGCTCCCGCAGTATTTCAAATTCACGCGGGGTAAGGTCAATGCTTTCTCCCCCTGCATAGACCTTGTAACCGTCCAAGTCCAGTGTCAGATTTTTATAGCTCATAGTCTGCGGCATATCGTTCTGCCTTGATGAACGGCGCAGGACAGCGGCTATTTTCCGAAGCAGGACGGGCATGGAAAAAGGCTTTGTGATATAATCATCAGCCTGCAGGTCCAGACCTTTAAGCTGATTTTCTTCGCCATCTAATGCCGTAAGCATGATAATCGGCACATCGGATTTCTGCCGGATAACCTCACAAACCCCATAACCGTCTATCTTCGGAAGCATAATGTCAAGCAGTACCAGATCAAAATCCTGCTTGGAAAATTTTGCAAGAGCCTCCACCCCGTCTGACGCCAGCACAACACTGTGCCCCGCCTCCTGCACAAAGTCATGCAACAACGCCTGTATGGATAAATCGTCCTCAACAATTAAGATTTTACTCATAGTGCACCTCCTGTATATAACAGAAAACAAGCTTCGCAAGTTCTCTATTATCAAGAATTATAACAGAGTAATTTGAATCTATTGTGTAGAATTTTAAAATAGCCAATATAAAAAATTGTAATGCACACCCCAAACTCCCCGGCTAATTTGAGCAGAATATTGTTCAACGAAGCCGGTAATATTAAGTTCATTTTTCCATTTAGCAGCGGTATACAGAATAAAATGACCAATAAAGCCATTATCATTGGAAAGGTCAGTCTGATTGCGATCTGCTTACACACAAGCCTTTCTATCTGCTTATTGTTCTTTCCCATATAACGCATGATCTGATTGCCTTTTGCATTTTGCCCGACCTCGATAATCTGCTGCAAAGATAAGATTGAAAAATAAATAACCAAAAACACAATGCAGATACTGATCTGTGAAATTCCCATCCACTGGTGCATAGCTGCATCAAAAATCTGAGTTTGCCATGATACAGAGTATGTCCTTTTGGTATATCTTAACGGATTTCATTCTTCTTTTCGCATACAAATATCCAAACAGCCACTTATAAAAAGCAAATACAGCCATTAACAAAAGGATTGCTGCAACAGAAACAGGATAAACGATATAATCTTCCGGCAAAAAGACAATTCCACACACGCAGCCAATCAGACACACAAAACAGAAAAAGGAGAGAAATCCCCAGTGCTTCATTTCATATAAGGGTTCTCGTAAATACCAAAATCCATATATGGCAAAACCTATTGTTGTTCCCGCCAAAAAGCAGAAAAGACCAATCAATAAGACTTCGCACAAGAACAAACAGGTTAATCTCCCTTTTTTCATACCCAATAATAAATAGTTTGCAAATTCCTTTGCCCGCTGCTTTAGCAGAAACAAGTCTATATATCCAGCCAAAACTATCTGGATCATTGCGATCAGCAGGGGCAGGGAAATTACTTGAAGACCAGCCTGTCTGCCGATAACGGCTATGCAATTGGATACCTCTATAATTGCCAGAAGGATGGTCATGGCAGCAATATATAAAAGATAATTTGTAAAAGACCGCCTGGCATTACGGATTGACAGCTTCAAATACACCATAGCGTTCTCCCTCTATCCATTCTATTTTCTTCAAAATATCTGCAAAAAAGGCATGCTTGTTTTCCTGCTCCCGGTTTAGGGAAGCTTTTATTTCACCGTCTTTCATAAACAAAATTTTGTCACAATAGCTGGCTGCCATAACATCATGCGTGACCATCAATATTGTTGCACTATATTCCCTGCATAGCATAACAAAGGTATCTAAAAGCTGTCTGGCAGCACGGGAGTCCAATGCCCCGTTAGGCTCGTCCGCAAGTATAATGTCCGGACTTACCACGATAGCACGGGCGCAGGCACAGCGCTGCCGCTGTCCTCCCGATACCTCATATGGAAATTTATCTAAAATAGCCGATATATCCAGCTTTTCAGACAAACTCTGAATCATTGGGCGAATGCTTTTCTTGGGAACCTCTTTGATCGTCAAAGCAAGCGCAATATTCTCATAGATCGTCAGATTGTCAAGCAAATTGTATTCCTGGAAAATAAAACCTAAATGTCTGCGGCGGAATTCTGCTGTATCTGCTTCTGGAATATTTATAATATTTTGCCCGCTGACCCGTATCATTCCATTCGTCGGCTTATCTATTGTGGCTATTAAATTAAGCAACGTTGTTTTCCCGGAACCGGACGCTCCCATAATCCCCACAAAGCTGCCATGCGGTATCCGGAAGCTTACATTATTTACAGCTAGTACCGAATTATTTCCCATTTCACGCCCTGCCGGGACATTTTCATATAGCTTGGAAACATTTTCAACCTCTAAGACATTGTAAGGTGCCGTATCACACTCTTTTGATTCCCATTTATCACATCCCAGCCAGCTGGCAAGCACTTCCATAAGTACCTCATCTGCTTTTTCCTTCAAATTTTCTTCTGCTATACGCTCACCCGCAAACAATTCATTCAAAGTAATGCCTAAAAGAGTACATAACGGAACAAACAAAGATAAATCCGGCATAGACCGTCCTGTCTCCCATTTTGAAACAGCCTTGTCCGTTATTCCCAGTTTTTCTGCCAACTGGCTTTGCGTCCAGCCTTTTGCTCTCCGGCGCTCGGAAATAAAGGCTCCAGTCTTAATTTGATTCATTATTCATCCCTCCTGCCTGCGGTAAATTATATCAATCCTGCATAAAGATGAACACCTGCCAACGGTAGAGTTGGATAAATGTCAAGCGTTCAGCAGCGCAAACTTTTATCCAGCACAAGTTGATTTATTTGAAACTTCATATTATAATCATACCGTCTGATCTGCATCGTTTCAATATGCAGATATTTGCAGGATCATGGAACAGAAGATTTTGAGGAGATAATATGGAATTAAGATTCAATGCAACAATACTTCAAAATGAAAATATGGATGCCGCCTATGTGGAAGTTCCTTATGACATCAAAAAGCTTTTTGGAAAAAGCCGCCTGCTGGTAAATGCTGCTTTTGACGGTATTGCATACCGAGGACAAGTGGTAAAAATGGGCACCCCCTGTTACATCATCGGTGTTACCAAACAGATTCGCAGGCAGATTGGCAAGAGCTTTGGAGATACTGTCGAAGTGGTCTTTCAGGAAAGGGAAAGCGAGAAAACATCCCTGTGGAAATGTCCCAAGTGCGGAAGGAAATTTAAGAAAAAAGGACAGGACCATTACTGCGGCGAAAAGCCAAAGACAATTGATGAGTATATCCTGAGCCAGGATGCTGATAAACAAAAGGATCTGAAGTATATCCGGCAGATCCTCCGCAACGCATTACCAGAAGCGGAAGAACGTATCTCCTGGAGTATGCCAACCTACTGGAAAAATCATAATATCCTTCACTTTGCCGCTTCAAAGAAGCACATCGGACTGTACCCGGGTCCTAAAGCCGTAGTGCAGTTTGCCAAAGAGCTGCAGAACTATAATACCGATAAGGGGACTATCCGTATCCCCTATGGCAAAGTTGATGCCGCGCTGATTGAGAAAATTGCAAAATGGTGCTGGGAAACCGGCAGCCATGCATAACTGTCGCATAATTGATACTTTTTTGCTATTCTGATGCGAGCCTAATCCTTCACCTTGGTCAGACTCTTTTTATCCCGGAAATTATTTGTGCGATATTCGAAGTAAATTTGGGAACGACTGCACGATTCCCTCAAAACGGTATGCTTCCATTCTTAATTCATCATCATATACCACTGTCCTTGTCTCTTTCTTCATGCAGATTGCCTCCTTGTCAAGAGCCATTTTACCTTCTATTTTCGCCTGCGTCTTGTAAAATATCTTCATTTTTCGAATTTATCGGTTCAATTGACAATTCTGCAAATAGCACCTATAATATTTTTATTACACTCGTAAGATTTTAAGTTTGTGCTGATGCCAAATTTGCAGGTGTTGGCAGCATGGAGGATTATTATGGCTGATTTTATGATACGTTTCCTGATCTGCAACCTGTTTATCAGCATCATAATCGGAATGCTTCTGCTGATAAAGCAGCTATTTAAAAAACATTTGACCAGCCGGATGCAGTACAATTTATGGTTCTTGCTTCTCGGACTGCTGGCTGTTCCATTTATGCCACTGCGCCCGGTCCAGATTTCCTCGTGGCTTTCCATGCTGAAAACTCCTTCTTCATCAGCCACTGGAAATATGCTGAGAACTGCCAGTATTGATCCGTCCGGCGTTTCAAACCAGATAAATGATTTTACCGTCTCCCTCCGGCGGGGAACACCTTCCATTATTGGTCTGACCTTGTGCTGCATATGGATAATCGGTATCCTGGCAATGATCCTGCTGACCATACAGTCAGTATATCGTCTAAATACTTTGAAGAAATCCGCACTTCCTCTCCAAAACAAGGAAGTCCGCATGCTATACGACAAGTGTTTAAGCGAGCTGGAGATAGCGGCAGACATCCCCATTTACAGCACAGCCTTTTTGAGATCACCTGTCATTGTCGGGCTGTTCAGACCATGTATCTACCTGCCGATCCACTTGTTATCCGATTGTCGTGCCAAAGATATACGGTATATACTGCTGCATGAATTACAGCACTACAAACATAAGGATGCCTGTGGCAATTATCTGATGAACCTTGCCGGTGTATTATACTGGTTCAATCCATTTGTCTGGTTTGCACTAAAAGAAATGCGTAATGACAGAGAAACAGCCTGTGATGCTTCCGTACTCAGGCTGCTAAATGAAGCTGATTATACAGATTATGGAAATACCCTGATCAACTTTGCCCAAAAAGTATCCCTTGACCCTTTTCCTTTCGCGGACGGAATCAGCGGAACTATGAAACAGATGCAAAAGCGCATCGTCAGCATTACTTCTTACACAAAACCTTCCGCTTGGAAGAAAGCCAAAGGCATTGCTGCATGGGGAATCATCGCCATGATCCTTGTAAGCTCTGCCCCTGTGTTGTCCACTTATGCATCAGACAAAGAGCTTTATAAATGGGATACGTCTGCAGAAAACATTTCCACAGTGGATCTGTCTGAATATTTTAACGGATATGAAGGAAGCTTTGTCCTGTACAATTTGGAAAATGATGCCTGGAATATATACAATATGAACCATGCTTCCCTAAGAACAGCGCCAAACTCTACCTACAAAATATATGATGCCCTGTTTGGTTTAGAATCCGGCATCATTACACCTGAAAATTCTGCAATGACATGGAATAAAGCCAATTACCCATTTGAAGCATGGAATGCTGACCAGGACCTTGCTTCCGCAATGAATTTTTCTGTAAACTGGTATTTCCAGTCAATAGACAGACAGCTTGGTGCATCTGCCATAAAAGATTATATCCAGAAAATCGGGTATGGAAACCAGAACACAGACGCGGACCTTTCCTCCTACTGGCTGGAATCCTCTTTGAAAATTTCTCCCATAGAACAGGTTCAGCTTTTAACCAAACTGTATACCAACAGTTTAGGCTTCACACCGGAAAATATCGATACAGTAAAGGAATCCATTCTCCTTTCTTCTTCAGCAGACGGAAGCCTTTACGGCAAGACCGGAACCGGACGGATCAATGAAAATGACATAAACGGCTGGTTTGTTGGCTGTGCCAAAACTGTTGACGGCACGTACTTTTTTGCCACTAATATCCAATCCGCCGAAAACGCCACAGGCAGCAAGGCAGCAGAAATCTCTCTCGCCATCCTTTCTGATATGGATATATGGAAATCATAAAACTGCTTCTCCATAAGTTTCAAGCCACTCCTCCTTTGACAAGCGGTCAGAATGCCACCAGATATCACTGTCATCTTCCAAAGAAATCATCTCATTTGATACATATTGAAAGCGCCCCTCATTCAGCGGGCGTATTACCGTCCTGTGCGAATATGCCGCAGAAGTATTGTCATTCGGGTATACTGCATTGATCATAAGGGTGATCGTTCCATCCTGGTTTTCTGTATAACTTACCACTTCCGGGTACGGAATTTCAGGATACTCAGCCTCATAAAATCCCCTTGGTCTGTATTCATAAGATGCACCCTCTGGAAAATATGTTGTCTTCCGTCTAAGCGCCTCCCTGTCTATCTTAAAATGTTCCATAATGACATTTTCAAATATCTCTTCCTGAATCTGATAAACTGCCCCAACTCCTAAATTTTCATTTGAAGCATAAGGAACAGGCTGCCCATGCAAAAGCGGGTAAAAAATATCAAATATATCATAAAAGTCCAAATTTCCGAAATCCTCCTCATTCCAGTCAGTGAGGAAAATATTATTCTGTTTATAACCGATTGGAAGGATATACTTCCGGTTCAGTTCCCTGCACTTTTCGTCTAACGGCAATACCCGCAGTGCGGTGTGCTCCGATGCATCGCTTAGCGTAAGCACATAATTTTCGTCCGAATAATAACTTCCTTCAAAGAGCAGATACCCTTCCTTGGTAAATTGCCATAGCTGAGCCGGGTAGCTTACCGTACCTTTATTCCTGAGGCATCCGTTCTGATCATATTGGTAACACCCTCTGACGATATTTATACTGCCATCCTTCGTTTCCAGATCAAATTTCTGAAATCCTAAATCATTGACCACAATGATTGTCAGCGTTGCACTTTTCTTCTCATCTACCGCTTTGCAAAACTCCACTGTCTGCTCTGCTCCTGCCATGTCAACCTGATTCTCGCTACCGGCAGCCACATAGCCATTCTCGCCAAGCCTTGCGATTATGCGCCGCAGCGTTTCCAGACTGCCCAAAGTGTTGGTTTCTACTGCTTCATCATAAATATCACGGTAAACTGCCGCTATGCTCTCTGCATCAG
>ERZ808054.1723-NODE-1723-length-11187-cov-4.163456_pt1 | contig 11187 bp, 11 predicted proteins | sample MGYA00380201_ERZ808054 | MGnify/ENA primary metagenome ERZ808054 (study PRJEB31490, sample SAMN06133419) | mouse gut metagenome | isolation source: Z5_2 | host: mice | place: China: Chengdu | collected 2015-05 ... | reverse complement strand
GAAGGAGGACCTGGACAAACTGAAAGCAGCAGGAATGCAGATGATACATAATAACCTGGAAAGTTCAGAATCTTATTTTCAAAAAATTTGTACCACCCACACGTATGAGGAGAAGAAAGCTACAATCCGGGCTGCGAAGGCGGCGGGGCTTGCCGTGTGCAGCGGTGGACTTTTTGGTATCGGCGAGAGTCTGGAAGACCGAATCGAACTGGCATTAAATGAACGGGAGATGGGGGTGGACTCCGTACCAGTAAATTTGCTGGATCCGGCGCCAGGCACCCCATTTGAAGGGGCGGAGCCCCTTCGGGAAGAAGAAGTCCGGAGAACGATCGCTTTGCTGCGGTTTGTTCTTCCGAATGTATTCATTCGCCTGGCCGCTGGGAGAGAATACCTGCCAGATAAGGGGAGAGCTTGCTTTATGTCCGGGGCAAATGCTGCGATTAGTGGAGATTTTTTGACCACGATGGGAATATCTATTGATAAGGATTTGAAAATGCTGCGGGCACTGGGATATGAGATTTGAGGAACGACATTGAATTATCCTAAAATATGTGTTATAATCTGCACAAAACAAAGAAGTCCAATGAACTGGTCAGGCATGGTATAGATGCCGGATTCACGGGACAGAAATGGAGGATAGTATTTATGCAGGAACAAAAGGTAACAGCAGCGGAGGCAATGGAAAAACTGATAGAAGGAAATAAGTGTTATTTGACAGCGATGACTAATCCAGGAGATGTATCTCCGCAGATCAGGCAGATTACTTGTGATGAGGGACAGAGCCCTTATGCCATCGTGATAACATGTTCGGATTCCAGGGTGATTCCCGAAAGTATTTTCAGCGCAGGCATCGGGGAATTGTTTGTCATTCGTGTGGCTGGAAATGTTATGGACAATCATCAGCTCGGCAGTGTGGAGTATGCGGCAGGCCACCTTGGAACCAAACTGGTCGTAGTGCTGGGACACAGCCATTGTGGCGCCGTCGGTGCAGCGCTTCACCAGGAGCCAGACGGCTATACCAAGTTTATCACAGATGAGATCCGCAAGGCCATCGGCGGAGAAAAGGATGAATACCGTGCATGCTGCTTAAATGTAGAGAGAAGCGTGTCCATCATCAAAGAAAGCCTTGGTATTCAGGATGAGGATAAGGATGGATTAAAAGTATGTGGTGCAATATACCACATTGACAATGGTTCCGTAGAATTTTTAGATTGATTAAAGAAATAGTGCGTACATAGGGAGCTATCCCAAAGTATGTGTATATCATCACACTAATGCAGCTCGATGGCGCCAATTTGAAAAGGGTTAATTTGCGCCATCGAGTGTTTAGTGGTAGCATAAAGAATACATTCTCTTATTGACTTTATGGACATGTGCTAGCACTATGTAATAAAGACAATTAAGGAAATGGCACAGAGGGTATTTTATACTTTTACCTTCAAAAATGGTTTTTACTGCGTAACATTTCAAAAAAATAGGTTCTCAAATTGCCAGGATTTGCTATAATTAATGCGTGGCAACATTTTGGCAACAGAAAATCAGCAAGCCATAATAAATGATGTAATTGACGTAAAAATGGGCGTGTATTACGAATAAAACTTTAACAAAAATAGTTAATAACAGCAAAGAACACGCCGGATATGAAGGAGATAATGAATGACAGCCAGGTTAAAAGAGATTTTGGACAATTTGCATAAGTATAATATGGAGGGGCTGGCAAAGATTAATTTCGGACTGACAAACGATGTGGTCTATGACGCCCTGGTGGTCGCTCCGTCCTACAGCCCCAGTAAAATACTTAAGGACAACAGTTTCCGGTATACGGAATTAGGCTCGCAAAGCTATTGTCAGGGTTTTCTGGTGGAGAAGGACGGATTGAAGCTTGCATGGATCAAAACGGCGGCGGGGGGCTGTAATATGTTGGATTATCTGCTGATCTGCGGCGAACTTCGATTTCGTAAGCTCATATTTGCGGGTGCGGTGGGTGCGCTGAAAGAGGAATTTGACATAGGAGATGTGTGTACGCCTAGCTTTTCAGTGGCGGGAACGCTGGCCAATACATATCTGAAAGAGAGCATCAGGGATTATGTCCCTTTTGAGAGGATCTATCCTGACAGAGACTATGTGGCAAGGGTGCGTAAGCTGGCGTCGGAAAACGGCTATTCTATTAAGGAAGCCAGCGTTTTCTGTACCGACTCCATTGCTATGGAATACACGCACTTGGATGAGATCAGATCCTTTGACACGGATTTAATTGAGATGGAGACCTCCGCCTTTTACGCCATTGCTGAAATGATGGACATTCCTGCGGTGGCACTGCTGGTGGTTTCAGATAATTCGGCAACAGGAGTCCCTCTTGTGGGAAGAAGCGAAGAGATACAGAGGAAATACGAACATTCCAGGTGCCAGGTCCTGCCGGATATGATTTACAGGATTGCGAAAATGAAGGTGTGATGCATCTGGAATCCGTGTGGTGAACCGGGTTTTTAGTTTTTCTGTTCAAATAACAACTCTGATTATCTCCCAAAAGCCCGGAAATACGGGAATTTCACGGGATATAAGAACTGAATTTACTACTTTCGGATTGAGCTTTGACACGTTTGTGCCTCCCGTGAAGCCCACCGCCCAAATAGTGACACATCGAAAATTGAATACGACACCGCAGACAGCGGCGTTCTCTTTTCCCCTTTGGAGAGATCAGGACGCCGCTTTTTTTGCGCCCAAAACCAGAAAGGAGGCGACCGCCTATGTACTTTACTTCCGGCAGTGACCGGGCCTTTGAACAGCTCATGCAGACGAGGCCGGGCGCAGATCATTTTGACAGCGGCGAGGCCGGAGCGCCGGAGGACTGCGGCACCTGCCGTTTCTACCGCCCGCACTGGAAGTACCAGTTTTGTGTGTATGAGGAATGTCCCTACCAGCCGGGCAAGCTCACCGCCCTTGACGGCGCGGTGAAATTTCAAGTGAAAGGAGTGGACGACGAGATGGCAGTTTTTCGAGTGGAGAAAAACCGGGGCTACACAGTGATGTCCAACCACCACCTGCGGAACAAGGACTTGTCCCTGAAAGCCAAGGGCCTGCTGTCGCAAATGCTGTCCTTGCCGGAGGATTGGGATTTTACGCTGAAAGGCTTGTCCCGTATCAACCGGGAGCAGATCGACGCGATCCGGGCGGCGGTTAAGGAGCTGGAACAGGCGGGCTATATCGTGCGTTCCCGTGAGCGTGACAGCCAAGGCCGCCTGCGCGGGGCGGATTACATCATTTACGAACAGCCCCAGCCTGTGCCGGATTTACCTACATTGGAAAATCCAACATTGGATAATCCAACGCAGGAAAAGCCTACGCAGGAAAAACCAACGCAATTAAATAAAGATAGATCAAGTAAAGAGAAATCAATTACGGATGGATCAAATACCGATTCCATTCCTATCCTTTCCCCTCCCTCTCCTTTGGGGGAAGAAGCGGCTGCGCCGCCGGAACGGAAAGGAACGGGAGCGAAATCACAAAGCGCCGTAGAGATTTATCGGGAGATCATCAAGGACAACATCGAGTATGAACACCTTTGCCAGTATGCCAAGGGGATTGACCGGGATATGCTGGACGAGATCGTGGACTTGCTGGTGGAAACCGTATGCAGCGCCCGAAAGACCATCCGCATTGCCGGGGACGATTACCCCGCTGAGCTGGTGAAATCCAAGCTGATGAAACTGGACAGCTCTCACATTGAGTTTGTCTTTGACTGTATCAGCAAAAACACCACGGAAATACGGAACATCAAAAAATACCTGCTGGCGGTTCTGTTCAACGCCCCAAGCACCATCAACGGCTATTACACGGCGCTGGTGGCCCATGACATGAACACAGGCAGTTGGGGAACCCCGCAAAATCGGTGATTTTGTGGGGAGAGGAGAAACAGCGAAATGAGCGAGCTTTTCACGCTTGCGTGGAAACAAGCGATATGGAGCTTGTGACGACGAGAAAGGAGGACGGCCCTATGAAACAGGGCGCTTTGATTTTTGACGAGCAGACAGACCGCTACGACATCCGCTTTGACCTTGCGGACTATTACGGCGGCCTGCACTGCGGAGAAACTTTTGATGTGATGGTGGGCGGCAGATGGAGGCCGACCCGCATTGAAATGGCCGAGAACTGGTATCTGGTGGGAATCCATGCCGACGACCTCTCCGGCCTGCGGGTGCGGATTTAAGCCATCCGCCTGCCTGCTGACTTTCCAAAGGAGGGATAGCAGTTGCAGGAAGAAGTAGACCAGAAAACCATAGCGTTAGCGGTTAAGACGGGCAAGCTCACCGCCCAAGTGCTGCAAGCGGCCATCCGAAAATATCTGGCCGCCCGGCAGAAAGGGACGGGCAAGGCCCATCACGGCCAGCAGAGCTTGCGGCAGCTCAAAAAGGACGGTTCCGCCCTGTCCAACATTGAGATTACCGACGCCAACATTGGCTTATTTAAGCCCTGCGCCAAGAAATACGACATTGATTTTACCTTGCGGAAAGACCGCACTACCCATCCGCCCCGGTATATCGTGATCTTCAAATCCAAGCAGGCGGACAATCTGGAACAGGCGTTTAAGGAGTTTACGGCCAAGAAGCTCAAACAGCAGGAACGCCCCTCCATCCGAAAGACCCTTGCCGTCCTGAAAGAAAAGGCGGCGGCCAGAAGCAGCCAGCAGGCCAAGGAGAAAATCAAGGAAAGGGGGCTGTCACGATGAAGCCGGAAATGAAAAAGCTGATAATCGCCAACCTGCCCTACCTGTTGTTTGTTTACCTGTTCGGCAAGCTGGGACAGACCTACCGGCTGGCGGCTGGGGCGGATTTGCCGGAAAAGCTGCTGCACCTTGCGGACGGCTTTTCCCTTGCCTTTGAAAGCGCCGCCCCCAGCTTCCACCTGTTCGATCTGGCGGTGGGCGTGGCCGGTGCGGTGGCACTGCGGCTGATGGTGTACTGCAAAAGCAAGAACGCCAAGAAATACCGCCGGGGCGTCGAGTACGGCAGCGCCCGTTGGGGCGGCCCCAAAGATATAGCCCCGTACATCGACCCGGTGTTTGACAACAACATCCTCCTGACCCAGACGGAACGCCTCACCATGAACAACCGGCCCAAAGACCCCAAGACCGCCCGGAACAAAAATGTGCTGGTGATCGGCGGTTCCGGCAGCGGCAAGACCCGGTTCTTTGTGAAGCCCAACCTTATGCAGTGCGTGTCCAAGGACTACCCGACCTCATTCGTGATTACTGACCCGAAAGGAAGTCTGATTGGCGAAGTGGGCCAGCTCCTTGTGCGGTGCGGCTACCGGGTAAAAGTGCTGAATACCATTAACTTTTCCAAGAGTATGCGCTACAACCCGTTTCGCTACATCCATTCCGAAAAGGACATTTTGAAGCTGGTAAACACGCTGATCTGCAACACCAAGGGCGAGGGCGAAAAGAGCGCCGAGGATTTTTGGATCAAATCGGAACGCCTGCTGTATTCGGCCCTCATTGGCTATATCTGGTACGAAGCGCCGGACGATGAAATGAATTTCACTACGCTGCTTGAAATGATAAACGCCAGCGAAGCCCGCGAGGACGACCCAGAATTTCAATCCCCGGTAGACCAGATGTTTGAGCGGCTGGAAGAAAAAGACCCAGAACATTTTGCGGTGCGCCAGTACCGTAAATTCCTGCTGTCGGCGGGCAAGACCCGCAGCTCCATTTTGATAAGCTGCGGAGCCAGATTAGCGCCCTTTGACATCCGGGAGGTGCGGGAGCTGATGGAGGACGACGAACTGGAACTTGACACCATCGGGGACAAAAAAACAGCCCTGTTCCTGATTATGTCGGACACGGACACGACCTTTAATTTCATTCTGGCAATGGTGCAAAGCCAGCTCATAAACCTTTTGTGTGACCGGGCCGATGACAAATACGGCGGGCGGCTACCCGTCCATGTGCGGCTGATTTTGGACGAGTTTGCCAACATCGGCCAGATTCCAAACTTTGATAAGCTGATCGCCACCATCCGAAGCCGGGAAATCTCGGCTTCTATTATTTTGCAGAGCCAGTCGCAGCTAAAGGCCATTTACAAGGACGCGGCGGAAATCATTTCCGACAACTGCGACTGTACGCTGTTCCTGAGTGGCAGGGGCAAGAACGCCAAGGAGATCGCGGAGGTGCTGGGCAAGGAAACCATTGACAGCTACAACCAGAGCGAGAACCGGGGCGCGCAGACCTCCCACGGACTGAACTACCAAAAACTCGGAAAGGAGCTGATGAGCCAAGACGAAATTGCAACGATGGACGGAGGCAAGTGTATTTTGCAGGTGCGCGGCGTGAGGCCGTTTTTTAGTGAGAAATACGACATTACCCGCCACCCCCGCTATAAATACCTCTCGGACGCCGACAAAAAGAACACCTTTGATGTGGACAGCTACCTGTCGTCCCTGCGCCGGAAAAGGCGGCGCGTGATAACGGAGGACGAACCCTTTGACCTCTACGACATTGAGCTGTCGGATGAAGATTTTGCTGCGGAATAAAGCGGCCATAGAGAAAGGAGCGTGACCGATGGGACACTCGGACGAATGGACATTTGCGGATTATTTCAAGCAGGAGCAGGAAATCTACCGGGCGATCATTTCCGCTGCGGTTCTGTGCCAGTGGATCGCGGAACATGACACCCCGCCTACGGACGGGGAAGCCGAAGAACTTGCAAGGGAAATAGACCGCAGACTGTGTGAAGCATGGGGCGAAATTTTTTCGCTGGCTGTGTTGGAATGGCGGGACGGCCAGTAACTCCGGGCCGTCTGCGGATTGTGAGGCTGCCGCTATGAACGGCGGCTTTTTTTGCACCCAAACACCATCACAATCTGAATTTATGGAGGTAAATTTATGGAATTTTTCAATAGTGCAGTTGATACTTTGCAGACCATCGTTGTGGGCCTCGGCGGCGCGCTTTGCGTATGGGGCGGCGTCAATCTTTTGGAGGGATACGGGGCGGACAACCCGGCAAGCAAGTCACAGGGAATCAAGCAGCTTGTCGCCGGTGGTGGCGTTGCCCTGATCGGCATGACCCTTGTTCCGCTGCTGTCCGGGCTGCTGGGATAACCCCATGTGTGTTAAAAAACCCTCCGCGCCCTCTCTGATCGGGGAGGGCGCGGGAAAGGAGGTGTCCCCACATGATCGGTGATTTAATCGGGGAATGGATCAAAGGAATCCTGATCGACGGTATCATGGGCATCCTGTCCGGCCTGTTTAACACAGTCAATACCAAAGTCGGGGAAATCGCGTCGGATGTGGGCAGTACCCCGCAGGACTGGAACGGCGGCATTTTTTCCATGCTGCAAAACCTGTCCGAAACGGTGATCGTCCCCATTGCGGCGGCCATTCTCGCCCTTGTGATGTGCTATGAGCTGATCGACATGATCGTGGAAAAGAACAATATGCACGACTTCGACAGCTCCATGTTCTTCCGCTGGATTTTCAAAAGCGCCTTTGCCATCCTCATTGTGACGAACACATGGAATATCGTCATGGGCGTATTTGACGCCACCCAGCAAGTCGTCAACCAGAGCGCCGGGGTGATTATCGGGGATACCAGCATTGATTTTGACGCGCTGATCCCTGATCTGGAAAGCCGCCTTGAAGCAATGGACATTGGGCCGCTGCTGGGCCTGTGGTTCCAGACCCTTGTTGTGGGGCTGACGATGAACATTCTTTCCATCTGCATTTTCCTTGTGACCTATGGAAGAATGATTGAAATTTACGCCGTGACCGCATTGGGGCCGATCCCCCTTGCCACGCTGGGCAATGCAGAGTGGCGCGGCATGGGCCAGAACTACTTGAAATCCCTGCTTGCGCTGGGCTTCCAAGCCTTTTTAATCATGGTGGTTGTCGGGATTTATGCGGTGCTGATCCAGCAGATCGGAACCGCCGACGACATATCCGGCGCAATCTGGGGCTGTATGGGCTATACCGTTTTGCTTTGCTTCTGTCTGTTCAAGACCGGCAGCATATCGAAAGCCGTTTTTACCGCACATTGACAGACAGGAGGAATACCAACCATCAAAGAAACACAAAAGAAAACCTACAACATCCTTTACGCCGACCCGCCGTGGCGATATGAACAGAAAGCAGTACAGGGTGCAGCAGAAAAGCACTATCCCACCATGAGCATTGACGAGCTGTGCGCCCTGCCGGTGGAAACGCTGGCGGAAAAAGACTGCCTCTTGTTTTTGTGGGCAACTTTCCCCCAGCTCCCGGAGGCGCTGCGTCTGATTAAGGCGTGGGGCTTCACCTTTAAGACCGTGGCCTTTGTCTGGCTGAAATTGAACCGCAAAAGCCCCACATGGTTTTACGGGCTGGGCTATTGGACGAGAGGAAACGCGGAAATCTGTCTGCTTGCCAAGCGGGGCCATCCCAAGCGTTACTCCAAAAGCGTCCATCAGTTTATCATTTCCCCGGTGGAGGAACACAGCAAGAAACCAGACATTACCCGCGAGAAAATCATAGAGCTTGCGGGCGACCTGCCCCGCGCAGAACTGTTTGCCAGACAGAAAATCCCCGGCTGGGATGCGTGGGGCAACGAAGTGGACAGCGATTTTTCCCTGTCCGTACCAGAAACGAGGTGACTTTTTATGGCTTATGTAACTGTCCCCAAAGATTTAACCAAGGTCAAATCCAAGGTAGTATTCGGGCTGACGAAACGCCAGCTCATTTGTTTTGGCGGTGCGCTGCTTGTAGGCGTCCCGCTTTTCTTTTTGATCCGGGGCCGCGTCCCGACCAGCGCGGCGGCGCTCATTATGGTGTTCGCCATGCTGCCGGGCTTTCTGCTGGCGCTTTACGAAAAACACGGCCAGCCCCTTGAAGTGGTGGTGCGCCAGATCGTCGAGTGCTGCTTCATCCAGCCCAAGGAACGGCCCTACCAGACCAACAACGCTTATACCGCCCTTGTGCGGCAATCCCAAATGGAAAAGGAGGTCAACGCCATTGTCCAAAAAGCAAAAGAACGAAACGAGCGCAAAAGCGCCGGTCAAGCTCACCCGCGCCGAAAAGAAAGAGATTCAGGCCGTCATCCGAAAGTATAAGGGCGACGGCAAGCCCCATTCGGCGCAGGCCAGTATTCCCTATGAGGCCATGTATCAGGACGGCGTGTGCCGGGTAACGCCCCGCACCTTTTCCAAGTGCATTGAGTTTACGGACATCAGCTACCAACTGGCGCAGGCGGACACCAAGACCGCCATCTTTGAAAACCTGTGCGACCTCTACAACTATCTGGACGCCTCCATTCATGTGCAGTTTTCCTTTATCAACCGCAAGATCGACCCCAAGCAGTACGCCAAGAGCTTTGAAATCCGGGCGCAGGGGGACGACTTTGACGACATCCGCAGCGAGTATTCCGGCATTTTGCAAGACCAGCTTGTGAACGGGAACAACGGCCTGATGAAGCGGAAATTTATGACCTATACCATCGAGGCAGACAGCCTGAAAATGGCCCGCGCCAGACTGCGCCGGATCGAAACCGACCTTTTGGGCTATTTCAAGAGCATGGGGGCCTCCGCGTGGGGACTGGACGCCAAGGAACGGCTGGAAGTCATGCACAGCATTTTCCACCCGGACGGGGAACCGTTCTCCTTTGACTGGAAGTGGCTTGCCCCGTCGGGGCTTTCCACCAAGGACTTTATCGCCCCGTCCTCGTTCCGCTTCGGCAATGCCCGGATGTTCGGGCTGGGCGGCAAATACGGGGCGGTGAGCTTTCTGCAAATCCTCTCCCCGGAGCTGTCGGATGAAATGCTGGCCGACTTCCTCAACACGGAAAACGGCATTGTGGTGAACCTCCATGTGCAGGCCATCGACCAGAGCGATGCCATTAAGACGGTCAAGCGCAAGATCACCGACCTTGACGCTATGAAGATTCAGGAACAGAAACGGGCGGTAAGAAGTGGCTACGATATGGACATTCTTCCCAGCGACCTTGCCACCTACGGGCAGGACGCCAAGGAGCTGCTAAAGACCTTGCAGAGCCGGAATGAACGGATGTTCCAGCTTACCTTTTTGGTGCTGAACACCGCAGACACCCGGCAAAAGCTGGAAAACGATGTGTTCTGGGCTGCCGGGATCGCCCAGAAGTACAACTGTTCCCTTGTGCGGCTGGACTACCAGCAGGAACAGGGGCTTATGAGCAGCCTGCCGCTGGGGGCCAGCCACATCCAGATTGAACGCTCGACTTCCAGCGTGGCCGTGTTCGTCCCCTTTGTGACACAGGAGCTTTTTCAGGGCGGCGATGCCATGTATTACGGGATCAACGCCAAGACCGGCAACATGATTATGCTCGACCGCAAACGGGCGAGGTGTCCCAACGGGCTAAAGCTGGGGACACCGGGAAGCGGCAAAAGTATGAGCTGTAAATCCGAGATTGTGAGCGTATTCCTCTGCACCCCGGATGATGTGTATATCTGTGATCCAGAGGCCGAGTATTACCCCCTTGTGAAGCGGCTGCATGGGCAGGTGGTGAAGCTGTCGCCTACCAGCAAAAACTATGTGAACCCGCTGGACATCAACCTGAACTACTCCGAGGATGAAAACCCGCTGGCCTTGAAATCCGACTTTGTGCTGTCGTTCTGTGAGCTTGTCATGGGCGGCAAGAACGGGCTGGAAGCCATTGAAAAAACGGTGATCGACCGGGCAGTACAGGTGATCTACCGGCCTTATCTGGCAGACCCCAAGCCGGAAAATATGCCCATCCTTGCAGACCTGCACAAAGCCCTGTTAGACCAGCATATCCCGGAGGCCGACCGGGTGGCGCAGGCCCTTGACCTGTATGTGTCCGGCAGCTTAAATGTGTTCAACCACAGAACCAACATCGACATCCAGAACCGCATTGTGGCCTTTGACATCAAGGAGCTGGGCAAGCAGCTAAAGAAAATCGGTATGCTCATTGTCCAAGACCAGATTTGGGGTCGCGTCACCCAAAACCGCAGCAAGGGCAAGGCGACATGGTATTTCTGTGATGAGTTCCACCTGCTTTTGCGTGAGGAACAGACGGCGGCCTTTTCCTGTGAGATTTGGAAGCGATTTCGTAAGTGGGGCGGGATTCCCACAGGTGCGACGCAGAATGTGAAAGTGCGCCCAGATAGGGCGCTGTGCAAAGCAGTCTAAGGTACTGCCGCACACGGCAGTGTGCGAAACAATCTGCCTTA
>ERZ808054.1722-NODE-1722-length-11202-cov-4.524674_pt1 | contig 11202 bp, 7 predicted proteins | sample MGYA00380201_ERZ808054 | MGnify/ENA primary metagenome ERZ808054 (study PRJEB31490, sample SAMN06133419) | mouse gut metagenome | isolation source: Z5_2 | host: mice | place: China: Chengdu | collected 2015-05 ... | reverse complement strand
GAAGAAAAAACTTGTAAGTGTTTTACTGGCAGCTACCATGTTGGCATCCGTGCTGGCAGGATGCGGCGGTTCCGGCTCCGAACCGGCGGCAGAGGCGCCTGCGGCAGAAGCTCCGGCAACGGATGCGGCTCCTGCGGAAACCCCGGCAGAACCGGAAGCAAACGACACGGCTGATGCAGGCGAGACGGCTCCTGCCGCAGAAGGCGAAGCGGTTACGTTAAAATGGGCTATTTGGGATAAGGACATTACCCCTTACTGGCAGGCTTTGAAAGACGGTTATGAAGCGGCAAATCCCAATGTGACCATTGAGATGACGGATTTGGGTTCCACGGATTACATGACGGTACTGGCAACGGAGTTGTCGGGAAGCGGTTCCGACTTTGACGTGGTTACGATTAAGGATGTGCCGGGATATGCGACGCTGGTTTCCAAAAATACATTGGAACCCCTTGACAGCTACATTTCCGAAGCAGGTATCGATTTGGGACAGTACGGCGGCGTGGACAAACAGGTTACGGTAAACGGCAGCCTGTACGAGCTTCCTTTCCGTAATGATTTCTGGGTAGTGTTCTATAACAAGGACATTTTTGACAATGCGGGCGTTGCTTACCCGACCAACGATATGACCTTTGAGGAATATGACGCTTTGGCAAGGCAGGTGGCGGATCCCACGTTCGGCGCACAGGTATACGGTACCCATTACCATACCTGGAGGAGTGCGGTACAGTTGTTCGGCGTACTGGACGGAAAGCATTCCATCCTGGACGGTACTTACGATTATTTCAAACCTTATTATGAAATGGTATTAAAGCAGGAAGATGATACCATCTGCAGGAACTATGCGGATTTGAGCGCAGAAGGACTGCATTATTCCGCAGCATTCTCCGGCGGCGACGTGGCGATGCTGAACATGGGTTCCTGGTATATCTCCACTCTGATTGCAAGCCTTCAGAGCGGCGAATATGATTCTTCCCTCTGCGGAAACTGGGGCATCGTAAAATATCCCCACGCAGACGGTGTGGAAGCAGGTTCCACTCTTGGTACGATTACCGGTCTTGCGGTAACCAGCGTATCCGCAAATAAGGATGCGGCATTTGATTTCGTGGAGTGGGTATCCGGTGCGGAAGGCGCGAAAGTTATGGCACAAACGGGTAACTTCCCGGCGCTCATGACCGATGAAGTAGCAGGCATCATTGCAGGATTGGAAGGTTTCCCTTCGGATGCGGAGAGCAAAGAAGCGCTGAACGTATCCAACCTGTACCTGGAAGTTCCTTATGCGGAGAACGTATCCGAAATCAACGATATCCTCGATACTTACCATAAGTCCATCATGAACCGTGAAATGACCGTGGACGAAGGTATCGCGGCAATGAATGAGGAAGTAGGCAAAGTGCTGGGACAGTAAGGAAGCGTCCAAAACGATGACAGAACAGAATGTGCAGTGAAATACGGGGCTGGCAGGGAAAACCGCCAGCCCCAAAATATCCGGCAAAACCGTGCCGCCGGATGAAACAGGAGGGAAAAGTCCGGTACCGGACATAAAGAGTGGGAAAGGGCAGGAGTGAGAGAATGGATGAAAAAAAAGCGGCTCAGGTAAAAAAACTGGAAACGGATTCCGCAGAGCTGATGCGTCTGATTCGTGCGGAAAACGATATTGAGAAAAAGAAAAAGCTGATTGCCAAAAGGGACGGCATACAGAGGAAAGTTACGGCAGTCAGGAACAACCGGAAAATAAGCAGGGAAACAAAGAGGGATATCGTCGCTTATTCGTTTATTGCGCCCAACTTTATCGGCTTTGCCGTATTTACCCTGATTCCCATTATTTTTGCCTTTATGCTGGCTTTCATGGATTGGGACGGAAGCAATGCGGCATCTTTTGTGGGCTTGGCGAATTTTAAGAAACTGGTGGGAGACACGTTCTTTGTGGCAGCGTTAAAGAATACGATTATATACGTAATCGGTACGGTGCCGCTTACCATGATTGCGTCCCTGGCGCTTGCCATTGTACTGAACCAGAAAATTGTGGCGCGTGGGTTCTTCCGCACCGTAGCCTTCTTTCCTTACGTGGCGTCGCTGGTGGCGATTACCGCAGTATGGAGCATGATTTTCCATCCTTCCAAGGGTCCGGTGAACTATCTGCTCTTAACCCTTTTTAAAGTTCCCCAAAACGAGCTGCCTAAATGGTTCAGCGGAGGATTGGTGCTGTTTACCCTGATTCTGTTCAGCGTATGGAAGTACATGGGCTATTATATGGTGATTTACCTTGCGGGTTTACAGGGGATTTCCGCAGAGCTTTATGAGGCGGGGAGCCTTGACGGCGCCACCACATGGCAGAAATTTTGCTACATTACCTGGCCGCAGCTCCGTTCCACTACATTTTTCGTTGTGGTCATGCTGACCATTAACTGTTTTAAGGTTTATGATATTGCCGTCATGCTGGCAGGCGGCGGCGACGGCAAACTGAGTACCTCGGCAACCGTCCTTGTTTATTACATCTACCAAAACGCGTTTAACTATTGGGATCTCGGATATTCCAGTGCAATCGCGATGGTACTGTTCTTAATGGTTCTCGTGGTGACGCTGATTCAGTTCAGGTACGAGAAGAAATTAGGCGAATAGGGATAACGGGAAAGGAGGAACTAAGATGGGTAATACAAACAATAACGAAACCAATAAGAAGTTTAAGTCAAAAAGAAAAGCCGAGATAGCCGGTAAAGTAGGCGTATATGCCGTGTTACTGATTATTACGGCATGTATGATTGTTCCCTTCCTGTGGATGCTTTCCGCATCCATTAAGTCGAACCGGGAAGTATTCCTGATGGACCCGTTCGTATGGATTCCGGAACAGCCGAAGTGGGACAATTACATAAACATTTGGACGAAGATTCCTTTGTTAAAATTTGTGGAGAATACGGTTATCCTGACCATTGTGGTGACGTTTTTGCAGCTTCTGACATCCAGCTTTGCGGCATATTCTTTTGCAAAACTGGAATTTAAGCACAAAAATGCCTTATTCCTCGCCTATATTGCAACCATCGCAATGCCCTGGCAGGTATACATGGTACCCCAGTTCATCATGATGAGGGGAATGGGACTGAACGATAAGCTGCTGGCAATGATTTGTTTACAGGCGTTTTCCGCATTCGGCGTATTCCTAATGAAGCAGTTTTATGAAGGAATCCCCAACGATTTATGCGAGGCGGCAAGGATTGACGGCATGAGCGAATACCGGATTTACGCGAAAATCATGCTGCCGCTGTCAAAACCCGCGCTGTCCACGCTGACCATTTTCACCTTCGTGAATACGTGGAACGATTACCTTGGCCCCTTGATTTACTTAAGGACGGAGACGAAGAAGACCATCCAGTTGGGTCTGAAAATGTTTATCGGCCAGTATTCCGCGGAATACGGTTTGATTATGGCGGGGTCGGTAGTATCGCTGGTGCCGGTGATTCTCGTATTCCTCTGCTTACAGAAATACTTTGTGGAAGGTGTTGCGTCCACCGGGTTAAAGGGATAAGATGGAGAAAGGGGGATACCGTATGGGAGGAAAAACGATGTTGTTTGAAAATATGCCGGTGATAACCGGGGAAGAAGTGGATCGCGCCCTGGGTTTTTCGGCGGAGCAGGTAGTGCGGAACCTGCCGGAATTTACGCACAGGTTCCAAAAGGCTTACAGTGAGAACGGTTTTTACCATCCGATTGAGAACAATTACTGGACGACGGGCTTTTGGACAGGGGAAATCTGGCTGGCGTATGAATATATGAAGGGACTGGGGGAGACCGGGGAAGCGGCGGCAGGGCAGCTTAGGGAAGCCGGGGAGATCCAGATTGACAGCTTCTTAAACCGTATAGACAAAAAAATCGAGGTGGACCACCATGATATGGGGTTCCTTTATTCCCCGTCCTGCGTGGCGGGATATAAGCTGGTCGGAAGCAGGAAAGGACGGGAGGCTGCCATAAAGGCGGCGGACCAGTTGATTACGCGTTACCATCCGGTGGGGGAATTTATCCAGGCATGGGGACCCATGGACGCGCCGGAGAATTACCGCCTGATTATTGACTGTCTGTTAAACCTGCCGCTGTTATATTGGGCATCGGAAGAAACCGGGGACGGTAAATACAGGGAGATTGCGGAGAAACATATCCATACGGCGGTGAAGAACGTCATCCGTGAGGATTACTCCACATGGCATACGTTTTTCTTCGATATGGAAACGGGCGCTCCCGACCACGGAGCCACCTGCCAGGGATACCGCGACGGTTCCGCATGGGCGAGGGGGCAGGCGTGGGGAATCTACGGATGCGCGCTGGCTTATAAGTATACCGGACGGGAAGAATACATTGATTATTTTAAACATGTGACCCAGTACTTTTTGGAGCATCTGCCAAAAGACATGGTTCCGTTTTGGGATTTGGAATTTACGGACGGGGACGACCAGCCAAGGGATTCTTCTTCCGCTTCCATTGCGGCGTGCGGCATGTTGGAAATGATAAAATCCATGGGAGCGGAGGATGCGGCGGTTTACAAAAAATATGCCCTTCAGCTCATGAAGTCGGTGTATGACAATTATGCGGTAAAAGATGCCGGGGAGTCCAACGGTCTGGTGCTGCACAGCACATATTCCAACCATTCCCCTTATAATACCTGCAACCACTACGGGGTGGACGAATGCAACTCATGGGGTGACTATTTCTACATGGAGGCGCTGACGAGACTGCAGAAAGACTGGGTATTGTATTGGTAGGAAAGGAGGAGCCGGGGTGATGCGGACGGATTGGGAAGGAAAATTGGACAGTAAGAAAGATTTTCAGGATTTGTTAATGGAAATACTGAATCCGCTGCTTCCGTATTACAGTGAAGGAAAAGCGGAACTGGTATTGGGGGTTACGGCGACTAATTATGACCAAAAGGCTATCCGGCTGGAAGCGTTTTCACGGCCGTTATGGGGGTTGGTTCCTTTGTGGGCAGGCGGCGGGAGCGCGCCTGCCTTTGAGGAAATTTACCGGAAGGGCTTGGCGGAAGGGACGAATCCGGACAGTAAGGAATATTGGGGCGGTTTCCATGCCTTTGACCAAAGGTTTGTGGAAATGGCGGCGATTTCCTACGGACTGATTTTGGCGCCGGAGAAGGTGTGGGAGCCTTTGGCGGAAAAAGAGAAGGACGGTCTGGCGGATTGGCTGTACGGGATTAACCGGTATGAACTGCCGGTCTGCAACTGGATTTTATTTGCGGTATTGGTGAATACAGCCCTTAAGAAGCTGGGAAGAAAGTATGACGCTAAAAAGCTGGAGACTTATTTAAAGGGTGCGGATACTTTTTATTTGGGCGACGGATGGTATCAGGACGGGGATTCGGGGCAGAAGGATTATTATGTGTCTTTTGCCATTCATTTTTACAGTCTGTTTTATGCCAAAGTGATGGAGGAAGAAGATGCGGAGCGCAGCCGGTTATATAAAGAAAGAGCAGCATTGTTTGCGAAGCAGTTTATTTACTGGTTTGACGAAAACGGGGCGGCGCTGCCGTTCGGGCGCTCCCTGACTTATCGTTTTTCCCAGGTGAGTTTTTTCTGTGCCTGCCTGATGGCCGGTGTGGAACCTTTTCCCGTGGGCGTCATGAAGGGGTTAATCGTCCGGCATCTGTGCGACTGGATGAAGAAGCCCATTTTTGATCGGAACGGCATCCTGACCATCGGGTACGGTTATCCCGATTTGGTGATGGGGGAGCGTTATAACGGACCGGGGTCGCCGTATTGGGCGCTTAAAACTTTTGCGGTGCTGATGCTGCCGGATGACCACCCGTTTTGGAGTGCAAAGGCGCAGCCCATGCCGGAGTTAAAAGAGCAGTTGGCGCTTCCCTGTGCGGATATGTTAATCCGCCGTTACGAAAACCATACCACGGCATATGTGCCGGGCAGGTACAGTCCTGCCGGCCATGGGCAGACGCCCGCGAAGTACGGGAAATTTGCCTATGATACCAGGTTTGCCTTTAACGTGGCAAAATCAACCTGTGAACTGCATGAGGCTGCGCCGGACAGTATGCTGGCTTTTTTGGTGAACGGTTATGTGTATGTAAGGCGGATTTGTGATAAGTTCCATGTGTCGGAAACGGACGTGACATCGGAATGGAGACCCTATGAGGGAATTTCGGTGGAAACCGTAATTGTACCTACCAGACACGGGCATATCCGCAAGCATATCATAGAAAGCGACAGGGAGTGTGAAGCCTGTGACTGTGGTTTTGCGGTGGAAATCGATATGCCGGGAGAGAAACTGGCAGAGGAAGACAACAAGGCATGGGTGGAGAACGGTTACAGTATCTGTCAGGTGATTGCGGTACAGGGGGATGGCAGAGGGGAAATCATCATTGCCGATCCCAACACGAATCTGCTGCATCCGATGACACGGATTCCGGCTGTCCGTTACCGGATTCACGAGGGCAGGAATGAAATCGTTACGGAAGTAAAGGCGGGATACCATCGTACGTGGTAAAACAGGCGGCGGAAGGAGTGCGTCGGCAGGACAGACGCCGCCTGGAAAGGCGGATGGAGACAGGAAGGGGCTTGGGAAATGGCAAAGCTGTTTAGTTATGATAATCCGGTATGGAGGTTTATGGGCAGGGTGGCGGATGTGTTCTTCCTGACAGTGCTTTGGGCAGTGTGCTGCCTGCCGGTGGTGACGGTGGGCGCTTCCACTTCCGCACTTTATTATGTGTCGTTAAAAATGGCAAAAAACAGGGAAGGCTATTTGGGGAAATCGTTCTTAAAGGCTTTTAAGGACAACTTTGCGCAGTCAACGGCAGTTTGGCTCATCATGCTTGCCGCAGGCGGTTTCCTTGGTGCGGATTTGTATTTTTTTTATCATATGGAATCGCGGGCGGGGGTTTTTGCCTTTTGGCTGTTTTTAGTGTTTACGGTATTTTGGCTGTTTGTGGCGGTGCTTGTGTTCCCTTTGGAAGCACGGCTGGATACGAAGGTGGGAAATCTGTTTTTCATGGCGTTTATGGTCTGCATCAAGAATTTTTCCTGGGTGCTGTTAATGGCGGTTACGGCGGTCTGCGTATTGGCAGTGGGCGTGTTCGTGTTTTGGCCGGTGCTGCTTTTGGGTGCGGGGACCGTCGCTTATGTCCATTCCCTGATTTTGGTTTGGATGGTGTTTCCGAAATACGGGTGGAATGGGGAAGAAGCGTAAAGATGAATTCTTTAACAGTTTCTTAGATTAGAAAGGATTGGGTTGGATTTATGGCAATTTTGGCATTAAAAGTGTTGGATAAAAACGGGAAAACGGTTTGCGTGAGCAGCGGGGAGGATTATGTGAGCCTTGTCTGTACGGCGGAATACCGGGAAGGCGACCGTATCGTGCTGGAAACTTCGGAAAAGAACCTGCATGTATTTTGGCAGGTGGACGATGCACTGGGGGCAGCGTTTTGCTATATTACCGGAAACGTATCCTATGGGATTCCTTTCGGGGAAAAACGGATTTGTTATTCGCCGAAAGCGTTTTACGGAAACCGGCATTACCTGTATGCCCGGACGGCGAGGGAGGACGAGGTCGGGGCTTACCGGAACCTGGCGCTTAATATCTGTGACCAGCATGGTGATACGGGATGCTTTCCCCATGCGTATGCCAATGTGGAGACGAGGGGGGAATCGGTGTTTGCGGCGCGTAATGCCATCGACGGCGTATGTGAAAACCGCTCCCATGGGGAATGGCCTTATGAATCCTGGGGCATCAACATGCAGGATGATGCGGAAATGACCGTGGATTTCGGGAGGGAAGTGGAAGCGGACAAAGTGGTTTTGTATACCCGTTCGGATTTCCCCCATGACAACTGGTGGAAGCAGGTGAAGCTGTCTTTTTCCGACGGTTCCGAGACCGTATGGGATTTGGAAAAAAGCAGCCTGCCCCATGTGCTTACGCTTGAAAAAAAGAGGATTACGTGGGTGCGTTTGGGGGATTTGATAAAAGCGGACGATCCGTCGCCGTTTCCGGCGCTGAGCCAAATGGAGGTGTATGGACGGGTAGTGGTGTGAGTGTGGTTATATACCATAGAAGGCGGGAATGGGATTTTGTACCCTTGTGCTTTATGCACATGGGTACAAAAAGAAAAAATATTTGATTTATTTTCGCAGCCGATACGTTCTTGTCCGGTTGGAGCCAAACGTTTCGATGTCATCCATTTCTGAAAGTATTGCTCTCGTTCTGGCGAAACTTAAGCTAAGCAGATTCGCAATGTCGCTTGTTCTTGCTGTTTCATGTTCCTGTAGATAAATCCGGATTTCTTCCATGTTTTTGTATGTTTTATTCGCTTGCTTTTTACCGCTTGTTTTATTCGCTTGTTTTTTACCGCTTGTTTTATTCGCTTGTTTTTTAATAAATTTTAGTATTAATATAGTTCTATCCGGGTCAAAGTTTTCTTCTATTACAGGTTCTTCCCAGCTTTCATCTTCCCATACATTAAAAATATTTGGTACTCCGCTTCCTGCATGTTCACCGATATCTATCATATTAAACATTTTCATTAAGCTCTTATTTCTGGGATCGGATTTTCCACCCCGGCGCATTTGTTCTTTTCCGGTTCGAATGTAGCCCGGATTTTCCAGTATAAGTGTGTTCCTGTCTTTGATGATGATGATACCGTATTTTCCATAAAAATCAGAATTAATAATACAATTAGCCAAAGCCTCCCGCAATGCTCTGTGAACTGGTGTGTCATCAATCCGAAAACTTCCCTGCATCTTGAACGGAACTTTTAAATCTTTAATAATCTTATTATATACACGGAAATAAAAATCGAATAAATTCCCTGACCATTCGCCGGATGAAGATTGAAGACGGTCTGTCCATCTGATTATGGTATCCGGATTTTCCCTGTAATCCAAAAAATATTCGGGAAAATATCTTACAATATCATATTCATTTCCAAACATTAACATTCCTGCAGCAGTCGGATGCAATTTTTTATCTTCGCTGGAAATCCCGGCTGCGCCTACCGCCCTAAGATAAGCATGGTCATCCAATCGCTCAAATGGATGTCCCGGTTTAAAAGATTTGTGACTGTTACGGTATCCACGAATGGAATCGGTGTTTAAATCTTCAATTTCAGCTTCGCTAAGAACCTCCATATCCATGGTTTCTTCGGCTTGATCCCTTAACATTGTTTTGACCTGTAATCTAGTGCAATGGTAATCACCTTCCCAGTTTCTCCGGAAAGTTCCTCCGAACAGATCGTCATTGATATATACCGGTTTTTGTTCGCGTTTTGCGGCTGGCACCCATATGACCATAATTACATCGCTTGTATTTGTTTGGAACGTTTCAATATCATCATCTTTCAGAATATTTAAGCTCACCTTTTTACGGTTGTTAAGGGTATCCCAAAAATCTTTTTTCAGTTTTGCCGCGTTTTTTAATCCGGTTGTATGCCAACTGCCGTCTTTATGTTCTTTTACTCCGAGTATGATTACTCCGCCATAACAATTGGCAAAAGCGGAATATGTATCCCATAAACTGCTTGGAAGTCCGCCTTCTGCTTTTTTGACTTCTCTGCGGTTATCTTCTTTGTAGGAGTCAAATTTTGTTAAATCAAATAATTCTTTCATTGTGTTTTGGATATCCCTCCGTATCGTTGACTTTTTCCTTCCCGTATTATATCATTAACATATCGGGTAAACAAGTACGGTATATAGGGCGTACGCCTTAAAATGAAGGAGGCAGTTATGGCAAACGATGCGGCAACAGGTAAACGGGCAGTGGCAGGCAGTGTGTGGAATGGGGATTTGGGAAACGGGAATTACCGTAATCCAATCCTTTATGCGGACTATTCGGATCCGGATGCAATCCGTGTGGGTGACGATTATTTTATGGTGGCGTCCAGTTTTTGCAATGCGCCGGGGCTTCCGCTCCTCCATTCCAGGGATTTGGTGAACTGGAAGGTGGTAAATTATGTGATAGACGAAATACCGGATGAACGGTATCGGATCCCGGTGCATGGCTGCGGTGTATGGGCGCCGTCCATCCGCTATCATGAAGGGACTTATTTTGTTTGTTTTCCTATGCCGGATGAGGGGATTTACATGAGTACCGCCACGGATCCTTTCGGAAAATGGTCAAAGCCGGTGAACATCAGACCCGGTGCGGGATGGATTGATCCCTGTCCGTTTTGGGACGGGGACGGGAAGGCATACTTGGTAGCCGGGGTGGCAAAGAGCCGTATCGGCTATAAGAGCGTCCTGCATATGGTAGAGATGCAGCCGGACGGTATGGGACTTCTTGGGGAAGAAGTGAAGATTTTTGACGGAAACGAGAATGACCAGGTGACAATCGAAGGTCCCAAAATGTATAAAAGGAACGGCTGGTATTATGTGTTTGCCCCGGCCGGCGGGGTAAAGACAGGATGGCAGACCGTACTGCGTTCCAAAAACGTATTCGGGCCTTATGAATATAAAGTGGTGATGCGTCAGGGAGACAGCCCCGTGAACGGACCGCACCAGGGCGCATGGGTGGATACCGCTACGGGCGAGGACTGGTTCCTCCATTTCCAGGATGTTTATGCGGCAGGACGCATTACGCATTTACAGCCTATGAGCTGGCAGGATGACTGGCCAATCATCGGTCTTGCAAAAGAAGGCAATGACTACGGGGAACCGGTCATGGAATACCGGAAACCGGATGTGGGCAAAGGGACGGACAGAATCTGTGAGCCGGAAACTTCCGACGATTTTACCGGAAGTGAACTGGGACTCCAGTGGCAGTGGAACGCGAATTCAAAAAAAGAGTGGTATGCATTGACGGGCAGCGGCATGAAATTAAATGCCGTAAATAAGGAAACGGTATACGGGGATATGCCCAACCTGCTCCTGCAGAAATGGCCGGCTCCTGAATTTTGCTGTGTGACCAAAATGGATTTGTCCGGCCTTGCGGACGGGGAGGAAGCAGGCGTGGTTTCCATGGGTATGGAATACGCCCTGTTGACGTTCCGGAAGAAGGGAGAACAGCTTCTTCCCGTATTTGTCACCGGGGAACAGATATACGGGAAAATCCTGCCGGACAGGACGGACGAAAAAGAGTGCGTACTGCCGCCGCTTCCGGTTGGGCAGGCAAAGGAAATTTATGTGAGGTATACCGTGAAACGGACGGGTACACAGGATTTGAACGACAGGGAAAAAGGTTTTCCGTTGGAAATTGTAACCATGGAATACG
>ERZ808054.1721-NODE-1721-length-11207-cov-7.360198_pt1 | contig 11207 bp, 7 predicted proteins | sample MGYA00380201_ERZ808054 | MGnify/ENA primary metagenome ERZ808054 (study PRJEB31490, sample SAMN06133419) | mouse gut metagenome | isolation source: Z5_2 | host: mice | place: China: Chengdu | collected 2015-05 ... | reverse complement strand
GTGGTGGCTCTAAAGTGTTAAAATCCGAGGTGGCTCTCAAGCGATAAAACGGTGGCTCCGAAGCGTTAGAATATTCATGTAAACAATAAAAACCCAAAATATATTAGATATTTAGAAAAGATGATTGAGGTGCAGTTGAAAGGATTTTTTTAGTTAATATATTCCATGTTAAAAGAAAGGAGTAATCGCCCCTATTAAATCGGACAGCCCAAAATTTAATTGATTTAACAGAATTTTCGGGGTATAATGATTTTAAGGTCATATACCTTTTGGGAATGGCTTTTACATTTCCTACAGATGCACAAAAAGGAGGATGTGACTGTGGATACAGAGATAAAAAATGCGGTAAGCGCAGCAGATACGGAAGCACAGTATGACGATAAGGCAAAACGCCTGCTCAGCAACAAAATCATACTTGCGCATATTCTGATAAAGACTGTTGATGAGTTTCGAGGGATGAATCCGAAAGATGTTGTGCCTTACATTGAGGGAGATCCATTTGTCAGCGTTGTCCCGGTAGAGCCGGGGCTAGCCAATGCCGAAAAGGAAAAAGACGGGCAGCGGATTGTCGGGATGAATACGGAGAATGTGGAGGTTAACGAAGGGCTTATCCGGTTTGACATTATCTTTTATGTGCGCATGAAAGACGGATTCTCACAGGTTATCGTGAATTTGGAAGCACAGAAAGATGAGCCAATAAGCTACTATATCCTGAACAGGGCAGTTTTCTATGTGAGTCGCCTTGTTTCCTCGCAGAAGGAACGGGATTTTGTCAAAACAAACTATAATGATATGAAACGTGTTTTCTCAATATGGGTATGTATGAACATGGATGAGAACAGTATGGATTATGTGCATCTGACGGACGACAAGCTGTTGGGCACTCATCAGTGGCAGGGTGGGCTTGACCTGTTAAATATCGTCTTGATAGGCATATCAGATAAGATTCCGGAGCATGATGATAAGTATGAGCTGCACCGTTTGTTGGGGACACTGTTTTCGATGGAATTGACCGTTGATGAAAAATTAGGGATTATTGAAACCGAGTATAGTATTCTGGTAGACGATAAGTTGAGAAAGGATGTGAGTGCTATGTGTAATCTTTCACAGGGAATCAGGGATAATACTTTAGCGGAAGTGATAATGACTATGCACGAAAAAGGGTATACATCTGGTCAGATAGCGGAAATTGTCAAAAAGAGCATTGAGGAAGTAGAGGCTGTCATCAGGAAAAGAGAGCCTGTACTGGCGTAACAAAGACAACTTTATAACACAAGCAGTAAAGCAGTGAATTTGTTTTTATAAAAAACGGTTCACTGCTTTTTCTGTTTTTCAAGAGGAAAGGTAGTCATTTTTATTTTTTCCGTCCCTTGCGGAAAAGTCTTGCTTCTGATTTATAACGTCCTGAGCGTTGAAATAATGCACGCATCGTCTGTATTTCTTCATTGGACAATGAGCTTAATGGGAGATGTATTTCTTTGCAGAAATAATACATCAGTAAATCTATTAGGTTCCCGTTATAATTGTTTATATCATCAAAAGTTTCATTAATTTTGTCAGTGATATTGATGTCAGCAGCATTTTCCGTATCTTTCTTGTGATGGGAACGAATGTCACTAATGACAGCTTTCAAATCATTCTGTATGATGTTCAGAAAATAATCATCATCTTCTATATGGGAAGCATCTAATAGCTTTATGTAATAATCATCATTGCCTGGATGAAATTGTTCAGATAAGCGTTGCCTTACAGCGTCCAGCGTTGAATTTATGGTTTGTATCTGAAGGTTGATAAGACCGTCAACATAGATTTCCAAATCAGTCATCAGTTTTGAAAATGCTGGATGCGTGGCAAGTTCACAGAGCAGGCGGTTATTGATGTGACCGGATTGTAAAAATTCTGCCATAGTGTCATCAATTTTAAGTTCCTGAATCCCGATACTGTGGTATTTTATGTTTTCAGTCAGTCCAAGCAGATAATCAGTGGAAACACCATAATATTCAGCCAGTTTTGCAATGACGGTATGGGGAATGTCTTTCAGTTCATCTGTTTCATAAGAACTAAGGGCAGTTTTGGAAATTTTTGTTTCCGTTGCAAGTTGTTCAAGGGTAAGGCGGCGGTTTACCCTTAAATCTTTTAGTTTTTCTTGTATTGTTAATTTAGCTTTCATAAGTTCTCCCTTTAAATAAGTGAATACTGCATATAGTGGATTTCTGAATCCAGTATACCATAAGATTTCCGTAATCGCGGAATTTTTTCTTTTTTTGGAGTTTTTCCTGATTTACGGATATACGGAAGACAGGTCAATAACGTGCCATAATAAACACATTCCGTTAGGAAAAGAAAACTGAATGACCGTCCATATTACTGTTATTGTTTCGGGGAAGCAGGCGAAGACAAGTCCGCCGAAAAGGAATGACTGGCATATAACCAGCTATTGCCGACGGACGTAAAATGCGAGCCTGCCAAGAGCAGAAAACGACACAGCGCCGAAAAGGGTTGCCTGTCAGGAAGGTAGTCATGGAGAGAACGGCAGAATAAAAATAAGATTAAGGAGAAAATGAATGGAGCTTAATTATCTTACAGCACATACAGAAATGCCGCCCAGTATGCCATATCCAAGATTTTTGGCAGACATGGAAATCAGCAGTACTGCAAAATTGCTTTATGTCCGGCTGCTGGATAAAACAGTTAGTGAAAAAGAAGCGGACAACAATGGATATCTTTATACAAGATTTCCAATAAGTGAGCAAATGGCGGCATTATCTAAAAGCGATGCAACTATAAAAAGGGCTTTACTGGAATTGGAGCAGGCAAGACTTTTGGAAAGAAAAAGGCAGGGACGCGGCAGACCGAATAAACTTTATATTCTTGCATGAGGAGGGCATATGAGAACAACAATTGAAGAAAAAATGATATTAGCCGTTTTTGGGTGTGGAAATTACCAGAATACTATAAAAATGTTATGTATGATAGCTGCTTTAACGATGGATGCAGAAGCAAAAGCATTGTTTTACCAGTTGGCAGTGAGGCTGTCAGAGGAGATGACGGAGAAGGACTATTCTGTTTTTATCAATGGTATTCATATGAGAATGAAGATATATGATTTTGCTGTACAGGTGTTGAAAAGGCAGATTATGGAGGTATGACATGGAAGGTCGGAAGTTTTATGGGTATATGAGATGCAGTAGCAGGGATCAGAATGAGGATAGACAGTTGATTGCACTGAAAGAAATGGGAGTACCGGAAAAGCAGATTTATATGGATAAACAATCTGGAAAGGATTTTGACAGACCGCAGTATAAACGATTACTGCGTAAATTGGATAACAATTCTGTTCTGTTTGTGAAGTCCATTGACCGTTTAGGCAGGAATTATGCGGATTTAAACGAACAGTGGCGGATTATCACAAAGGAAAAGGGTGCGGACATTGTTGTGATTGATATGCCGATTCTTGATACCAGCCGGGATAAGAACCTTTTAGGAACCTTTATCAGCGACATAGTGCTTGCACTCTTGAGTTATGTTGCAGAGAATGAACGCATCAACATTAAGCAAAGACAGGCAGAAGGGATTGCCGCCGCTAAAGCAAGGGGCGTTAAATTTGGCAGACCACCTGTGCCACTGCCTGACAATTTTTATGAAGTACATAAGCAGTGGAGAGATAAGAAGCTAACCTTGAAACAGGCGGCGAAAGCCTGTAATTTGGCGGCAAGTACATTCTTTGACAAGGCAAGGGAATTTGAAAAAGGGTAATTTCCGAATCCAACACTAAAACCGAAAGAGTATACATTTATAAAGCAATCTTAAATAAGACTGATAAAAAGATGGAGGGAAGGGTTTATGAGGTTAAAGAAAAGATTTGTTGCATGGTTATTGGCTGGTGTGATGGTTGTTTCGTCGGTGCAGTTTCCGGTGAGTCATGTTCATGCAGGAGAAATCCAGACTGACGAAGTTGTTGCAGAAACAAATGAAAAAGAGACAGAGAATGCTGGAATGGGAAGTGAATCTGATAAGGAGTATGAATCAAGCGTCACTGAAAAACAGAAGGAATTTTCAGAAGAACATGAAGAAACAGAACAAGTTGCTACTGAAACAGAGAATGACAACAGTATTCAGGATGAAAGCGAACTTGAAAGTATCATGGAAACAGAGGAAACGCAAGAAGAAAACAAGGCAGTTGATATTTCAGATGCAAAAGTTGTTACTTCTGGAAGTTGCGGGGAGAAGGTAACTTATGTGCTGGATAGCGACGGAGTTTTAACAATTAGTGGAAGTGGGGATATGAAGAGTCCGGCTTTAAGCGGTTTGTTTCCGTGGTTTGCTGATGATTGTGGATTAGATATTAAGTCAGTTGTAATAGAAAATGGAGTGACAGGCATAGGAGATCTCGCATTCGAGGGTTGTAGTAATCTAATAAGCGTGGAAATTCCTGAAAGCATGGAGAGTATAGGATACTGGGCGTTTGATGGTTGCGAAAATATGAATGCTGTATATATATCAAATATAGAAAGCTGGTGTAGCATATCATTTGGACCTGAAAATTCTAATCCTTTGTCATGTGCGCATAATTTATACCTTAATAAGCGGTTAGTGGAAGAATTGATAATTCCCGATAGTGTGGAAAAAATAGAAAGCTGGGCATTTGCAGGATGTAGCAGCCTGAAAAGTATAGAAATTCCTGATAGTGTGACATATATAGGGGAATATGCCTTTTTGGGTTGTAGCGGGGTGAAAAAAATGGAGATTCCCAATAGTATACAGGGAATGGGTATTGGAGGCGGAGCATTTATCTCCTGTGGCGGATTAGTAAGCGTAAAACTCCCTGATGGATTGACGTATATAATGACGGATACATTTAATGGGTGTTGTAGTTTAGTTAATATCGATATTCCTGATAGCGTAATACAGATATCAGATTTTGCTTTTTCAGGTTGCAGCAGTTTAGCAAACATAAAAATTTTAAATCCCGATTGTTCCATTTATGATTTTGATTCCACGATTCCAAGTAATACAACAATATTTGGCTATGACAATTCCACTGCACAAGCTTATGCGGAAAAATATAGCAGAAAATTTATTTCTTTGGGTGAAGCACCAGAAGAGCCGGCAGAAGTCCTATCAGGAAATTGTGGAAAATATGGAAGTAATGTGACGTTTGTTCTTGATAGTGATGGCATACTGACAATTAGTGGCAGTGGTGATATGTGTGATTATGGTATAACCGATAAAACCGGTGCTCCATGGGTTGATTATCGGGATAAAATTAAGTCTGTTGTAATAATGGATGGAGTAACACGTATAGGAATGAGTGCATTTGGTGACTGTCAAAATTTAATAAGTGTTAAAATTCCAATTGGCTTAACAAGTATAGGACACAGTGCATTTCGCTTATGTACTAGTCTTGAAAGTATTGAACTTCCATTAACTGTAACAGAATTAGAGGGTGCGGTATTTAGAGGGTGTGGCAGTCTTAAAGATGTAAAAATTCCATTTGGCATAACAAATATACAATACGATACTTTTAGGGATTGTAATAGTTTAATGGATATGGAAATCCCATCAACTGTAACAAATATAGGAAACGGAGCATTTGGTGATTGTGAGAGTTTAACAAGTATCAAAATATTAAATCCAAATTGTTTTATAGAGGATGATAGCTATACGATATCAGATAGTGCCGCAATATACGGCTATGCTGATTCTACAGCACAGGCATATGCAAAAAAATATAATCGGAGATTTGTTTTATTAGAAGAATCCGAGCAACCTACAGAAATTCTTTCGGGAAAATGTGGGGAAAATGTAACATTTGTCCTTGATAGTGATGGGGTATTGACGATTAGCGGCACTGGTAATATGGAGAATTATAGTTACTATAAAGATAATATTTTTTATGCTCAGCCGTGGCACGATTATAGAGAGGCTATTAAATCTGTTATAATAGAAGATGGTGTTACAAGCATAGGTGATTATGCATTTTATTATTGTGAGAATTTAAAAACTATAGATATTTCAGATAGTGTTACATACATAGGGGGATATGCATTTTGTGGGTGTAAATTGGAAAATATAAATATTCCACAAAATGTAACTACTATAGAATTTTGTGCATTTTATGGTTGTAACTTGAAAAGCATAGAAATTCCATCAGGAATAATAGATATTAAAACGTCCACATTTGAATATTGTCAAAGTTTGGAGAATGTAAAACTACATCAAGGAGTAGTCAATATAGAATTTTCAGCATTTTATGGTTGTAGTAGCCTGACAAGTGTTGAAATACCCTCAAGTGTGATAAAAATAGATGAATGGGCATTTGTTGCGTGTGATAATTTAGAAAAAGTAACAATCTTTAATCCGTCATGCTCAATTTATGATGATGTTAGTACGTTTCCAGATAATGCAACAATATATGGATACAATAATTCTACCGCCCAAGCGTATGCAGAAAAGTATAACAGGAAGTTTGTTTTACTAAACTCAAAAACCGAAGACATCATAAAATCGTTTACTTTTTTATATGATAAAATAAAAGTTGATTTTGACAATACAGTATATATTACAGGCGAATTAGTACTGTCAGAGGATGTTGATATATCATCTGATGCAGTAAAAGACGAAGTTAATAAGATTCAATGGCTGAGTACAAATCCAGAGATTGCCGAAGTTGCAGAATGTGTTACCATTCCGGCAGATGATAAACATTCATTAATTTTATCTGTGCATATAACAGCCTATAAGGAAGGTATCGTGACTATTACGGGAATTACTGCGAATGGTTTTATGGATTCCTGTAAAATTACAATATCCAAAGAGGAGGCAGCTTATTATAAAGATGATATAATTGACTTCCTGACAAATAAAGGTACGCGGAATACGCTTCATTATTTATGTGATGACAGTAATTTTACGAACTCGATATTTGTATATAGAAATGACGCTGATTTTTCATATCAAATGCAGATGTTATTTTCTGATGCGATTTATCGTGGGAAAGATGGATGGAAAGACCTTTTTACAGGACAAACTTCTGTGGAAGATGCAGAGAAAATTTTGACTGCAATGCTGGATTCTTATAGGGGCGACTGTGAGGAATTATCCAAGGCAAAGACAGCACATAAATATGCAAATATGATTGTTAAGGCATTCAATAATTTTACGAAGGGAGAAGCAATTCTCAAGTTGCTGAAGGAAGATGAAATCCGGATTCTTCAGGGGTGGATGAGTGAAGATTATGTTGTGGAGAAACTGCTCAATCAGGAATACGACAAGCTTATAGTTGATTTAATGGAGAAAAATAATCTTTCTTTTAACAATGAAGTGAATCAGGCATTATATGGTTTTATGGAATCAAAAGAACTGGCAGATTCACTTTCAAGCGGTCTGAAGGTTCTTGATAAAGGATTAAATGTGTTATCAATTACACAGGATACGTTTAATAAGTTTTATGAACTGGAAAGCCTTATTGCAGCGGATGAGATGTATTGCGAGATGTTATTGTATTTAAAGGAAAATTGTATTTATAGCGTTGTACAGGAAGCAGCAGGAAATTTGTATGATGTCATTCAGGGCAATATGGATACAATAATGCAAGACTTAACAGCTCAGGTCGCTGAATGGGCAATTGGAAAAATGATAGATATGGCAGTAGATGCTGCGTGTGATGCATCTCCGGTTACAAAGATGATTAAAACCGGATTTGACTGGGGAGTCACATGGTCTAATAATATATTCCATGTAGGCGATATACAGCAGTTAAAAGATTCCATGCGTACGGAAGCATATATTGGACAGTGCCTTAGCATGTGGGTTCTTCATAACCAGACGGAATTTTTGGCAGCCGCAGATACATCTGAACAGGATACAGCAGCAAAAAGATTGTATTACAGCTTGTATATGTTATGGCAGACGCGAATGAATGGGGAAAAAACACTGCAGAGCTTAATGGAGAAGCTGCGTGAAGAATGTTCTGAAAGTTATACTGTGTCAATGAGGATTTCCAAAGCGTTAGAATCATTTAAGAACTCCATTTTTACTGCACATCGTACAGAAGCATTGATAGGAATTTCTATAGCATGTCCGGTTGATGTTGAAGTGTATGACAAGACAGGAAATCTTGTGTTGATAATGAAGGATGGAGAAGAATGTAATGGATGTATAAATGGAATATATTATTATGTTGTCTATCACCCATTTGATGAAGATTATGTAAAATATCTTTATTTTGGTGAAAATGATGGATATTCGTTAAAATGTGTTGGCGGGAATCTGGGATTAGTTGACTGCTCAATTTCAGGCATTTCAGATGAGGGGAAGGTGAGACAGAAATATTTTGAAAATATTGTGGTAAAGAAAGATACAATAATCTCAATAGATAATATTTCAATGAATACAGGGAAGTTTGATGTAACAGATCCTGAAACAAATCAAATAGAGACAAATTCGTTTGAAACCAGAGGATCAGAAAATATTGCAGTAAAGAAAATTGAGTTGTCAGAAACAAATTGTGAAATAGAAATAGGAAAACAAAAGCTGCTTACATTCATAGTTTTTCCTGAAAATGCGGCTAATAAAAAGCCAATGTGGTACTCGGATAATAATAATGTAGCCGTAGTTAATAGCGACGGGGTAGTAACTGCAATTTCTTTAGGTACATCAGTAATAAACGCAGCTATTGATGATATATCTGTAGTATGCAAAATTACTGTTACTGAGAGTAAGGGCGATGACAATACCGATCCTGATAATCCCGACAAGCCTCTTATTGGAGACGTTCTCCCTGAAGACATTCCCGCCGATGGCAAAATCCCCGACGGTCTCTGGATTGCAGGCATAAAAGACTACATCTATACCGGAATGGCCATTAAACCGGAAGTGCGTGTGTACGACAGTGATAAATTGCTAAAAGCAGGACAGGACTATACTATCAGCTATAAGAACAACATCAAAGCAAATGACGCATCAAAAGAATCAACAACTCCTGCTGTAGTAATCAAGGGAAAAGGTAATTATACAGGCACAGAAAAACAAACTTTCAAAATACTTCCGATGGATTTGAACGATACCAGTGTTACAACAGAAGATATAACAGTTGTCTACAACAAAAAAATGCAGAAAAAAGTTCCGGTTGTAACTTACAACGGAAAGAAATTGGCAAATAATAAAGATTTTACTGTGTCCTATCCCTCCCAAGGAACGGATGCGTACAAATCAGCAGGAACTTACAAAATTTTGCTGACAGCAAAGCAAGGCGGAAACTTTACCGGCACAAGAACCGTGCAGTTTACCATCACCAATAACACACTAATTAATGCTGCGACTGTAAAGAAAATAGCAAATCAGACTTATACAGGAAAAGCAATAGAGCCAATACTGGAAGTCACAATGAAAAAAGTGCCTTTGGTAAAGAATACGGATTACACAGTTACATATGCCAACAATATAGAATCTGGAACAGCAACCGCTATTCTGACAGGTATCGGCAACTACGCAGGCACAAAAAAGATAACATTTAAAATCAATGGAACGCCCTTAAAAGGCGCAGCAGTGTCAGGAATCACAGATAAGAATTATAATGGCACAGCACAGGAGCAAAAAATAACAGTTACCCTGAACAATAAAACGCTGACAGCAGGAATCGATTATAAGGTAGTTTATTCACAAAATATAAATGCAGGAACAGCAACTGTGACCATAAAGGGTATAAAAGCTTACAGTGGTACGGTCAAGAAGACTTTCAAGATAACTGCTTATGACATGAAAGAAAATGCTGGAAGCCAGATAGGGGGGCTGGGAAAAGAAATCACAGTCAAATATCTGAAAGGAGGCAGTAAGCCAAAGCTGGAATTAACCTTTGCAGGTAAGAAACTAATAGAAGGAACGGACTATACAGTTTCCTGTCAAAATAATAAAACAGTTACTACGGCAGATACGAAAAGCAAACCAACCATGACTATAAAAGGCAAAGGAAATTTCAAAGGCAGCCTGACGAAAACTTTTACAATTACAGGCAAGGCTTTAAATGATACTGAAGCTCCAGTAACGCTCAACGTAGCGGATAAAGGATTCGTGGACAAAGCCGGAAAATATATCAGTGTGCCAGTACTTATTGATACAGATGGAAAGAAGCTAGCCGCAGGAAAGGATTATGAAAGTACAGTTGTTTATAGTTTAGAGGATGGTACTGAGTTGACGAAAAACAGCAAGGTAAACGCAGGTACAAAAGTTAAAGTCAGGGTAACAGGAAAAGGCGCCTATACAGGAGAACTGGTGGGGGGGTATCAGATAACACAGAATGACTTTAATAAGGCAAAGATAAGCATCAGTCCGCAGACTTATACAGGAAAGGCAGTTACATTGAATAAAGACAGTGTTACCGTCAAAATTGGAAAAGATACACTGACATTTGGAACAGATTATGAGATCGTGGAAAATAGTTATGCCAATAATGTTAAGAAAGGGACAGCCAGCGTAACAATTGTCGGCAAGGGAAATTACGGCGGTACAAAGACAGTGAAATTCAAGATTAAAGCCAGAAAACTTTCATGGTTCTGGCGGCTGTTTGGGTAGCAGCAGAATCTTTTCCACAGGAATAGCGCACGATACATTCCCACGGTGTATCGTGTGTCCTGCGGAGCGGTTTTCCCTGAAAGGAAAGGCATGTGGAGCTTAACAACTCCGGATAAGAGGAAATTACAAAAACATAGCGGAGAAATGATGGAGCATTTGGGAGAAATCTTAAATGCTTTTTTCATAGAAAATTTACAGCGTAACAGGCAGGAAGGAGAAAGAATTAGATTGCAGAAATTGAAACGAATAAAAAGAATATCCCAAGCTGTGGCAGATAAAAAATGTCACAGCTTTTTTGCAAAACATGATGGCAAAAACCGCATAAGCGTTAGCTGATGCAGAGAGGAGTACAGAGGGCGCAGCCCTTTGTGCAAGGGTACAGGGAGTGCAACTTCCCTGTGCAGGTCAAGGGCGGCAGCCATTGCCCAGAGAAGTGATGCCTGCGTCACTTCATACTGGGTATTGCCTGACGCTGAAATCGGCAGGACTGGCAGCAAAGCTGCCTTTCTCCCATAAGCGAAGCTTGGGAGAAAATGAAAGGAAATGCCTTGTCCCTTGCTGTTGGACGGCGAATTGAGGGAGACGCAAACAGCAGATTATTTTTCCGGCCTTTGTCCCATTGACTGCGCAGTGCT
>ERZ808054.1720-NODE-1720-length-11227-cov-29.742601_pt1 | contig 11227 bp, 10 predicted proteins | sample MGYA00380201_ERZ808054 | MGnify/ENA primary metagenome ERZ808054 (study PRJEB31490, sample SAMN06133419) | mouse gut metagenome | isolation source: Z5_2 | host: mice | place: China: Chengdu | collected 2015-05 ... | reverse complement strand
GCCTATGGAGGGCTTCTGGGGCATCCTCAAGCGGGAGCGCTATTATGGAAGGAAATTCACCAGCCGGGAGCAGCTGGGCCAGATGATCCGGGAGTATATTGCCTACTACAATTTCAGCCGCCTCCAGCGCCGCCTGGGCGTCCATACACCGATGGAGGTCTTCATCCAATACAGAGCAGCCTGAAAAAATTTTGCACCTTATTTCACTGTCTACTTGACGGGGAGCAGTTCATACCACCATCAAGAAAATTCTCACCTTGCAGGAGTATTGCGGGGACGTGATTAACTTCAAATCCTACTCCAAGTCCTACAAGATGAAAAAGCGGATTGAGAACCCGGAGGAGAACCGGGCAATCTTCCTCAACGTCCACGAGGCCATTATAGACCGGCCCACCTGGGAAAAGGTGCAGAGCATGAAAAAGGGGACCCGCCGGAGGCGGCCCACTGTCACCCAGGAGCCCAGCGTCTTTTCCGGCGTTCTCAAATGCCCGGAGTGCGGCGGCAACCTCAACTTCCACTTCAACCAGGGCAACCACGCTATTAAATTCTTTAGCTGTCAGAACCACAATTCCGGCCTTCGGAAATGTTCCAAGACACACTATATCCGGCTGGAATTTCTGGAGCGGGTGGTGCTGTATGAGGTAAACCGGCTGGCCTTTTTTGCCAACGAGTATGAGGACGATTTCATCAAGGCCATGATGGGCCGTTCCGCAAAGGTGACGGAGAATGAGCGGGCCAGGAAGCAGCGGGAGCTGGATGGGCTGCTGGCGAGGGACAAAGAGCTTGACGGGCTTTTCGAGAGGCTTTACGAGGACAACGTGAACCAGAAAATCAGCGACGCCCGGTTTGCGAAAATGTCCCAGCGGTACGAGCGGGAGCAGGGGGAGAACGCCAAGCGGATCAAGGCGCTGCGGCTGGAGCTGAAAAAGAGTGAGGGCCAGAGGATGGACGTTTACACGTTTCTTGAAACGGTCCGGCGGTACACCAACGCCACCGAGATTACCCAGCGCATGGTGGCGGAGCTGATTGACCATATCGACGTGTACCATGCGGAGAAGCAGGACGGCGTTACCACCCAACGCATCACGATTTACTACAACTGTATCGGCGCTTTCTCCGTCCCTGACCGCCGGAAAATCCCGGCTGCGGAGATCACAATGGGGACGAGAAAGGGAGTAGCCGTCAGCTACTCCCCGGAGCGGATCGCCGTATAGGATTTTGAGTAAAAATAATGCGGAGTGTCCTCCAAGGATACTCAAATCCTATAAGGACACTCCGCATGGTCCGAGTGACGGGATTTGAACCCACGGCCTCTTGGTCCCGAACTATCTGCGGATAGTCCGCTATGTGTTAAAGTGTCCGAAATAGGGGGGTATTGCGCCCTTTTCCAGAACTCCAACCGTCCGATATGTCCGCCTCCGTCCGTCCTGTAATGGGTCAGTTAATGGGTCACCTCTAATTTCGGTGCATGGAATTCCTATCTCAAGGAGGGAGTTTTGCAGAATCTGCAGTTGAACATTTGTTAATGGACGATGCAGAATAAGGCTAAAATTTCCGGGTATACTCAGCCCAAAAACAGCACTGCCAACATATATGTCAGAGTGCCAATGTGCCAAAACTCACTATCTATATCATATACCAGACAGGAATCCATATTAAATAAATTCAGGAGAACATTATGAAAAAATGTGTTATGAACGAATCCGCTGAGATTTATATCTCCGCTGTAGACATTGAAGCTGCAAATCTCAACGAATGCCAGCTTCTGGAACTGCATCTGCTGGATCAGGCGGCAGTTGTTATCCCAGGAGAGATGACGGTTATGGAGGTCATTCGGACTGCGGAGTCATTACAGGGGCTGGCCTCGGATATTCTGGCTACTATAGGCAATGCCTGCGAGAAATGCGATGGCTGTAATGTTGAACTGCTCTGCAATCTGATGAAAGGGGAGATTCGCCCGGAGGTCTCTATCCCACCCGAGGTGTTGGCGGAGGCCGGAACGGATCCGGACAGCAAACTGGCCTGCGAGATTGATCCGGAGAGTGGAACGATCCATGTTGTTGAGGCTGACTATCGGTATGATTTGACAGATATTTCTCCAACTTTGCTGAATACTTTCCGTGAATGCGGCATTTGCTTGGATGATTTGGAGACGAAGCTGAAAGAAGAAGCTGTTGTATATGGATCCGAGGTGAACGAAAGTTTTTCGGATTGAGGGTTGCAAAAACGGGTAGTTATCGGCTATAATAGAAGTAGGGAGGGATGCGCATGTCCAAAATGAAATACACGCTGAAGGATAGTGTTTTCACGTTCATATTTAAGCAACCGGAGTATGCACGGCAGCTCTACCTGGCGCTCCATCCCGAGGATACTGATGTAACCGAAGCAGACTGCAAATTGGTAACACTGGAAAATATCCTGACAACAGGAATATATAATGATATTGGAATTCAGGTGCGAGACAAAATGATCCTGTTGATAGAGGCGCAGTCGACATTTTCAGTCAATATTGTCCTGCGGATACTGCTCTATCTGGCGGCAACTTATAAGGAGTACGCGGAGGAGCAGAAGCTGAACCTCTATGGAACAGAACCGGTTACGATCCCACGCCCGGAACTGTATGTGGTGTACACAGGTGACAGGGAGGATGTACCGGAAACCCTGTTGCTCTCGGATTTGTACGGTGGATCAGGCGATGCGGAAGTCCGAGTGAAGGTGTTGCGTGGAACCGGAAATGGAGATATTGTAGACCAGTATGTGAGATTCTGCAAAATTGCGGATGAGGAGCGGAAACGGCACGGGCGGAGCGGCAAGGCAATTGAGGAAACGCTGCGCCGGTGTATCGAAGAAAATGTGTTGGCGCCATTTTTGATGACACGTCAGAAGGAGGTAGCGGAAATTATGGTGACATTGTTTGATCAGGAGAAGGTCATGGAGATCCATGACTACCATGTTGCGGAGGCTGCCCGAAAGGATGGTATTCAAAGAGGTCGAGCCGAAGGACAGGCCAAAGGCCGAGCTGAGGGGCGCGCCGAAGTGACTTTATCCAGTATTAAAAATTTGATGGAAACACTGGGATTGTCTATTGAGGTAGCTATGAATGCATTGAAAATCCCAGAGGACGAGCGAGCAAAATACGCCAATATGTTGAGACAGTAGCTGAATCTGTATGAAATAAAGACACGACTGGAGCGGCACCGGTGTATTGAAGAAAATGTATTGGCGCCATTTTTAATGACACATCACAAGAAGGTAGCAGAGGTCATGATGACATCATTGTCTTTTAAAAGCAATGATTGGTCGCAGATGGATCAATATGGGGGTGGGGGTGGTCTCCACCCCCGTATCCATTTAGTGTGATCGTTTGCCTGAATAAATGCTATTCCAATCCGATGATTTTAACCAGAAAAATGGAGATAATAAAATGTTTTCATATGTTTATCCCTTTATAAGGTTGCCTTTTTTTGATGCGTGGATTGGCTTTAAGCCGGTACTACTTGCCACACTGCTGTATTTTGCAATATCCAGCAAGTATAAGAGCCAGCACTTTAAAGGCAGAAAAGAGACTGCCGTAAAACTTCAGAAAAAAACTGCACTGATGGTATGGGCAGGCATTTGTGCGGCGGCGCTGCTGTTGTACTGGCTTTCCCCTGCGGCTGGATGGGCAGACACCATTGTTGTTAAAGTAGCGAATACATACCTGATCTATGAGCCATTGCTGGGCATAGCTGTTCTTGTAGCGCTGCTTTTCACAATATGCCGCAAGCAGGCTCCGCCAACATGGCAGCATATGCGCATATTGGATAAAATTTTCAGTTTAACCGTTTTAGGAACGATTCTCCCTACGTTGTTGGCCAGGCAGGTAACAACGGTAAGAATTGCAGGTTTGCCTTGGTTCGCATGGCTTGGCTGGCTTGTTAATTTTTCATATCTCGCGATTTTGGTGTGGATTTGTAAACAGATTTGGCTCTGGTGGGAAAATTTTCAGCCGGATAGTGGTCCTGATGAGAGATCAGGCGGCTTCCAGCCAATCGAATCTTTTGAACAGCTGTTTTTGCAGCGGCAGAAGTTGGCCGAGGAGATTGCGGATATAATTATAGCGCATGACGTGAATGAGCCACTGTCTATTTGTGTGGCTGGACCGTGGGGAGTGGGAAAAACATCTGTTGTCAATGGCGCAATCCATCGGCTCAAGCAAAAGTCTACTGCTTGCCAGTATGAGTGTCTATATGTCCATGCCATGGAGCTGGATACGCTGGTGTCCTTATTCAGCTATGTGTTTTCTCGTATTCGCGCTATTTTGAAAAAGCATGGCGCCTACGTTGGAATCGGGAGCGAATATAGAAAATTCCTTACTGCTGCTGTTGGAAAGATCACAGATGCCTCGATTGCAACTTTACTAGAAAGCCGACTGTTTCCTTCTTCGGATGATTACAGAACTCAGATGAAAGATTTAGAGACATGTATTTCTGCGGTTATGAAGGGAGATAAAATCCTTGTCATTGTTGATGACGTAGAACGATGTGAAGCAAAAAAAGCGCAACAGTTCATCTTTTTTATTAAAGAAATTGCTACAATGCGTAACTGTATAGCGATTTTTCTTGCGGATTATGAGTATCTGAAACAAACCTTGAGTTTTGATGCGGAAAAGGATGAGGATGAGCGCAGGAGAAAAGAATATTTTTTCTTTGAGAAATTCTTTAATTGCCGTATAGATATTTCGCCGGTTACTTTTGAGGATGCAATAGAAAAGCTGGAAGCAGAGGTAGCGGGACCGGCACAAAAACTGGGGATGCGTACGCCGACAGAGTTGTTTTTAAGATTTGAGCAAAAATTCAAATACCAGGCTGAGAGATATAGAGAGCAAGCAAATGGGAAAAAAGATGCTAAAGAGCGGGATTATATGCTAAGCTGCGCAGAGGAATTGGATCAGCTATCTGGACTTCTTCGTAGCAATCTCTCAGTTCCGCGTATGCTGGTGAAATATTATCATGAAATGAAACGGGTCTATTCAAGATTGATTAAACAGTATGCAGAACACGGTATGCTTAAAGAAAAAATCTCCAGATTCTTTTTGCGGATCCGTTTTGATGAGATTGCTTTTTTGCTGACTTATATAGAAGTTTGTGCTCCATATGAAGCGTTTTGCTTAAAAGAACAGGGGGTTACTTATTTACAATTTCCGGAAGACCCGGTGAGTCCCACGCGAAAGCTTATTAGGAAATTGGGCGAGGATCTGCTGTATAGCGGAATACATATCTACATCGGTGAAAACGAGGCCTATCGATACAGCAAGGCAATACAGTTTACAGAGGCTTATATAAGAAGAGACATTCCAAAGGAAGTAGGGAAGTTTTCCAGTAGAGATGAGTTGTGGATTAACGCAATTAAGAACTATGATATAACCCTTATAGAAGGAAATTGGGCAAAGATGGTACAAATGGTTGCAAAAAATTATGCTTGGCAAGAGTCGAAGAAAGGGAAAGAATACTTAGAAATACTCTTCTCCTTTGCAAGAGAGCGGTTCCTTTGCACCACGGATGGGATTGACCGTGTTTTTTCAATTTTTAATCGGTCTCAGCGAAACGATAAGGTGTTTTCTGGATACATAGCAGTTATGAGTATTTTTGAGACGGAATTGGGAGGTGCTTTGGCCGACTGCTCTCAAAAAAATGTCAAGGTATTAGAACAATTTTCAAAAGTATACCTTTGGAAACGGACAAATCCTGTTTGTAGCGCTGCCCGCTTTTTGGCACCAGCAGAACATACCGGAGATCAGCAATTTCAACTGCGAATGAGCAACATAAGTGAGAGTACACTGTCCGAAGACGATCCAGTACGCGCCTTAGAAAGACTTGTGAAAAATATATGTAATATAGTGCCATCAATTGAACCTCTTCCCGGTGATAGTATTTTTCAACAGCTTCGTTTTCTTGCTGATAAGGAGGAAAAGTATATGGATATGAGGATATACAGGATCAACTCCAACTGTTGAGGACTGCAATCGATGATATGGAGAGTTTTGTAGCGCTGCTGCGCGGAGTGAGCAGTCACACAATTCCAACCGGCGGGTTTATGCCGGATATAAATATGCAGGATCTGAATACCACTATAGAAAGATTCCGGAATGCGATAAATTCACCAGATGCCAACCGGGATACATCATTGAGAAGCAATTTCCTAGAACTATTTGGCTCAAATATTTTGCAAGACCCCGCAAAACCTTGTGGAACAGCGCATAACGCCGCATTTCCTGACAGCACACCACCCCAATTACTACGAATTTACTACCAAGGGATGAGCATTGATACGACGAAACACCGGGAAATGCGGACATACGGTTTTGCGCCGCCCTTTGAACTGCCCCTGAAAATTACATATCGCCCGACTGGATGAGCCGTCTTTTCTGTATGGAAAAGGCGGCTTTTTCTATGCCCATACATAGCCGTCTGTCTCGCCGCAGGTGGCTAAATCCATGAAAGGAGGAACCCCCAAATGGCGAAACCGAAAGTGATAAGCGTAGCGAATCAAAAAGGTGGAGTTGGCAAAAGCACCACCGTCTACAACCTGGGGGCCGGTCTTGCTCTGGAAGGAAAAAAAGTCCTGCTGCTGGACGTAGACCCCCAAGGCGACCTGACAAAGATGTTGGGCCAGCGCAAGTCCCACGAGCTGCCGTTGAGCCTTGCAAACGCCATGAACGACGTAGTGGCCGGGGCAGAGCCAGCCGGACACCCGGAGATTACGCACCATCATGAGGGCTTTGACTTTGTGCCGGGGAACCGCAGCCTGTCCGCCGTGGAGGTGGGGCTGGTGAACGTGATGAGCCGGGAAACGGTGCTGCGTCAGTATGTGGACAGCGTGAAGCAGGACTATGACTATGTTCTTCTGGATTGCCGCCCCTCGCTGGGTATGCTGGTCATCAACGCCCTGTCCGCGTCGGACTATGTTCTCGTCCCCGTCCAGGCGGACTATCTGGCGGCGGAGGGCATGACGGAGCTGGTGGGGACGGTGCGGAGCATCCAGCGTCAGATCAACCCCCGGCTGAAAATCGGCGGCGTGTTCCTGACGATGGCAAATGAAACCACGTTCCGCAAGGACATTGTGAACAGCGTCAAATCCAATTTTGGACGGCACCTGCCTGTGCTGGACACGGTGATCCCGTCCACTGTTCGGCTGGCGGAGGTCAGCACGGCGGATAAGAGCATCTTCCAATACGAACCCAGGGGACGGGCGGCGGACGCCTACCGCAAACTGACAAAGGAGGTGCTGGAAATTGGGCAAAAAGAGCGCAGCCGGACTTCTGACCTCGGTAGATAGCATCTTTACCACCCAAGAGGAACGGGACAACGCCCAACGCAGTTATGTGATCGACCTGCCCGCCGCTCAAATCAGCGATTTTCCTAATCACCCGTTCAAGGTGCGGATGGACGAGAGCATGATGGAGCTGGCGGACAGCGTGAAACAGCACGGTATTCTTGTGCCCTCCCTGGTGCGGCCCATGCCGGACGGCAGTTATCAGATGGTGTCCGGCCACCGACGTAAGCGGGCGGCGGAGTTGGCGGAACTGACCACGGTGCCCTGCATCGTCCGGGAGCTGACCGATGATGAAGCCATCATTATCATGGTGGACAGCAACCTCCAGCGGGAGCAAGTCTTACCGTCAGAAAAGGCATTTGCCTATAAGATGAAGCTGGACGCCATGAAACGACAACAAGGGGAGCGCACAGATTTAACTTCTGCAACACCGTTGCAGAAGTTAGGCGGCAAGACTTCACGGGAGATTTTGGCGGAGCAATCTGGCGAAAGCCATGAACAAATCCGAAAGTATATTCGCCTGACCAACCTCACGCCCAAACTGCTGGACATGGTGGACAATACTGTGCTGAAAGAAAAGGACAAACCGCAAATGGCCCTGTGCCCCGCCGTGGAGCTGTCCTATCTGCCGGAGAACGAGCAAACCGCCTTGTTGGAGATCATGGAGAGCGAGGACTGCACCCCCTCCCACGCCCAGGCCATCAAAATCAGGGACTTTTCCGAAAAAGGCAAGCTCAATCCCGAAGTGATTCTGTCCATCATGCAGGAGGAAAAGCCCAATCAGGTGGAGCAATTCAAGATACCCCGAAACCGTATCGACAAGTTTTTCCCTGCGGGGACGCCCGCACAGAAGATCGAGGACACCATCGTGAAGGCGTTGGAGATGTACCGCAAGCGGGAAAGGGGGCGGGAGCGATGAACATCACACCTGGGGGAAAGTGTGCCCTTTTGCGGCCCTGGCACTTTCCACGCCCTCCCCCTCTCACACTCTCCCCCTCCAAACCTGCTGTACCTGCTGAAAAGAAAGTCTCTGCCATCCTTTTTCAGCCGGTAAAAAACCTTGAACCGCCCCCGTGGAGCGCCACGGGTTTTTTTGTGCCCAAAATCAAAAAACTGGAGGTAATTTTTCTATGAAGCGGAAAACCATCACCCACGCGGCCCGGCTGCTGTGCGTCCTGGCTCTTGCCATGAGCCTGACCACCGCCGCCTTTGCCGCCGACCCGCCTGAACCCGCACAGCCGTCCCCCTGCTACCCCACAGCCGTCACCCGGAGCGAGGACGGCGGCGAGATCAGGAAGATGTACGACCTGGGGCCGGAGGACAATCCCGCTGGCATCCCCCGTTCCGACTTTGAGCAGGAGGGCTACCATTACACCCTCACAGACCTGCTGAAGCAGGAACTCCCCGCCAACGAGAGCCGCCAGCACACGGAAACCGTGTCCGTGAACAGCAAGAGCAAGGACATGGGCGCGGTGCTGGCCCTCTTGCCCCAGACAAAGGAATTTGTCACTGAGGACGGGCTTGCCGGAACGCTGGCCCTGAAGCTGGACACGGTGAACGTGGAGGTGGCCGGATATGGCAGCTCCACCAAGAGCGTCACCGCCACTCGCACCTACCCTGGCCTTGCCGACCAAGATACGCAGTATATCCCCAAGTCTATCAGCGATAACGGCCACTCTCTGACCCTCCAGACCGTGAACTGGCAGACCGAGGGGGACGGCCACTTTACCGCCGTGGCCTCCTACTCCGGCTCCGCCACCAGCTCCTATGTGAAGGGCTACACCGTCACCGCCGACTACGCTGGCACCGTCAGCCGTATCAACCTGAATAAAGTCCGCTATGTGGCGATCTTCGAGGGCACGGCTCTGGAACCCGTGGCCCCAGAGGAACCCAGCGACACCTCTGACCCCGGCCTGACCGACCCCGCCGCCCCCACTACTCCCGTTGACCCCACCGATGCTCCCACCGACGCCCCAACCAGCGAGAAGAACAACGTCCTGCCCGTGGTGGCTGTTGTCGCGGCGGTGCTGCTGGGCGGCGGAGCGTTCTACTTCATCAAACGCAGGAGGTAATGTGCCATGAAGAAACTGACCACCCTTTTTTCCGTTCTGTGCCTGACCCTGGCCCTGACGGTGCCCGCCAGTGCCCTTGAATACAACATCGACGGCCCCGGCGACCCTGAGTACGGCAAGTCCACCTCCATCGAGCCGGTTGTCACGGCTGACCGGGGCGAGCTGCCCAACGTGGACGTGAGCAAGAACGCGGCCCTGATCCCGCCCACGTTCGGAAGCCCCACCGCCTACACTCTGAACACCGGCAACCCCCTGACGCCCAATCTGGCCCCCGGCTATATGCTGGGCGAGGGCACTGTCATTTCTGGCGGAACCGGCGTGACCGTCGCCCCGCCTGACTTCAACACCATCCCCAGCGGCATCGTGTCCGGCGGCAGTTCCACCGGGGGAGCAGCCACGCCTGCCCCCTCCACCGGGTACACGGAGGTCACATCCGATCTCTACTACAAGGGCGGGTATCTGGCGACCCTGAAAATCCCCAGCCTGAATGTGAACGTCAAGGTCTACGAGGGCACGGGCAGCTCCGTCTTGGCGAAAGGGGCGGGCCACTTTGAGGACACCAGCATTTGGGACGGCAACTGCTGTTTTGCCGGTCACAACCGGGGGACCAACTGCTATTTTGGCGACATCCACAACCTGAACGTGGGCGACGCCATCACCCTGACAACCAAGCTGGGCACCCGCACCTACTCTGTTACCAGCGTCAACAAAATCAGCGAAACGGACAATTCCCTGCTGGCCCCCACCTCGGAAAACTGCGTCACGCTCTTTACCTGTGTTCGCAATCAGAGCGCCTACCGCTGGGCGGTCCGGGCCGTAGAGGTCTGATACCCGCTGAAAAGGTATTCGCACACTGGACTGTTTGCTCCCCTCTGTGCTACTGTTGGGACAGCAAAGCACCCAACATACACAAAAGGAGGTCATTCATAATGAAAAGCAGTCTAAAACGCCTCGTTTCTGGAATCGCCTGTGCCGCCCTGACCATCGGCCTGACCCTCCCCGCGCGAGCGGCGGAGGCCCCGCCTGTCCGGGTAAGCAGCTGCAAGGGCAATACCCTGGAAATCGGAGAGCGAAGCGGCCTAATCATCGGCCCCAGCGGGACGGAGTACACCGTTACCTCCAGCGACCCGGATACGGTGCTGGTGGAGCAGATCACAGGCTTTTGGGTGGCCGTAGCCAAGGCGGAGGGAACCGCTGAGATCACCGCCGCCAACCGTGCCGGAGAGAGCGGAACCCTGACACTCACCGTTGGCTCCGGCGCTCCCGCCACTCCAACAGCGCCCGCCAGCGGGGACAGCACAAGTCAGCCGGAAAATCTGGATGTGCGGCAGGAATTGATAAGGCTTATCAATCAAACCCGCAGGGCCAACGGTGTGTCGGAGCTGACGGTCAGCGAGGCGCTGATGAACGCCGCCCAAGCCTGTTCTGACCGGCGATATACCTGGCACCATGCCCAGGAGGAAGGAAAAGCCGCCGCTGACGCCGGTTATCCCTACGGTTTTGGCGACAACCTCACCGTGTTCACCGGCACAGAGAACGCCGCCCAACACGCACTGGACAACTGGATCAACTCTTCCGGCCACTTCCAGACCATGATTGACCCGGCCTGTGACTGCATTGGCGTGGGCGTGACCCAGGTGGACGGCGTGACCTACTGCTATATGTTTGTCGGAATACCCAACAGCGTCAACTTCTATGCGTAACCAAATATAAACCGGGAAACGGCCTTTCAGCATATAAGCTGGAAGGCTTTTTCCATGCCTAAAAGTCCAGTGGTATGAAGTCAAGGGGTGATTGAAGGAAAAATTCAGAGGAAACCAGCGGAAATAGCGTAGAGACAC
>ERZ808054.1719-NODE-1719-length-11235-cov-4.892543_pt1 | contig 11235 bp, 8 predicted proteins | sample MGYA00380201_ERZ808054 | MGnify/ENA primary metagenome ERZ808054 (study PRJEB31490, sample SAMN06133419) | mouse gut metagenome | isolation source: Z5_2 | host: mice | place: China: Chengdu | collected 2015-05 ... | reverse complement strand
TTATATTGAACACTCGTAAGAGTGAATCAATCTTAATTTTGGTAGAAACTCATCTTAGTTTTCGGACAGTCTCCCCTCACCTTGCCCTTTCCCTGACCCATTGCCTGGCCCATTTCCTGACCCCTTGTAAATTCTGGTGAAAATTTGTTGAGAAATGGTGTATACTGGTTGTGCTGTCAACCCTATACTGCACAGCAGGAAGGGGGTGCATATGATGTATTTTATATTTAACTTCTTGGTATCACTATATTCGGGTTTTCAACACTTGCAACTGAATAAAATTCTTAGAAACCGCAGAAATGCGGTATTTTTTTGTCAAATTTTTCTTTACTTTTTGTTGTATATTGTATAATAGTATATACACTATTTACGACGGTGATGAAATGAAGCTCTTTTATAACAAAAACAGTAAGGATCCTATCTATTATGCCCAGCTGGGGATCCGTAACGGCAAAAAAGTTACAACCAAAAACGTCAAACGGTTTGGAAAACACTCTGAACTGCTTAAAATTACGGATGACCCCCTGGCCTATGTCAGGGAAGAAATCCGAAAGATGAACGAGGAATACCGTGTCGGCAGGGTGGAACACTCTATTTCCACTGATTACAATGAGCGGGTGGAAAAGACGAGTGATGCGGCTTCCTCTTCCACCGAGCTGAACATAGGCTATTTTTTCCTGCAAAACCTGATGGGCTCTCTCCGGCTCAAAGATTTTTTTAAAGAAAAGACGGCTGGCAGAAAAATGACTTTTGACAGCTACACAATCCACCGTTTCCTTATTTATTCGAGGATCATGGAACCGCTTTCCAAATATGCTGTGACGGGCAGACTGGATTCCTACTATGAAAAGCCGGACTTCGGCTATCAGCACATCCTGCGGTTTATGGACCTTCTGGAAGAACATTACGATGATTATCTGGCATGGCTCTACCGGCAGAGTGATACCATCGTAAAACGGGACCCGTCCGTGCTTTATTATGACTGTACGAACTTCTACTTAGAGAATTTTGGTTTAAGTAACATAAAAAGAGTAACTTGTAAAACTTTTAAAACATATTTCATTCGCAGGCAAGCTATGTTATAATGCAAAAGACTTTTGTAATCGTAAAATCAAGCTATAGTTTGTAAAGGTGACAAAATGGGAATAACATATAATTTGGGCTGGTATGAGTTGCGAAATGGAGAAATATTTTTAAAAGAAGATAGAGAAATTTCTGTTGAGGAATTTACAAAAATAGGACAAAGTAGCGAACTATTATCATATTTTAATATGAACATTAATTATTATGACATGATGGAAAAAAATTTTGAAGAGGTCATAAAAATTATCAACCAATTTGAGCAGAATAGAGAGTCTTTTGTATATGAAAAAGAATCAGTACCATATATTAAAGAATTAAATAGATTATTAATTAACGCATTAGGAAGCTTTTTCTGTTTTATCAATCATTATGAATATATACTCAAAACCAAATTTGAAAAGAATACTTTCTCTGAATCATTCAAAAAAATATGTAGTAATTATTTCGATAATCATTTTGAATATAGATTCCTCTATAAGTTACGGAACTATGCAATACATTGTAATATCCCTGTTTCTTTAATCCAATCAACACAAAATAATCCTAAACGAAGTTTTTACATAAACGTTAATGAATTGTTGGCAGAATTCGATTGGGGCAAAAAAGTAAAAGAAGACTTGGAAAGTCTTAAGTCAAATATAGAGGTAAAATCCTTTATCATTAATGTACAAAATATGTTATATGCCTTAAACAAAGAAGTGATGTCTTTAGATATCCAAGGAGTAATAACTTCATTAAATTACCTTAATGATTTTAAGAGAATAAATAATAATAACGAAGCACAAATGCCCGTAATTATCATAAATGATAGTAACAATCCAGAAAAAATAGAAATAAAATCATTTGGTGATAATTTCTTTGAAGCAATACAAACAGTTATTAAATTCAAAATTAGTTATTAGATTAGAAATTCTGAGGAAAAGAAAGAAACAGAGGGCACATAGCCGCTGTATCACTGATACAAGCCGGTTATGTGCCCTCTGTTTCTTTCTTTTGACGCCTGAAGGCGTCCATGCAGTAAAGCCGCTATTCCCATCCGGGGCAAGGGCGGAAGATACCGGGCTTTCACCCGATATCCCCTGCGAATTTGTAGCATATCCTGATTTGACGCTCTTTCTGCCCGTTTACAACACAGGCTTCGCCAACTTCAATCCGTTCAACCAGCTTTAAGAGCATGTCCCTGTCGAGTATATCCGCGTCACGGTACTGCTTCATGAGGCCAGCCCATTCCTGCACGTCTTCCTTTACTTTCCGGGATTCCGCAAGCATCCTTTCCAGTTCTTCAAGCTGTGCCGTTTTCTCTTCCTGTTCCGACTGGTAGCCTGACATCAGCTTAACACAGAGGGGCTCCGGTATCTTCCCCAGCACCTTGTCCTCGTAGGTACTCTGTATCAGCCTGTCCAGTTCGGAGAGCCGTTTTTTCAGCGCCTTTGCCGACTTTTCCGCGGCGGCGGTCTCCTGCCTGCCCTGTGCCTGCTTCTGCTCCGTTATGCGCCTTACGACTTCCTTTTCCCTGACGCACACTTTCTCAGCTTTATCCTGTATGTCGGCAAGCACCAGTTCCTCAAGCACATGCCTTGGTATATAGTGGGTGGTGCAGGCAGTATGCCCGCTCCGGGAATAGCTTCCGCACATATACGCCTCATAGTTCGCCTTTACGCCGTTCTTCTTCCTGCGGACTGTCACCTGGCACCTCATGGAATAGCCGCAGTCGGCACAGAAGAGGAGCCCGCTGAACAGGCTCACCTCTTTCAGCCTGCTCTGGTGGGGCCTGCTCCGCAGCCTGTCCACCCGGCGGCACTCCTCCCACAGTTCCTTTGTGATGATGGGCTCGTGGGTGTCCTCCACCCTTATCCATTCATCCGGGGAGACTGCCTTTAAGTGGTGGTCCTTATAGGAGACGCATTCCTCCTTGTGCTGGACGGTATGCCCAAGGTATGCCTCGTTTTCAAGGATATGGCGCACGGTGCAGTCGTTCCATTTCTTATTAGTCTTTTCATATGGGTTCGCCTGCCCCCTTGCGTCAAAATAGTATGTCCTCGGTGGCATGATGCCTTTTTCGTTGAGTTCCCTCGCTATCTTCGGACAGCCAATCCCCCCGGAACGCATGGAGAATATCAGCCGCACCACCTCCGCCGCGGGCTCGTCAATGAGGAATTTATGCTTGTCAGCCGGGTCCTTCACATAGCCATAGGGCGCGAACGCGCCCATGTACCTGCCGGAGCGCATGGCGGATTTCCTGACCGCGCGTATCTTGGTGCTGGTGTCACGGGCATAGAAGTCGTTGAAAATGTTCTTGAATATCGCCAGCATGTCGTTATTGTTGCGGATGGTGTCCACGTTATCGTTGACCGCAATAAACCTACAGCCAAGGGCGGGGAAGATAACTTCAATATACTGGCCCACCTCAAGGTAATCACGCCCGAAACGTGACAGGTCTTTGACAGCGACAAGGTTTATCTCACCTTTCTGTATCCGTGACATCATCTCCTGGAACGCGGGGCGGTTGTCAAAACTGGTGCCGCTGTAACCATCGTCCTTGTACGTTGCCACATGGTTCCAGCCGTTATCGGCAACGTATTTCGTGAGCATGTTTATCTGCGATTCGATGCTGACGGAATCGCCCGCCCTCTCGTCCTCCTTTGACAGACGGGCATAGACTGCGGCGTTATAGATTTTTTCTTCCTGCATGTGCAAGGCCTCCTTTCGCGTCAGCCACCGGCTGCGTCTCCGGCGCAGCCCTGCCCGTCAAGCTTCAGCAGCCGGGAAGCAAGGCACTTCTCATAGAGTTCCCGGAAGTCGGCGTCACCTTCACAGGAACTGTACACCCTATACATGGTGCCTCTGATATCCATTTCCTTATAGATGCCTTTTCCGTTATCGTGGGGGATGATGCGGGGAAGCTCCCCCTGTATGACTAAATCCTGATAGTACATAATTGCTGCCTCCTTTGGCATGGAAATATTTATATCTTGCATAAACGGGGCTGTCCGTTCAGACTGAATGAACGGATACGGCTTCCCGGCTTATGCAGGACGGCGCACCCATGTACGCCGCCCCTGTTTGTTGGGATTCATACTGCCGGTTCAGGCTCCTGCCTGTTTTGCATATCCGGGACACTGCCCTGTGCAACCGGTGCTTTCCGTTTTGCGATTGGGCAGCCGTCTTTGTCGCACCATCCGTCAGCCACGGCGCGGGAAAACCGCATGAGCCCCCGGGCCTGCGTCCTCGCAGGGGATGGTATGAGTTTTCGGGCTTCGTCGCCGCCTTTGTATGTATCGTCGCCCCAGTCCTGTATCCTGTATTTCTTTATGAGCATTTCGGGCTTGTCCATCATATCCTTGCGGTTGAAGTTCTTATCCCTGAGCTTTTTCACGGGCCTGCCCTTGCACATCTCCATGTACTCTTCCTGCGGCGGCACCCACCAGATGCCGCTGGCGCCCTGTACAACCTCCTTCAGATGGTTCCTGAACGTGGTCTTCCCAAGGGGCTCAGCGCCGGGATTGGACGCATCCAGCCATTTTAAGTAAACGTCGTAGATGAACTCATAAGGGAGCAAATCCCATACGAACTCGTTTTCCAGTTCTGCCCAGAACTGCCGTACCGGGTCGTTGACCTCCTTGTATTCAAGGAGCAGGGCTTTGCAGGCATCCGGTTCCGAGAGTTCGTAATAGTCCATGTTGAGCACGCGCCACAGGACGTATTCAAGGACATCTTTTTTTGCAAGATATTCGTCCTTGATGTATTTGCGTTCCATGCCTGTAAAGTTTTTCAAAAACGGTACAATCAGCTGTCTCCTGTAAAACGAATTGGAGCGGTCTTTCACCTTGGGAAGTCCGTTGATACACTGCACCATGAAGCCCTTGAACTGGAATGAGATTGGTGTCTTAAACTTCCTGTTCATCTGGAACACGTCGCCGGTAATGACAGCTTTTAATGTAGCCGCTTTGTCTATGTAGACGTCGGTGTCATTTTCATCGTTGATGATGGCTGACGCTTTCACAAGCGATTCCAGGGCGAAGTCTTTGCTGAAATCTGAAAGCTGTATTGCCGTGTGGTTTTCGTCCCCGCAGAGGTTCCTCATGAGGGTGCAGAGCGTGCCCTTGCCGTTGCTGCCCTGTGTCGAGTATAGCCATGCCGCCTTGTTCCATGAAACATTCGGGCGTATACATGCCCCAACAATCTCCCAGTTAAGGTTTACTACACCGGGGTCGTCCGAGAGACTGCCCATCCATTCCTCGATTTCCCAGTCAGTATTATCTTTGGGATTGTGTATCACAGGGCTTATGGGGTAGGGAACATAATCAACATGGCACTTTCCGAGAAAGACATAATCACGGCTGAACGGCATTAACTTTTTGGCATCGAAATCGAATATGCCGTTGTTCACAGGCACAAGGTTCCTGTCCTTTGTCCGGAAGACACGTCCGCTTCTGGCTGAGAGGACTGCTTCTACTTCGTCGATTCCCCTCCGGGTAATCCCGGGCGCATATTCATAGCACAGCTTCCTTATCTCGTGCCCTGATACGGAATAGGTTCCCTTGCCCGGCCCGTCCTCCTGGTAAATGCCCAGCAGGTCGTAAGCAGGGTCTGATGCCTTTTCGAGACAGCATATCTTCCTGATGTCGTGCATGGCAAGCAGTATCTCGGCAACCTGGAACGGTTCCAGCGCCGTGGGGATGTTCATCTTGCGGCTCTTGTTGAGTATCGCCGCGTTGCGCACTTCCAGTTCGTCCGCTACGTTGTTCAATATGGTGGCGCTTATGCGGTTCGGCTGTGTTATATTCTGCTGTTTCAGCACGTCCAGACATGCCCGGGTAATGTCTAGCATTATCTGGCTGCGTGTGTCTTCGCCTGCACCTGCCACTGCCACCTGCACGGGCAGGGACTGCGGGCTGTTTTTGCCTGCTCCTGCCATACCGTTTGATGAATTGGGTTTGTTACTCATAGGTATTTCTCCTTTCATTTTTTTGTTTATGTATGTACAGTGTTGCGGAAGCAACGTTTTTCCCCGCCCTGTATATCCGGCTTTCCAGCCTTTGCGTCGCCATGCGGTAAAATTAAAATCCCTGCTTTCTATAAATGGGGCGGCGGGCGGGCAGGGAAAAGGTTTCTGCGTGCCGAAGCGTGCCGCAGGCCGCAGGCAGGCGTCCGGGAGAAAAAATATCCCCCTGATACTGCCGGTGCTGGAAAGCACTTTGACAATCAAAACGCACTGTGTTAAATTTGTAGAAGATGATTCTACTTTTGATGCCGCAGGCATTGGAAGGATAAAAAGGAGATATGTGATGGGCACCAAAGTTGCAAGATTTGAAAGGATACACACCTATCCTGACGAAAATGGGGAAATTAAGGAAGACAAATCCGTGAGCACATGGTCAGTAACGAAGACAGGCGAGCCGGACTTCGTCAAACTGTACCCCGAAGCATGGATGCCTAAAAAGAAGACCCTGGCTGAGGATGAATCCCCTGCCGTGAAAAAGACCGCCACTGCCCGGGGGAAAAGCGCTGCCGCTGAGGAAGATACCGCCCATCTGACGCTCCCCGCAGCCTACCGCTTTTTGTTTTTCATACTCGCGGCAAGGATGTGCTACTGTGACAGTGATGACCTGGCGCACAGCCAGCTGGTACATACCGGAGAACCGTACCGTGATGAGATAATGGAAATCATGGGCTGGACGAACCGGGACAGCCTCATGAAAGGGCTGAAGGCTCTCTGCGAATGTAACGCCATCCGTAAGGTGAGCAGGGGATGCTACCAGATAAACCCCAGGTTTGCCTCCAAGGGGCAGTGGCTGTATAACCCCCGGATACCCCAGAGCAACGTGGAAGGCCTGAAGAAGTATTATGACGATATGCAGAGGGAAGCGAGAAGGAAAAAAGAGAAAGCAGAAAAAAAGAAAAAGGAAGAAGCCCGGGAAAATCAAAAGAGAAACCGGAGCCTCCAGAAGACCGGGGAAGAAGGGCTTCCCGTAGCTGATACCGATACTGCGGATAATCCCCCTGCCGCAGAAGAGACCGCCCAGCCGCCGCTTACCGATGAGCCTCCGGTTAAAAAGATAAATATAATGACGGGAAACTCCCATTTGGTAATGTAGATTAGTAAAAGTACCAGGGCGTTCAATCGTCTGAATGTAAAACGTGCTTTCAGTGTCAGAAAACAAAAAGCCCCACGGGCAGGACGGCATTCATGCTATCCCCCGCAGGGCTTTTGTTATATGCAGGGCATACTTACGCGGCGGATTCCTTTGCCGCAAGACGCGCCTCTTTGGAAGTTTTGCTCTCAAGGAGCGCAATGCTGTCAACAAGAAGCACAAGGCCGTAGACCATTTCCCCGTTCTTATCCTTGTAATTATTATTCTGCACCGTGTAAGAACAGGATATAAGGTCTCCCCGGTCAAGGTAGTCATAAGGCCCATTGCCTGTCTGTTTCGCCGGGATAAAGGCTTCCAACGGGATAAACTGCGAGCCCCTGTTTCCATCGCCGTCCGTGAACTGGTTCTGTGCCGCCACGGTAAAGCGTATCTTCCGTGAGCCGTCATTGTTGTTATAGACCGCCGGGTCTTTGGTCAGCCGTCCTGTCACGATTCCGTAATTCCTGATATTCTTCATAGTGATTTCCCTCTCTTTTCTGAAATAAGTAAGTTTTTATCTTCATATGCACAACCGGGCCGCCGTGCGGCCACAGTACCGCCGTAAAGCCTCCCATAAGCCCCGTATATAAGAGAAAACGTAACAGATGCCGTATCCCCCTGCCTGTCCTTAGATTCACAGCCAGAGGCTGTGGGCCAGCCACCGGGGCGGTGCCCCGGCCTGCCTTTGGGTTTCTGCCGGGGCTGTGGTACAATGCCCCGTAAGACGGCATGGGCGTATCCTGCCTGTCCCTGAGTTCCCGTGCCGTCGGTAAGGCGTATTCCCGCACAGGCACGGCGGAAAGTCAGGGGTGGCGTCCTGCATTCGTCCGTCCATATGCGGGAGCGTGCATGTTCCTGCCGCCGTGCCGTTTAACGGACATAAAACGGGCACATCCCGCATATCCGTTTTGTTCCTTTTTTATCCCCGTTTCACACAGGAAAGGGACTGGGGGACAGATTCCCCGTCCCATTCCTTCAAAATGCACAGGGAAAAAGGGGAACAGCGGAAAATCGGAAAACCCCCGTATTTCCTGCATCTGCGGGCACAGGCCGGAAATGCACAGCCCCGTTTTTTAAGTCACAGGCAGGAATGGAACTGGAAATGGAGCTAAGAAGAATCCAGTAAAATCAAGGCTCCCGGGATATTTTTTATATATTTACAGTATATTTTTATACATTAGTCCCATTATTTATATATTTTATAAAGTATATATGCGAATAACAAAAACATGCACAACCAGTATGTGCATATTACCTGTGAAAGTATACAATAAGCATAAAAATAAGAGAAGATTTATTTTTATATAAAGGGTTTATGAAAAAAACGGGGAAAAGGGTCTAAATCCCTTTCTGTGCCCATAATCATCGGCATACCGTACACTGTGCCATGCGCCTGCGCCAGCAGGGAAACCGTCTGCACAGGAAGACAGGACCCCGGAGCACGGAGTGCGGAGCGGGCGGAACAGAGCCGCAAAGCGGCGCAGTGGAGTAAGGGCCCCGGAGTGCACAAGCGCGGAGTGGGTGAGGTGCCCGGCTGGCACCGAAAGGCCGTCAGCTATGCTGACCGAACGAAGTGAGTGAGCCTCTCTTATCCTGTTCACCCGTTTTTTATGCTTTTTCGTAAGAAAATGCAGAAAAGCCACGCAACACCTGAAAAAACGGGCATTTCGGGGCGGACCTAAATTCATTTTCGCCCCGGAATTTTAGGGACCTAAAATACCTAAAATCCCTAAAATGCTGGAATGCCCGTATTTTCGCGGTTCCTTTTTGAATTTAGGTCCCTCCCTTTTGCGGCAGCGCCCTCACCTGAACCTAAATTCGTGCCTGCGGCAGCGCCTGAAAAATGGTTCTGGTGAATTTCCAAATAAGAGTTTTTCGCCCCGAATTAAATTTCCATAATTTCCATTTTGGAAAAAAAATTCGGGAGCCCGCATTTTTACTGGGGTGTTTTTGAATTAAATTTCCATGCAATTCTGCCCGGTGCCCTCACTTGGAAATTTAATTCGTGCCTCTGTAAATGGCATCCCCGGCTTTCCATAAATTCAAAACCGCCCCGGAATTTCGCTTCCATAAATTCCATAATTTCCATAAATTCATAAAAAGCCCGTGTTTCCGCCATTTCTTTTTGAATTTATGGAAGGCGTTTTTCAACCATTGCCCTCACTTTTCCATAAATTCATCCCATGCCAATTTGACGGTATTACGTCAACTATGCGTGCCGGAAATTTATTCCCCTTTTGGTTTTAAAAGGGAAACAAGGTGAGAGCAGGATGCCCGGAGAGGGATGCAGGAAAAAAATAAAGAGGGCATCTGCCCCTATGCTTTCCGGATTTACTGGTCTTTTTATGGTCTTCCTAAAGACCAGCGCTAACGGATATTTTAACGGGTGGTCTTTACATGGGCTTTTCAACGGGCTTCACGAAGACCATTTTCCGCTATAAAAAATCCTGTAAGCCGGATGGTCTTCATGAAGACCATCTACTGGCACTCACGAAGACCGCTTCCCTTTTTCTGCCCGCAGATGGTCTTTACATGGGCTTTTTATGGTCTTTGCAAAGACCATGCACCGGTATAAGGGCATCCTGCAAGCCGTATGGTCTTTCGGAAGACCATTTTCAGGCGCATACAAAGACCGCCTGCCGGAAAGAAAAAAAGAGCTGCCACCCGGACAGCCTTTTCAGACCGCCAGGGTAACAGCTCTACCAACCAGCTTATTCAGTTGCAGATAACCGCCCGGAACTGTGCATTGCAGATTTCAGCGATATACTTTGCGGATTCCGTATGCATGCCAAACACCACAACGCCCCTGTTCTGTGCAGACTTAAATCGCCCCAGCATTGCGTCGGCATCCTCCGGCAGTCCAAGGACAAGAGGGTAACGGTGCTTAAAAGCCCACTCCGTCACCTGCGGGTTGACTCCTTTGCCGGGAGCCCCCACTTCATAGACCTGCGCCGAGTCATAGTTTTTCATCAGCCGGTCCATTATTTTTTCAAAATCCGGGCAGGACTGCCCCGTAATGAGAATGTCAATCCAGTTTTCCATGTGTGCGCCTCCCTTACTGGCAGAATGAAAAGAATAAAATAGGGGCTGTAAAAGCCCCCTGTGCGCTCCCGCAATTAAGCGGTCACGCGACACCATAATGGCATCCGGTTTCAAGAGTGTGCCCGGCGCCGTCAGGCGCGCATCCAGTAAAGTGAGTCATGGGGCAGAAGATCGGCGCGAAATCGGTCAGACGTCTGAATAAAAAAGGAGCCCCATGTACCTGCATGGAGCCCCCTCAGTCTTACTTATTTTGTTGTAGCCGCCACTTCTGCCGCCATTTACTTTGTTGCAGCCGCCTGTGCTTCTGCTTCAATGTCGATAACGATGACATCTCCGATGGTTACGTAGCTTATTCCCAACGTACTGTAGAGGTACGTCCTGTCGAGCGGTGCGCCAACGGTCAGACCTGTCGCGTCTGCTACTTCAAAGTTGATGGCGTACTTGCCGTCGTCGCGCTTCTTGAGCGTTACTTTCGTGCAGGAAACAGCTTTCTTGCTTTCGGTATCCATGAGATGGAATGTCGCTATATCTATGCCCTTGTGGATTACCTTATAGGTGCCATCGCCAGCCTTGGCAACTGCGCGGAATGTCTCCTTGCCTGCGGATGCAGTACTGCCTGCGGCTTTGGGTGCGGGTGCGCTGTAGGATGCTGTGGAACCGCCGCCGATATCAACAGATGCACTGTTGTCGTTACCACCGTTCTCCAAGCCATTGCCGTGATAGGCACCGTCATCGTAGTAACTGGAATCGTGGCTGGAACCAGAATTGCTGGAGCCGCCTCCAGAACTGGAACTTCCAGAATCACCGCCGATAGAGATGGATGCACTGTTATCATTACCGCCGTTTTCCAAGCCGTTGCCAGCATAGCAGCCGTCATCGTTGAATGCAGCATGAGCAACCATACCGTTATTACCTACAACCAACGCACATGCCATCATCATACCCATTGCCTTGATTAAAATGTTTTTCTTCATCG
>ERZ808054.1717-NODE-1717-length-11237-cov-7.693369_pt1 | contig 11237 bp, 14 predicted proteins | sample MGYA00380201_ERZ808054 | MGnify/ENA primary metagenome ERZ808054 (study PRJEB31490, sample SAMN06133419) | mouse gut metagenome | isolation source: Z5_2 | host: mice | place: China: Chengdu | collected 2015-05 ... | reverse complement strand
CTCTGGGGTGGAAAACTCCGAATCAGGTATTAAGAGATTATCTGCGGTCGGTGTAACATATGTTTGACAAACTTACAGTATATACTTGAGATAGCGTAAGTTTATTGTAATATATTTTTGTGGTTAATTGTGATATAATTAAAGTCAGTAAATCAGAAGATGCAAAAGTAGATAGACCTATGAAAAAATTAGACAAAGAAGCGGAAAAGATAATGATTGAACGGTTTGGAAAAGATACTGTTATTGCCTTGGCAACAATAGAAAACGGTATACCATATGCACGATATGTAAATGCCTATTATGAGAATGGCGCATTTTATATTATTACATATGCACTTTCAAACAAAATCAAACATATAGAAAACAATTCTACCATTGCAATAGCTGGTGAGTGGTTCACAGCACATGGAAAGGGGATTAATTTAGGTTATTTCGGAAAAAAAGAAAATCAAATAATTGCTGGAAAACTGAAAAATGCCTTTGCTGAATGGATTGACAATGGACATAATAATTTTGATGATGAAAATACTATAATTTTATGTGTAGAATTAACAGACGGACTGTTACTTTCACATGGAACAAGATATGAGTTTTAGACCTTAAATTCCAGTTTGTATAGAAAAAAGGGTGATATGAAAAGATATAAAACAGAGTTCATTTTTTGGCTAACTGATAAATGAAGCTCTGTTTTTATTTCTAGTCTTATGTGGTTCTGTGTTAAGAAACAAATTAAAATCAATCTAGAAGAAAATTTTTCTTTACTTCCGTATCAAATGATGATACGAAAGACAGGGCAACTATTTAATCCCACGCCATACATTACCCGCCGAAAAAGAAATATCTATCAGCGTATGGGGACAGTGGCATTTGCGGTATCTGAAAGAGTGCCGCAGAGGTACATATATCAATCTGCTGACAAGCGGCAGGGAGAAATCTTTGCCGCATTTTGTATTATGGTGATTGACAAAATCCATTGCAAATTTATAATCAAGTTATATAAACGATTTATATAACTTGATTATAAGGAGGAGTACAATGCCAAAACAAAGAATTACAAAAGAAATGGTTGTTGATGCCGCTTTTGAAATTGCAAGAAGCAGCGGTATGGAGCAAGTTATGGTAAAAAATATTGCAGATAAAATAGGATGTTCCGTACAGCCGATTTATAGTTATTGCAAAAATATGGATGGCTTACGACAAGATGTAATTGAGCAGGTTAATCACTTTATACAAGAGTATGTAGTGAGTCATATAAACAAGGATGACTTGTTTCGCAGTACGGGTAAATCTTACATTCGATTAGCGCAAGAGGAACCTCATTTATTTAGGATTTTTATTTTACATCAGCGTGAGGGAATTTCTTCACTAAATGATTTATATCAAGCAGAAGCTAATCCACATACCGCTGAGGTCATTGCTAAGGAGTTAAACATTAATGTAGAGCGAGCAAAACAGTTACATTTAAATATGCTAATTTATACGATTGGCATTGGTACTATTTTTTCAGTAACGACGCCGGGAATTTCAACGGACGAAATATATACACAACAGGAAGTTGCTTATGAGGCGTTTTTAAAACAGGCATTGAGAAATGAGGAGTGATGATGAAGAAGAAAATACTCATAATACTATTATGTACCATGCTGTTTGTTTTGATAGGTGCAAGTCTTTATTTAAAGACGTTAGTTAATGATGTTAATAGCATTACGCCTGTTTATGTCGAAGTAGAAGTATCGGTAACAGAGCATAAGATAACCAATATAAAAATTATCGAACATGAAAACGGGTTAGGTGGTAAAGCCGAAAAAATTGTTGATAATATAATCAGCAGACAATCATTAGAAGTCGATGCGGTATCTGGGGCCACCGTGAGCAGTAAATGTATTATAAAAGCTATCGAGAACGCATTGCAAAGTGGGAGCAAATAAAATATAAGTGTTACACTGAAAGGAAATCATTATGGAAAAAGGAATTATTATTTATCAGTCAAAATATGGGGCAACAAAAAAATATGCCGAGTGGCTTCAAGCAATGACGGATTATCATTGTGTAGAAACATCAAAAGCAGCGGTAAATGAAGTGGCACAGTATGAAACAATCATATTGTGCGGCGGCATATATGCTTCTGGAATAGCTGGATTATCATTTTTGAAAAAGAATATAGATAAGCTGAAAAGCAAAAAAATTGCTATATTATGTGTAGGTGCGTCTCCTTATGATGAGGGTGCATTTACAGCAATTAAAGAGCATAATTTGACGGGTAATTTAAGAGATATTCCACTTTTTTATGGGCGAGGTGCATGGAACGAAAGTAAAATGAAATTTATGGACAGAACTTTATGCAAAATGTTACAAAAATCTGTAGCAAAAAAAGACCCAAATACATACGAACCGTGGATGAAAGCTCTTATGTGTGCGGTAGGACAAGATTGTGACTGGACAGATAAAAAGTATTTAATCCCATTAATGGATTTTTTGAAAAAATAGGTATCAGAAATGCAGAAAGGACAGGTAATAAATTGAATAAATCAGAATGGATATATTGTCCTGTTTGCGGTAATAAAACCCGTGACAGGCTTAGAGAAGATATGGTTTTGAAGAATTATCCCCTCTACTGTCCGAAATGCAAGCAGGAAAGTTTGATTGACGCAAAGGATTTAAGGGTAACAGTTATTAAAGGATTTGGAACGAAAGCACATAGCTGAATAATAAAGCGACAAATCGGAAGTTGTAGAGGTGAATTTATTGATTGAGATAAAAGAAATTCGCAGGCAAGATTATAAAAAAGCACAGAAATTCGCAATCCAAGGAATGCACTTAGATTGGTATATGGATAGCAAAGTTATTTTAGATTTGTATGCAAAATATTTTTGGTATATGGAATTAAATCGTGCAACAAAAGTTTATGGCGCTTATGTTGATGATATTTTTGTGGGTGTTTTACTTGCAGAAATGAAGAATGAGCCAAAACGTAATCACAGCGTGTCAAAAGCAATTTATGTGAAGATATTTGACTGGCTTCAACATCTTGTGGCTGGAAAAGGTGTTGAAGAATATGATGAAGCGAATAAAGATATGTATAAGTCTTTTTGCCAAAAGAATAATCCTGATGGAGAGATAATTTTTCTTGCCGCTGACCCTGATTGTAAAATTAAAGGTATTGGAACAGCATTATTGTCTGCATTTGAAAAAGGCGAAAGCGGAAAGCTTGTTTATTTATACACCGATAATGCTTGCACTTATCAATTTTATGAGCATAGAGGCTTTGAACGAACAGAAGAACGACAAGTTGTGCTTGATTTGGATAAAAAGCAAGTTCCTTTAACTTGTCTGTTTTATACAAAGAAAATTACTGGAAAGTAATAAGCTGCAAATTCTTATTTATCGGGCAGCACAAATACATCATCAAAGAGCCAGACGCACAGATGCAGAGCCGGTGAACTTGTGAGATAAACTCACAGATCATCGGCTCTGTTCTTTTATGTAGGGTAGGACAAGCCCGCTTCGGGTACTGGTTGTCGTTCCCCGTCTGCCAGTCTGAATTTTCACTCGAAAAAATTCAGATTGGAGGTAAGGGACGTGGCATACAATCACGGACGGGAAGAACGCAAGTGGCGTATCTGGAAGAAATGGCAGATACCGAGCCGCAGGCAGAGGTACATTCCGTTGAAGATTTGTTAGGGGAATGGACAGCCATCATGCCCTGCTTTTTGAGGAAACGATACAAGCCGGGAATGGAACGGGAATAGCCGCGCTGCATGAGCTTAACCCAGAAAACGACAAGACCAGCGTGGGGATTGCGTCTGCGCATATCGGAAATCAGCTTGATTTCTTCCGGGGTATGCTGGTTGGGATGGTGGTGTGGTCTTCTAGAGAGGTCGCGCAGAGACTCGATGGAGCCGTTATAACGGCGTTTCCAGCGGTAGATATACTGCCTGTTGGTTTTGTACTTGACCGCAGCTTTCGTAACCCCATATTTGTCAGCGTATTTAATAAGTGATAGACGGTACCTCATATCCTGTGTTATAGTAGCCATAGCAGGGAACTCCTTTTTGTTTGTTTTGTTGTGGTGACTAAACTATAACACAAAGGCAGTATCCCTGCTTTTTAAATATTCAGTTGTAACACATGTATTGTAATCCTACACGATGGCTGTCTTTTTTTAAAATTTAACCTTTATTAATTGGTTCATTTATGATAATATAGTTATTATTGACTGAATATTCATTTTTATAATTTTTGATATGAGGAGGTAATTCCGCGCCGAATGTCAGCAGACTGCGGCGGGAGAGTGCTATGGGTGAAAGTGTAAAAACGGAGAATATACGGCAGGAAGGGGAAAAAGAGACTGTTTCCAGAAATTTTATAGAGCAGATGATCGACAAGGATCTGGCAGAGGGCGTTTATGACAGGGTGCATACCAGATTTCCGCCGGAGCCGAATGGATATCTGCATATTGGTCATGCGAAAAGCATATTGCTGAATTATGGTCTGGCACAACAATACCACGGACAGTTTAATATGCGTTTTGATGATACGAACCCGACGAAAGAGAAGACGGAATACGTAGAGTCTATTAAGGAAGATATTGCCTGGCTGGGGGCGGATTGGGAAGACCGCCTGTTTTTTGCTTCCGATTATTTTGAACAAATGTATGAAGGCGCTGTGAAGCTGATCGAGAAAGGCAAGGCATATGTGTCGGATTTGACGGCGGAACAGATGAGGGAATACAGGGGAACTTTGACGGAGCCGGGCAAGGAAGATCCGAACAGGGAAAGAAGCGTTGAAGAAAACCTGAAATTATTCGAAGAAATGAAAAACGGGGTATATAAGGACGGGGAAAAGGTGCTGCGGGCTAAGATCGACATGAAATCGCCCAATATTAATATGCGCGACCCCATTATTTACCGGGTGGCCCATATGACACATCATAATACGGGGGATAAGTGGTGCATTTATCCGATGTATGATTTTGCCCATCCGATCGAGGATGCGATTGAAGGGATTACCCATTCTATCTGCACATTGGAATTCGAAGACCATAGGCCGCTTTATGACTGGGTGGTAAGGGAACTGGAATATCCCAATCCGCCGAGGCAGATCGAATTTGCGAAAATGTACTTGACGAATGTGGTGACAGGGAAGAGATATATTAAAAAACTGGTGGAAGAGGGCGTGGTGGACGGCTGGGATGACCCGAGACTGGTATCCGTGGCGGCTCTCAGGAGAAGAGGATTTACGCCGGAATCCATCAAAATGTTCGTGGATCTGTGCGGCGTGTCCAAAAGCAATTCATCGGCAGATTACGCCATGCTGGAATATTGTATCCGGGAAGACCTGAAACTGAAAAAGCCCCGGATGATGGCAGCGCTGGATCCGGTGAAACTGATTATCGATAATTACCCGGAAGGGCAGACGGAGATGCTGACGGTCGCTAATAATATGGAAAATGAAGCCATGGGAACGCGGGAAGTGCCGTTTGGAAGGGAATTATATATTGACAGGGAAGATTTTATGGAGGAGCCTCCGAAAAAATATTTCCGTTTGTATCCCGGCAACGAGGTACGTTTGATGAACGCATATTTTGTTACATGTACCGGCTGCGTAAAGGATGAGGAAGGAAATATTCTGGAGGTGCATTGCACGTATGATCCGGAAACGAAATGCGGAACGGGCTTTACGGGCAGGAAGGTAAAGGGGACGATCCATTGGGTTCCTGCTGCTCAGGCAGTAAAGGCGGAAGTCAGGTTATATGAGAATATTATTGATGAAGAGAAAGGCGTATATAATGAAGACGGATCTTTGAATCTGAATCCTGATTCGTTGACGGTTTTGAAGGAATGCTATCTGGAGCCGGCGCTGGCAGATGCAAAGGCATTCGATAGTTTCCAGTTCGTGCGCCAGGGATATTTTTGTGTGGATTGCAAGGATTCGAAAAAGGATGCGCTTGTGTTTAATAGGATTGTATCGTTGAAAAGTTCCTATGTACTGCCCAAAAATTGAGTAGCAGCAAAAAGAGCATAAGATATTGGAGGTTTGCAATATGGGAGGATTGTTATCCGGATTAGGAAGGTTTGGGTTGGATTCATTGGAAGGAATGGATTTATACGGCAAACCAAAGCAGGAAGAGAAAGAAAAGAAAGTAGAAGAAAAGAAAGCGGCTCCTGTAGTTCAGGAACAGGATTTGTTGTTTGATAAGACATATAGGTGTCCTGTCTGCGATAAAGAATTCAAATCGAGGACGGTAAAGGCGGGCAAGGCGAGGCTGGTCGGCAGCGATTCGGATTTGCGGCCCAAATATGAACATGTGGATATGTTGAAATATGACGTAATTATGTGCCCTTGTTGCGGTTATTCCGCTTTAAGCCGTTATTTTAAATTTATAACCAGCCCACAGGCAAAGTTAATCAAAGAAAAAATTTCTGCTAATTTCAAGTCCAGGGATGAAGTGCCCAAAGAGATATATACATATGATGAAGCTCTGGAACGTTATAAACTGACCCTTGTCAATGCAATAGTAAAGATGGCCAAATCCAGCGAAAAGGCGTATATTTGCATAAAGACGGCATGGCTCCTCCGAGGAAAGGGAGAGCATTTGGATAAGGATGAAAAAGGGTATGCGGAAAAGAAGAAAAAGATCGATGAGGAAGAACGGGAATTTTTAAAGAATGCCCTGGATGGTTTTCTTGCGGCGAGACAGTCGGAGTCTTTTCCCATGTGCGGCATGGATGAGTCTACGGTAGATTATTTAATTGCTGTTACGGCGGCCAAATTCGAACAGTATGATGTGGCTATGAAGCTGATCAGCGGCGTAATTGTTTCCACGAGTGCGAATACGAGAATGAAAGACAGGGCCCGCGCGTTCAAGGAACAGATCATGAAACAGATCAAGATGAAAAATGCGGCCGGAAGCGAAGGGTAATCATGAATGATTTGACGATCGAACTGCGGCAAAACAGCGGAAAATATTTGTATGAACAGATTTATTTGCATATCAAACGGGAAATAAGAAAAGGGAAGCTGCTCCAAGGGGAGAGGCTTCCCTCTACTCGTTCTTTGGCCGAGTTTCTTCAGGTATCGAGAAGCACGGTGGAGCTGGCATATGATCAGCTTTTATCCGAAGGATATATAGAGGCAAGGCCCTATAAAGGGTATTTTGTCTGCCCGGAGGAAGGACTGCTGGATATGGGGGAAGAGATTTCGGAAGAGAACGGGTGGGAAAATTGGAAAAGCGAAGAAATGGAAGGGAAGCAAACCCGCGGAAGCTATGAGTCCTATGATGCCGGCAAAGCATATGATTATGATTTTTCTCCCAATACCATAGACATGTCGGCGTTTCCCTATGCCACATGGAAGAAGATTACGAAGAATATTCTGGTGGATGCCAACAGCGAGATTTTTATTTCAGGTTCGCCGAAAGGGGATTATACGCTGCGGGAAACGATAGCCCATTATCTTCATACTTCCAGAGGCGTCAACTGCCGACCGGAACAGATTGTTATAGGGGCGGGAAACGATTACTTGCTGATGCTGCTGGAAAAGATTCTCGGGAGGCATGTAAAGATTGCTATGGAAAATCCCACATATCGGAGGGCTTACCGGATTTTTGATTCTTTTGCCTACCGTATTAATCCTGTCGCTATGGATAGCAGCGGAATGAGCGCGAAAGGGCTGCGGGAAAGCGGGGCCGATGTGGCTTATGTCATGCCTTCCCACCAGTATCCCACAGGGATCGTCATGCCGATAGGGCGCAGGATGGAACTGTTGAAATGGGCGGGTGAAAGAGAAGGGCGTTATCTGATCGAGGATGATTATGATAGCGAGTTTCGGTTTAGAGGCAAGCCGGTTCCTTCTCTGCAGGCTTCGGACCGGGCGGGAAAGGTGATCTATATCGGAACTTTTTCCAAATCCATTGCTCCTGCGATCCGTATCGGATATATGGTTCTGCCGCCGGTTCTTTTAAAGGTATATGAGGAGAAATGTTCTTTTTATTCCACCACGGTATCGCGGATCGACCAGAGAATTTTGAATGAATTTATCGGGAAGGGACATTTTGAGCGGCATTTGAACCGGATGCGGAAAATATACAGGGAAAAGCACGATATGGTGCTGAACGGTTTAAAAGGGATGGAAGCGGGCTTTGCGGTTTCCGGCGAGAACGCGGGTCTGCATATTCTTTTACAGGACAGAAAGGGAAGAGGAGAGGAAGAATTGGTGAAGGCAGCGGCAGCAACGGGAGTAAGGGTGTATGGGCTTTCTGAATTTTGTGTAGGGGAGATGGCTCCGCAATGGAAAAGAGATACTATTGTACTCGGATATGCATCGCTGGGAAAGGAGCAGATCGCGGAGGGCATGAAACGCCTGAAAAATGTCTGGGGCGAATGAAGAGAGGGAAACAAACGCTGTCACGTTTTGCGAGCCAGCTTATTGTAATCAAAAAACGGCATAGCCTTGAGGCTGCGCCGTTTTTTAAACAATTCATTTAAAGAGAATCAGCAGAATTATCGTCATCATCGTCATCGAAGAACTCTTCTACTTTTGCTTCCGCTGTTTTTGCCACATCCTTAGCGGCTTTTTTTGCAGTATCGGCAGCATCTTTCATAGCATCGGCGGCAGTGTCGGCAGCTGATGATGCAGCATCCTTTACAGCGTCAACAGCAGATGCAGCGGCATTTTCCGCTTTTTCCAAATCGAGTGCAACATAGTTGCGGGAACTTTCATCATTTTCGGCATCAATATCCGAATCGTCATGGAAGTCGTCGTAATCATCATCGTCATCCATGTCGTCGGAATAAGAGGAATTCTTATTTTGCAAATAGTAATAAGCGCCTGCCATTGCAGCTCCGGCGAATGCAGTAAACATTAAAAATTTACCGAATTTTTTAGCCATACATGTACTCCTTTCAATTTCACGGTTATAGGAATATATTAATACTATTTTCTCAAAATGAAAAGAGATTATGTATAAAAAACTGGATTTATTTTTCGAATTCTTTATTGTGCATGAAAGAAAAATATGATATATTAAAATCTGACTCATAAAGTCAATGAAAACAGAGGAAGAAAAAGTATGGGGAAAGTACATGAACGAGAAATTTTTTGATTTGAAAAAAGAAAAACAAGATAGGATGATAAACGCTTCTTTAAAAATATTTGCGCTAAACGGCTACCGCCATGCGAGTACGGACGATATCGTGGCGGAGGCCGGTATCAGCAAGGGGCTGCTGTTTCACTATTTTATCAATAAACTGGGGCTGTATTCCTTTTTATACGATTACAGCACGCGCTTTATGATGTTGGAGCTTTCCGGCTGCCCGGTCAAAGACCAGGAGGATTTTTTTGAACTGCTCAAAATGAAAGAAAACGCGAAAATGCAGGTGTTGCGGAATTATCCGTACATGCAGCTGTTTTTGGACAGCGTCCGCTTTGAAGATGTGAAAGAGGCATTGTATGCCACGGAGGAAAGAAGGAATATGCTTCCGGAGGCGGAAAAAGCTTTTATGAAGCGGGCGGATCTGACATGTTTCCGACCGGAGGTGGATATCGACAAGTTAAGTAAGATGATCTCTTATACGCTGCGGGGTATGATGGAGGATCGCTTCCTGGAAAATTCCTTTCATCCCGATATGCTGAACGAAGAGACGGGGGCTTATCTTTCCATGCTGAAGAAGCTGACTTACAAATGAGAAGGGGAGGAAGGGAACGATGAAAGACATTGTTTTACTATATGATAATTGCTGCATTTACGAGATTGTTATATTGAATTATTTCCTGAAATGTACCGGCAGCGACCTTGTGTTTTGCTCCATAGACGGGAAAATGGCAAGAGCTATGGAAGGATATTCTATTCATGCAGATATGCCGTTGCAGGATGTGGATTTATCGGAGGTCAGAAGTTTTATCGTTCCGGGAGGCGAGATAGCGAATATCGACCGGGATATGGTTTATGATTGTCTGAGGGCATTGGATGACAGAGGAGCTTTGATCGCAGGAATTTGCGCGGGCGTAAATGTTCTGGATCGGGCTGGCTTGTTAAAAGAGATCCGTTCCACCCATTCCGGGGACTTCGATTGTATCAGGGACAGGAATATAGTGACGGCAAGGGCTAACGCTTATGTGGATTTTGCGATAGAAACGGCGAAAGCACTGGATTTGTTTGAAGATGAGGACGACCTGCAGGAAACGATCGCATTCTGGAGGGAATTTAAAAGGGCGGAACCATAAGGCCGGGAGGTTCCGCCGCTGTATTTTCTATTTATTCATTTTGTAAGGATCGTCGGCGGGATATCCTCCGGCCAATTTCTGCATTCCGCGCTGCACCGCGTCTTTGGAGTTTTTCCAGTCGGCGGCCTGGTTGCGGTAGTCGAACTTTTCCACCAGCCATGCCACATCATCGGAAAGCCGTTTCATATTCTCTTCCATCAGAGTAAAAAGCATAGGATAAAATTCCGCCTTTTCTTTATCATTTAACCGGGTTTCCGCCGCGTCGCACAGATCGCCGAAATGGGGAAGACAGAATCCTTTTCCATTTTTTACTTTGTTGCGGAATTCCCCGTCTTTTTTATACATCACGAAAAAAGTATCCAGATAACGGTCGTAGGTATCTTCGAACCGTTTGCATATGTAGCAGGATTTTTCCTGTTCCTTTGCCCAGATGCCGATGGAACTGCGCTGGGCAGCATTTTTTTTCAGCTTGCCCATCAGAGGCGTTTTCTGGGGGACAAAGGAGCGGAATTGGTCATGCATTTGCTTATTCATATGCAGAAAATGGGTTTTCAGTATCCATCCGTTTCCGAGGGTGTTGCCATAATCGAACATTTTTTTAAAATGGTTTCTACAGAATCCGGCCTTATCCGTAGCTTCACGGATATCACTTTCCATATAAGAAGAGCCGGAGCCTAAAACAAAATCCAGCAAATCCTGTTCCACATTTCTTTCAATAAAGCAGAAAGGGCATTCGTCATTGGCGTTTATGGCATCGTTAAGGGGGATCGTATATAATTGTTCTTTCATGGCAGTCCTCCAATTTTCCTATTATAGTCATATATAACCATTATACATGATCCGGGGACGAATGCACAGGTAAAGTATACGAAGAAATCAATTTTACCGACCAGCGGAAAGGATGGGGCAGGGCGGGGACACAGAAAGCGGCAGACGGCAGGGCAACGGCGGGCGGCGCGAAGTAGAAGGCGGCGGAAGGCGGAACAGGGGCAGCGGCAGCGGGCGGCATTTTC
>ERZ808054.1716-NODE-1716-length-11251-cov-4.215053_pt1 | contig 11251 bp, 7 predicted proteins | sample MGYA00380201_ERZ808054 | MGnify/ENA primary metagenome ERZ808054 (study PRJEB31490, sample SAMN06133419) | mouse gut metagenome | isolation source: Z5_2 | host: mice | place: China: Chengdu | collected 2015-05 ... | reverse complement strand
GGGGTTGCAAAGGTATACGGGCATTGGATTACGAAGAATTACCGGGAAAGTTATGGAATGTACGCGTGCAGCGGTATTTTATTTAATCACGAGAGCGAAAGGCGGGGCAAGGAATTTGTCACGCGCAAGATTACGGATGCGGTGGCGAGGATTAAATTGGGAATCCAGGATTGTGTGGAACTTGGAAACATGGATTCCAAAAGGGACTGGGGGCATTCCAAAGATTATGTGAATGCGATGTGGCTGATGCTCCAGCAGGACCAGGCAGATGACTATGTCATTGCGACAAACGAGACGAGGACGGTCAGGGAGTTTGTGGAAACCGCGTTTTCCAAAGTGGGAATTGAAGTGGAATGGAGCGGGAGCGGAGCGGAAGAAACAGGAAAAGAAAAAGGAACGGGTAAAGTAATCGTAAAGGTGAATCCGGCGTTTTTCCGTCCTGCCGAGGTGGACATCCTGATCGGGAATCCGGAAAAGGCGGAAAAAGTTCTTGGCTGGAAACGTGAGATTCCGTTCCAGGAATTGGTGGAACGCATGGTGAACCATGATTTGGAACTGGTGAAGAAGGAAATTGCTTATCAAAAATTATAGGGAATTGCAGCAGGGAAATATGGAAAGAGCATTGATTATCGGTGCCGCCGGCTTTGTCGGCGGCTATCTTGCAAAGCATTTGAAAACAGCATATGGCATGGAAGTATCGGTTACGAAACTGCCCCATGAAACACTGGAAATCGAAGGCGCGGATGTTTTTGATTTGGACATCCTGAAAAAAGAGGAGATTGTATCGCTTCTGTTTAAAATCCGTCCCGATTATATTTTTCATTTGGCGGCACAGAGTTCCGTTGGGTTATCGTGGAAAAAGCCCGGTCTTACCGTGGATATTAATATAAAAGGCAGCATTAACGTGATGGATGCCGTCCGCGAACTTTATTACAAGCCGAAAATCCTGTTAATTGGCTCCGGGGAGGAATACGGGCATATCAGGGAAGGGGAGACACCCATTACCGAAGGAAACATGGTGCGCCCGGGCAATATTTATGCGGCAACGAAAGTATGCCAGAATATGATAGGGAATATTTATGCCAAAGCCTATGATATGGATATTATGATGGTCCGTGCGTTTAACCATATCGGTCCGACGCAGGCGCCGATGTTTGTGGTGGCGGATTTCTGCAGGCAGGTGGCGGAGATTGAGAAAGGGCTTAGAGAACCGGTCATGTATGTTGGGAACCTGAGCGCGGAGCGTGATTTTACGGATGTGCGGGATGTGGTCCGGGCATATGCTCTGCTGGTGCAGAAAGGGAAAGCGGGAGAAACCTATAATGTGGGAAGCGGTCATGCGGTGAGCATCCAGGAAATCCTTGACCTGATCCTTTCCCTGTCAGGAAGCGAAATCAGGGTGGAAGTGGATTCCAATAAGCTGCGCCCGGTGGATGTACCCATTATAGAAGCGGATACGGGCAAGTTAAAGGCAGCGACGGGATGGGAACAGACCATTCCGCTGCGGCAGACGATAGAGGAAACACTGGATTATTGGCGGGGACAGGTATAAACGGCAAATGTTCATAAACGATTCATAGAGGAAGCGCAATCCCCATAACATCCGGGGATTGCGCTTCCGTTAGGATTGGCAGCTTATTCTTCCCTTTGCAGGAAAAACAGATAGCTAAGTACGTTGGACCGTTTGGCATCATCCAATTTCATCAAACTGTCCAGCAGACTTTGGTATGAAACATCCCTGACGTATTCGGCATCGAGGAAGACGGTATCTTCCGTTTTGTCCCCGGTGCCGAGGATGTAGTCGGTACTTACGTGGTACAGTCCGGCAAGCCCGATGACATGCCTGGCGGGAAGTGACCGCTTATCCATCTCATAATTGGAATATGCCTGTTGGGATATGCCCAGTACCATGCCCACGTATTCCTGTGTATAATCACAGCTTTCCCTTAATGCCTTGATTCTCACATGAATGTTGTCCATGCCCACACCTCCTTTCCATAAGCGTAGGGCCGTGAGACCTTGCCGCTTGCTTCGTTTTCCCCTGTTTACCCATAGAAAATAAAGTGGGAATTGTTACGTATTTCCACGTAAAAATCCCCATTTACGATACACCTCATGCTGTTCTGAACAAGTACATGTAGTGAGTATAGCATACCAACCACGAAAAGTCAGCAGTAAATTAAAATTTTTTGAGATAAGAGGAGGTGGCTATTTGCGCAGCGAAGCCTTCAAAGCCTGCACCGTATCCGCAATAATCATCAGTTCGTGGTTGGAGCAGTCCTTTAGGAGACCGTTAAGCTCGGATACGTAAATATGTTCCGCGTGTTCCAGTTCATCACATAAAATCCCGTCGGCGGAGCAGGATAAGGCATTCAGTATGGCGATAAAAACTTTCAGGCTTGGAATACAGTTTCCGGTTTCAATATGGGAGATATGGGTGGTTCCAACATTACACAATTCCGCAAGCGCTTCCTGTGACAGACCGCAGGCAAGACGGCGTTTCCGGATTCTGCTCCCGATGGTTTCGTAATTAATCATATTTTCCTCATTTCTGCGCTGCTTTGGTGTACAACAGGTTTGCGGTTGCGGCGCGGACGCAAAACCGATTGTGATGGCTTTGATTGCATTGTACGTGTAATCCGACTAAATTGTAATAAACAGAAAGTGCAGACTGATAATATAATGCAGTTTACCCAAAATATAAATGGCAATACTTTATGATAGGACTTACATCCGATTACACCTTGCATGTCCGGAAAAAATATATTACAATACCTTATAAATAAGTCAGCAGGATAAAAAAGGAAAAAGAGGTCATGGATAAAATGAAAAATGCATTGATAACGGGAATCGCCGGACAGGACGGTTCTTATTTGGCAGAGTTATTACTGGAAAAAGGATATAACGTATATGGCATCATGCGCAGGAAAGCGGTGGTGGATTACGGCAATGTGGAACACCTTAAGGACAGGCTCCACTTTATTTATGCGGATATGATTGACCAGGTGTCGCTGGTGAATGCGATGCAGATTTCGCAGGCAGACGAGGTGTATAATCTTGCGGCGCAGTCTTTCGTTGCTACTTCATGGGAACAGCCGGTTGCGACCGCCCAGATTGATGCGCTTGGCGTGACGAATATGCTGGAAGCCATCCGCATGGTAAAGCCTTCCTGCCGGTTTTACCAGGCATCCACGTCAGAAATGTTTGGTTTGGTACAGGAAATCCCGCAAAAGGAGACAACGCCGTTTTACCCGAGGAGTCCTTACGGGGTTGCCAAGGTATACGGGCATTGGATTACGAAAAACTACCGGGAAAGTTACGGGATGTATGCGTGCAGCGGTATCCTGTTTAACCATGAAAGCGAACGGCGCGGCAAGGAATTTGTTACCCGTAAGATTACGGATGCGGTTGCACGGATCAAACTCGGTGTCCAGGACTGCGTGGAGCTTGGAAACCTGGATTCCAAAAGGGACTGGGGACATTCCAAGGACTATGTGTACGCCATGTGGCTGATGCTCCAGCAGGACCAGGCGGATGATTATGTCATTGCGACCAATGAAACGAGGACGGTCCGGGAGTTTGTGGAAGCCGCGTTTTCCAAGGTTGGGATATCGGTGGAATGGACAGGCTCCGGGAAGGACGAAACAGGGAAAGACAAGGAAACGGGAAAAACCATCGTAAAAATCAACAAAGAGTTTTTCCGTCCCGCAGAAGTGGATATCCTGTTGGGCGATCCGGGGAAAGCGGAGAAAGTCCTTGGGTGGAAACGGAATATTTCCTTTGACGAACTGGTTGGGCGCATGGTGGATAAGGACATGGAACTGGTGAAAAAGGAAATTGCATACGATAATTTATAGGCATCCGCAGGTATTGCGGGAAACGGAGAAAAAGGAATATGGGCAATACGTTACAAACATTGTTTTCGGATTCCGGAATTACGGATTCCACCAGAATGCTGCATACACCGGGGGAATTTGCCAAAAAGAACTTACTGTATGTGCAGGAAGTTGGCACGTTAAAGAGCCTCCGGCCGCATAAATCCACGAGGGAAGGGCTGGATTCCTTCCTGATGATTGGTGTATTGAGCGGGGAAGGCGTGGTGACGGTGGGGAATACGGATTACCGCGTGGGAAAGGGCGACTGCGTGTTCTTGCACTGTATGGAAAAATATGTGCATGAAAGCAGCGAAAAGAGACCTTGGGAGCTGGCATGGGTGCATTTTAACGGCAGCAGTGCCAGGGAATATTTTAACCTGTTTATGGAGAAAAATGACGGAAAACCGGTTTTTGTCCCCAAAAAACCGAAGGATTATGAAAAGCAGATACGAAGCCTGATGGAAGGGCAGAAAGAGAAGGATTTGGAATCCGAACTGGAGAGCGGCTGTATTCTGCTGAACCTCCTGAATATGGCAATCGTGAGCGCCATGAGCCATGGAAAACCGGCGGCAGAGGAGACGGCGGAAGTGTACAATGCCATCCGGGAGTTTGTCAATGACAGGTATCAGGAGCGGGGCCTGATGGAGACCATCGTGGAAAAATACGGCTTCCCGGAAGAAGAAGCAAACCAGGGCTTCCGGAAGGTATACGGCATCGAACTTCAGGATTATATTTTAAACCGGCGTTTTACTGCGGCAAAGGAATTGCTGCGGTTTACTGCCAAACCGGTGAAGGAAATCGTGGAGGAATCGGGAATCGGCAACGGTGATTTGTTCCGACGGCTGTTTTTGGACGGCGAAGGCATGAGTGCGGAGGAATACCGGAACAAGTGGGCGCAGTGGGTGAAGTAGGGAACGGGAAAAGAACGAATGATTGGAAAGAGCGGATATGGCGTAAAGGCGGTATCCGCTTTTTATGCGCAGCCCCGCTCCCGGCTTTTGCGTCCGCACTCCCCCCCTGAACATAACATTTCAGCCTGAACTGTTACATATTTTGTGCATCATTCATAAATAATATTTACAAAAGAATGGAACTATGTTATATTGAACTTACCTTATAGGAAAAAGGATTCATGTGACAGAAGGCACCGGGTTTGGAAAATGGTTTCTGCGGACGGGTACGGCAGACATGCCGTACTTATTTTATGCGCAGCCCCATGCAGTGGAAGTATGCCGCCGGGGCGGCGGATGGGGCGCGGAGCAGGGGAAAAGATTTCCCCTGCTCGATTGCACAGACCCGTGCAGAGGAAGAATGGGATGAAGAAAACAATCATAGTGATGCCGGTGGCAAATGAAGAAGCGACGATGGGGGCTGTTTTGGACAGGATACTGGAACTGCCCTATGATAATTTGTATATTTATGTTGTCATGGACAGTTATTCGAAGGACCGGACGAGGGAAATTGTGGAAGAATATGCGGGAAAGACGGATAGGGTAAAACTGGTTTTTTACAAGGAATCCTACGGGGTAATCAGTTGTTATTTGGAGGGTTTCCGCCATGCATTAAAGGACGGCGCGGAACAGATCATAGAAATGGACGGCGGGGGCAGTCATCTGCCGGAAGAAATTCCGCAGTTTGTGGAAAAACTGGAAGCCGGTTACGACTGTGTCTGGGGTTCCCGCTTCGTGGACGGCGGGGGAATCAGCAACCATCCCCTGTACCGCAGGATTTTAAGTTCCGGCGGCACGGTACTTGCCAATTTGGTGCTGGGGACGAAACTGAAGGATATGACCAGTGGTTTTGAGGCGTTCCAAAGGCATGTGCTGGAAAACATGAATTTGGATAAATTCCTTTCCACCGGGCATATGTACCAAACGGAAATGCGTTATTATTGCAGGAAATACCATACGGTGGAAGTGCCAATCCATTATACGGGTTCGGAGTCCAGCCTGCGTTTCCGCGTGGTAGCGGAGGCTCTGCGGATTTTGTTTGAGCTAAAGAGGAATGAGAAAGAAGTGGGAAAGAATTAAAAAAGTGAAAAAAGTAAAAAAGTGAAAAAAGTGAAAAAAGTGAAAAGCAGCCGACAGAAAAAAGGAAGATGTGAAAAAATGACCGGGCAGGGGAAAATATCCCCTGCCCGATTTCACTTAATATCCCCGGCTATTATTCAAAACCGTCAAAACCGTCGTCATATTCTTCGGTTTGCGCATCTTCCGCTCTTTTTTCCTTTTTCCTTTCCTCCATCCCGGAATCACTTCCCGGTTCGCGGTAATCATCTTCCGCGGATTCTTCATCGAAAACGCTGCTGATTTCCACCGGATCTTCTTCGTCGAAATCTTTGATGTCCGGGATGCCGGTTTTCGGTTTTCTGCTTTTTAAATCCGTCCAATCATTGTCTTGCGCATCTGCGTCTTCCCTGGAACGGAACAGAAAGAAAGCGGTGCCGCCGATGGCAGTAAGGAGCAGCAGGATTAGGACGGTGATAAACAGGACGGCGGGAGGAAAGCCGGTTGCTGCCTTTTCTTCTTCCTGCGCAGGAACCGCGTTTACTGCCAAAATATCCGTATCTTCCGGCGTTTCCACCGGGGCATTTTCCTGTCCGGCAGTACCCATAATGCCAGTGCTGTCCACCGAAGTTACCGACGACAGGCTGGTGCTGCTGATAACGATGACGTAATCCGAGGCATGGGAAAAGGTGAAAAGGATATCCCCTGCTTCGGTGACGGTGGTTTCGTCCACATATTCCAAAAGCCCGGTGTCTGCATTATGGTAGAAAAGTGTGGCAAAGCGTCCCGCGAATCCGGCATCCGTATGAACGGACAGCACTGGTTGGAATTCAAAAGCGCCGTCGTGGGAAAGGGACAGTGCAATGGCAGTTCCCGTTTCACTCAGGCGTACTGCCTGCGCCATGAGGGCTTCTGGAATGTTTTCGGCATTCGGTTTTACGCCCATGTCGATTCCGTTTGCCTCGTCCGCTACGATATTTTTTCCATTGATAATCCAGCGGATATTATTTCCCATGTCGAGTGTGACATCGATGTCCTGGCCACGGAGTGCGGAGAGCGTTTCCTCATACAGTACCGCGTTTTTCTGCATGTCGATGGTGGCGCCGCCGTTGTTTTGGCTGCCGACATCCTCAGGTCTTGCCGGAGGCTTTGTACCGCTGCCGGTGGGGCGGCTGTCTGCAGATGTATTTCCGGTTTGGTTTGCGGCAGGGGGCTGGCTGCCTGACGACGGATTTCCTGTTGTGCTGCCGTTGTTCTGCGCGGGACTGCCGTCTGCGGCAGATGCAGGGGGCGTTGTGCTGCCATTGTCCCTGCCGTTATCGCTGCTGCTGTCATTGCTGTTACCGTCATTGCCGTTATTACTGTTGCTGCTGTTACCGTCATTGCCGTTATCACTGTTGTTGTCATCGCGGTTATTGGTATTGCCACTGCCGCTGGAGCTGTTATTGCCGGTGTTGTTGTTTCCTGTATCCCCATTGCCTGAGCCGTTTCCTGTGCCGGGTTTTTGCGTTTGGACGGTATAGCCGCAGCGGCGGCATGTTCCGTCCGCCATGTCGTGGCCGAGCGCGGCGGTTTCTTCCGAATAAGTATCGCCGCAGGAACATACATAGGATTTTACGCCCTTGTCCGTACAGGTCGGCTGTTTGGCGACGGAAGATGAGTAGGCGTGTTTGTGGGAGGCGGGCAGTTTGGCAATGGATTCCGTATAGGTATGCCCGCATAAGCCGCATGTGTAGGTGCGGATTCCGGCTTCCGTTTCCGATGCTTCCTTTGTGATTTTGGAAGTGTAAGTGTGTGCGAGGGCCGGAACCGTTTCGGTATAAGTGTCGCCACAGGAACAGGTATAAGTTTTCACGCCTGTTTTGCCGCAGACGGCGGCAGTGGTCACGCTGGCAGTGTAACTGTGTTTATGCGTGGCAGGCAGTTTGGCAATTTCCTCCGTATAGGTATCGCCGCATCCGCCGCAGGTATATGTGCGGATGCCGGTTTCGTTTTCCGTAGGTTGTTTGGTAACGGCGGAAACATAGTTGTGTCCGGCGGCAGGTATGGCTGTGTTCTCCTCCGCACCGCACTGCTGGCAGGAACGGGCCTGCGTGCCTGCCTTGGTACAGGTGGCAGGTGTGGTTACGACCCATCCGCCGTAGGTATGGCTGGTGCAGGCAGGTGCTTTTTCCGTTACCGTTACGGAAACCGGGATGCCGGTTACGGTTTGGTAATTGGAGGCATCCGGATTATAGGAAGCCATATGGGAAAAGGTTCCCGCCTTGCCAAGCACGGTATCCGGTTTGTCCCAGGCAAAACCGGCAGGCAGTTTTATGGATGCCAGCGTATTCCCGGCAGCGGTCTGGAGACCGGTGGGGACGGTGTAAGCGGGCGTTCCTTTGCTGACGGTAAGCGCCAGCGTCTGCTTTACGGTATCGTATCTGCCGGTATCCGCGGGTGTATAGACTGCGGGATAACCGGAATTGTTTACCGTGGGGACGATGGCAGGGTTTTCCCATGCCCAGCCCGTGGGGAGGGGAATGTCCTTTAACGTCCGGTCCGGGGCGTAGGTAACGGGATTCAGTACCGGTACCGTATAGGGAGGTACATTTTTCTGCACGGTGACGGTACAGACGGCAGTGGTTCCGCCGGATATCGTACAGCTTATTTTTGCGCTTCCGGCCGCAAGGGCGGTTACGGTACCGTTTGCATCCACCGAAGCAATGTTTGCATCGGAGCTGCTAAAGGAAACGGAGGAAGGAGCTGCGGCTTTTCCGTCGATTTGGGCCGTGAGGGTACAGGTTTCCCCCGCTTTCAGTGTTAAAGTATCCTGATCCAACGTCACGCTCTTTAAATCCGCCGGCTGCGGGCAGGGATTGGCAGGCATGTTTTCGTAAACGGGGATACGGAAAACAAACGGGTTGTTGACGGAACCCGCGGAAGCATAGGCATTTTTGACGGACACGGCTTCCGCGGACGGGGCGGCGATGTTCTGCATATACTGGTGGTTGTACAGTCCCGATGCGGAGGTTTTGCTTACATTGAATTTCTGCAGGTAAAGGGTGTCCTGCCCCTTGCGTATGTAATTTTTGGATATCATGTCCGCACCGCCTGCGAGGGAGAGGTAGCGGGTGGTCCAGCCGTATTCCCTGGCTTTTGCCAGTCCGTTTTCAATGACCTGGGCATTGCCTTTTCCGGTGGCGCCGATGTTAAAGTAATTGTACAGTCCGGTGTAGCCGGGATAGGTCCCGGAAATCAGCGCCGATTTTCCGTCCCCCTGTTCCTGCCGTACGCGGGATGCAAGGTGGAACGGGCTTACCCCAAGGTTTTTGGCAATGGAGTAAAATGCCTGTGCGTAAGTCCGCCCCTGTTCGTCTTCCGGTATGGGACCGGACATAAACGTATTTTTTAAAATGCCCTGTACCGCGGATTCCGTGTGGTAGGTGGAATTGTAACTTAAAAGTTCAAACTGGAAAATATGTTTTTCGGTCAGGAAATTCCTTGGGTCCATGTAGTAGGCGAGAATACCGTCCGTTGGATAGGACCATGCGTTATCGTAAGCGCCGGCTTTCCAGGATGCGTTTGATTTGGAGGAAATCAGGCTCCGGTCTTTGCTGTTTTCCTGCTTTACGGCGGTATAAAAGTCCACTTCCGTTTTCATGTTGACGAAGATCCAGTTTGGGTGCTGTTCCTTCAATTTCATCAGGGCGCTTTGATAGGAGGACGGGAAAGCCTTGATGTCCTCCGGAATGGAGTCTTGCGTCAGGCTCATGGGCGTGGCGGCAAGCGCCGGGTTGGTGCTGACGGATTCTTTTTCCCATTCCAAAAAATCTTCGTCCGAATAGGCGAGGTATTTCCGTTCCACGTATCCGGTGTATTCGCTGCCGCCATTTACTGTTTTGACCAGATACCAAATATTGCGTTCGTCATCTTCCGCAACGCCGGTAATCTGTACGGACTGTCCGGTGGATACGTTTGCCAGGGTGGAAGCATCCGCATCCGGAGCTTCTTTTATAAGGTAGGAATCGCACAGATATATAAGGGCAAGGATGTCCTTTTCTTTGGCGAGGGAGGCTAAGGAGGTTTCCGCCTGGTCCGCATCCGTCAGGAAATAATCCGGCAGGGAGGACCGGATGCTGACAATAATGCTTGGAATGTCCCATGATTTCAGCTGCCCGGACGCCGGGTATGCCGTGGTATCCCAAACCGGGGTAAATTCGTACACATCGCTTTCCGTTTCTTCATAACCGTCCGTACATTCCCACGTAACGGGCAGTGGGACGGTATCGTCACTCCCATCCATATGTACGGATAATACGGCAGGGAAAAGTGCGGTGACTTCTTCCAGGGACGGTTTGCTGTCAAAGGAGAGAAAGGCTTCCTCTGCGGTAAGCGGATCGATGGAAGTAACGGCGGGAAGGGAGTCTGCAGGAGGTACCTGCCCGCTGCCGCTTTCTTCTTCATCCCCGGTATTGTTTTTGGAAGAACCGTCCTGTGCGGTATCGTTTTGGGAAGAACCGTCCGGTGTTTTGTTTTCTTTGGAAGAACTGTCCTGCGCGGTATCGTTTTGGGAAGAACCGTCCGGTGTTTTGTTTTCTTTGGAAGAACTGTCCTGCGCGGTATCGTTTTTGGAAGAACTGTCCTGTGCGGTATCGTTTTGGGAAGTAGCGTCCGCCGCGGGTTTCTCTTTGGAGGAACCATCCTGTGTGGTTTCCTTTTTGGGCGCATTATCCTCCTGGGCTGCCTGTGTGTGCATGGAAGAAAGCAGAGGAGTCAGGGTAATGGTACATGCAATAATTATGGAAAGTATGTATTTTCGGGGTAATATTTGGTTTTTGTTGCGGATGCTATGGTTTCTGTACTTTTTCATTTGGATTCTCCCTGTGTATTTGGTATATTAAACCGGATTTTTCCTGTTTTATCCTTTGGCGGTTTTTAATCTATCATATTATAAGAAGGTTATTGTGTCAAAGGATTCTTGATGGAAAATTTTTCAGGTGCGGAACAGGCGGCATTTTCATTCATAATATAACAAATAAATTTATTATTTTTGCAAATAATATTTACATAGCAAGGAAAATATGATATAGTAAGATTGCGATTGGGCAGGAGTCAATGCGGATTAGGTTCCGTATGACCGGGCAGGTACGGTGGGCAGGCCGTACCTGCCATTCTTTTTGTGGAGGGCTACGGCAACGACAATCCGGGCGCGGATGCTCATGTGCGGTAAAGTAACACACAATAATTTGACAGACAGCAGCCTCTGTTCCGAGTGCCGGATACAGCTATTCTTGATAACTGTATCTGGCAATTTTATTCCCGCGAGCAACGAGCCAAGTGGCTGCTTGCAGACATTTGGCGACTGCCGCGAGGGTCAAATACCCCGCT
>ERZ808054.1715-NODE-1715-length-11282-cov-3.341098_pt1 | contig 11282 bp, 7 predicted proteins | sample MGYA00380201_ERZ808054 | MGnify/ENA primary metagenome ERZ808054 (study PRJEB31490, sample SAMN06133419) | mouse gut metagenome | isolation source: Z5_2 | host: mice | place: China: Chengdu | collected 2015-05 ... | reverse complement strand
ACTGCACAAGCCCCATTCCGATCAGGCTTGCGACAGTATTAAATACGGTAAACAGCGGCCGCTGGTTCGGATCGTTTGTCAGGCAGGTCTGCCCGGAGCGGGTACACGCTGTCTGGAAGGTATATCCAATGACATACAGCGCATAAAACAGCACAAAGCAGACATATTTTAACCATGCCAGATCCTGCGGGATTACCCTCGTCCCAAAATACAGCAGGATCGAGGATGCGATCATAATGACATTGCCGAGCACCATATAAGGACGAAACTTGCCAAATTTTGTAGAAGTACGGTCAATCAGCGCCCCAATGACCGGATCTGTCACCGCGTCAAACAAACGCATGACCGTTACCATTGTCGTTGCAAACATTAAAAACAAGCCCAGAACCCCATTCGCATAATAGGCGATGAAGTTCATGGTGAGGATATAGTACACATTGGTCGCCCCGTTATTCATTGGAAATAAGACGAGCTGGTAAAGCTTTGCCCGGTTCACGTTCGTCCTTGCTCCTGTCTTTTCACTGCTCATATGTGTCTATCCTTTCTGTATAAATGTTTCTTTTTATATGTTTCTTTTTATATGTTTCTTTTTATATGTTTCTTTATGATATTTTTCTTTATGATTCCTATTTTCTGGTAATATTTCTTCTAGTAATTTTTCTTCTGGTAATTTTTCTTCTAGTAATTTTTCTTCTAGTAATTTTTTTCTATGCCGCAGCATCCATACAGGACCCCTCCTGCTCAGACACTGCGGCTTCCGTTCTTTTCCCCAGTTTTACGAATGCCGCACAACAGCTCCCCATGCTGCTGCACGGTATCCGCGCAGATACCCATTAGCCATTGTTACCATACCCCTATCGTAACGATCATCCTTTGCGTATCTCCTAGTTTTCTCTCAATACCAAGTCTTTTTGTATACCTTCTCAATGAAATGCCTTCTCATTAAATACCTTCTCAGTTAGATACCTTCTCCTTAGGCACCTTCTCCTTAGATATCTTCTCCTCGGATACTTCCAGCTTATACCTATGCGGCTTACCGCCTGCCCCTATCGGCAGGCTATCCGTTGTCTACCGCTTTATATGCCATATAGTTTCTGTAAATATCCGTTTTCTTAAATTTCTGCTTTGTAACAAACCACAGCACTGCGGATACGACAAACAGCATCCCGAATACAATGCAGGCTCCCCACATTATATTTACAATCGCGATATTTCTCTTTTTAATGACCGTATCGTGCCCGATCCCGTTCATGCCTGCTGAGTTGGCGATCGAGTACAGGTTTTGGTGACATGCTTCCTTCATCGCTGTCACGATAACCGCGTCGTTTTTATATTTTGGAAGCTGGTTTGTCACATAAGGCAGCATCGCGTCAAATGTGGATACGCCGCCTGCCATCATTCCGTCTACGCCGTTTACATAGGTCGTCAGTACGTTATCCGTAATATTTAAGCCAAGTTTACCCCATTCCTGTCTTACAATATTCGTCATCAGCCCGCGGTTTCCGCCAGACCAGATGGCACCCCAGCGTGTATACGCAACCATCAGCCCTGCGTCGGATTCTTCTACCGCTCCCTGGAACGCTTTGAGATAGATCTCTCTTGCCGCCTGCTCGTTTAGCCATACGCCGAGCCCGATGCGGTCCTGTTCACAGTCATTGAGCGCAAAGTGCTTTAAGACAACGAAGATTCCCCGGTCTGACATTGCCTGCACTTCATGCTTTGACATCTCTCCTGCTAAAAATGCGTCCTCAGAATAATATTCAAAGTTCCGCCCGCCGTAAGGTGTCCGGTGCATATTGCTGCCCGGCCCGTACAGACATGCGATCTCCGCGGAAATGCAGTTGTTCGCAATAACCCTGCCGACCTCATAGAGCAGATCGGTATTAAACGTTGCAGCCATCACATCCTCAGATGTAAACGCCGTTGCGACAAGCGCTGTTTTTCCTTCTTCATCTCCTGCCTTAAACAAAGAAGCGGTAAGTCCCTGCGGCCCGTTTTCATCACGTGTGCCAGGCGCCTGCACAGATTCAATCGGCATCGTCCAGTGGAACGAATCTCCGATTAGCGATACCATATCGTCGAACGAGAGCTGGTCTAACAGTTCCTGCCACTTCGGATCATCATACGGCGCTCCGATCATGTCAACGAGCTTTAATCCGTTGTCCGCGCCGAGCACAGGCATTTCTACGCTCTCATAGTCTGCCGCGTCGTACTGCACATCCTGTAATTTCGCGATCAGGTTTTCCGTCAGCATCAGCTTGACTGCTTCGGTCGGAAATGTCCCTGTCCAGTCGCTGCGGGAAAGATAGGTGATCTTTTTGCCGCCCAGGTCCTCGCTCAGGTTAATGTCCGAATCTGAAAGCTGGTTCGTAATTGGTGTACCGTTGAGTGAAGCCGCATATGTGGACGTATCCTGCACCCCATTTTTCCACTTATACGTCAGCGCCTTGTTACCGTCGGCATCCATGCGCCCGTCGGACGCCTTGTAGCCTTTTGCGGTAAGGATATTGTTGACGGCATTGTGTGCGTCCGTCGCCGCTGTAAAATAATAATCCCCTTGATCCAGCATATAAGTCCCGCAGCCGTAGGCATCATAAGACGCAATATCCCGCCTGTCCACATAGATTCTAAGCGTCTCTGAAGCGCCCGGTTCCAATACTTTCGTTTTTCCGAAACCGCACAGCGCGACAGACGCCTTTTCCACGCCGTTTTTCTTATCGTACGCGGTGTATGGAGACTGTACATAGACTTGTACCGGTTCTTTTCCGGCATACGTGTCTCCCGTGTTGGTAACCTTGACAGAGATTTCAAACTGGTCGGTATCCGGGTGATAATTTACCTTCATGCCGCTGTAGGCAAAGTCTGTATAGCTTAGCCCATAGCCAAATGGAAACGCCACATCGCTGCCGTAGTCATAATCGCCCGCATTGCCTGTTTCCATTACAAAATCTTCGTAGCGTGTCTCGTAATATTTGTAGCCTACATAAATGCCTTCCTGGTATACCATATACGTGCTTGCGTTTTTTGGAATCACGCCTTCTTCATAGCCTTCGTATGTCACCGGAGAAAAATTCACCATCGCCGGTGAGGAATAGTTGTTGTAGCAGTACGTATCTACCAGGCTGCCGGAAGGGTTGATCCTGCCCGCCAGTATTTCGCCGACGGCGTCGATTCCTGTAATCCCGACATCTCCGATCCAAAGGCACGCATCCACGCTGTATGGATTGTCCTTTAGAAAATCTACCTGCAACGCATTCGCAGAGTTAATCAGCAAAATAATCTTTTTGACTGAGCCGCCCGCTTTCATCGAGGCAACATTTTCCATCATCTCTTTTTCGTTGTCGTCCAAAGCGAGATAATTCACATCCCTGTGGTCTAAGTCCGCGCCTTCCCCGCCGACGCGGGAAATAACGACAATCGCCGCATCTCCATACGAAATGACAGAATCTTTTACCTCATCGGTATACAATTCCCACGGACATTCCGCAGAAGTCGCCGACTCTGTTGCAATCGTGCCTCCCTTTTTGCGCTTATACTGCTCGTCCAGCCCCAGATAAAAATCCCAAAGCGTCTGGTTAACTCCCATCCCTGCGATTTCCAGCGAGCCCTTGAGCGTATTTGCCTTGGACGCGTCGATATTGCCCGAACCTGTCCCGCCGTAAACGATGTCTACGGAAGAGGTTGAAAAGCAGCTTACCTTTGCCCCTTCCGCTAACGGCAGGGCGCCGTTTTCATTGAAAAGCAGCGCTGCGCCTTCCGCTTCCACCTGCTTGCACAAGTCCTCCCCATAACGAACCATCTCTTCCTGAGAGTCGAAATCCATTTTATAGTAAATCGCGTTTTCATCTTTGTTTTTAATATTGTTAAACGTCCCGCCAATAAAAATAGACAAAGAATTGTCAAATGTAGAACAAAATACCGCTACGATAATTAAAAGCAGCGTAAGCGGCGCGCTGAACCATGTCAGAATCTTCCACGGCCTTGTCGCTCTTCTGCGGGCACGCTTGTACTCCTTTTTGCGGCTTTTTGAATCGTCATTCCTTCCCATAACCTTCCTCCTTGCTTATACCCAATTCTGGCTCTTCCCCTTTTTCACCTTGTACTCAGGCCTTGGCTGCGCAGCCCGGTAGACGACCGCACGGTCAGACAGCTCTCCTGCCTTTGCCTCCAGACGGTTTTCCTTTTCCATACGCACCCTGAAATGAAATGCGTGCCTGCCCCTTTTCGTTTCGACGAGCTGTCCGTTGTTATACAGCGATACCTGCTCCTGGTTGGAATATACCGTAACATCCGTAATCCGCTCCGCGCGGTGTTTGTACCGCCTGCCGCACAGATGCACAAACGGCTCGTCGCTCCACCATGCTTTATAAATGTAAAAACTGTCCTTTTTTATTTTCCGGTCAAACGTCACAAGCCCCTTGTGGTTCATCCCAGGTTCCCCTCCCTGGTCTCTGGCGTCCGCGGCAAAATCGAACATGTTCCATACATACGTTGCCCATAAAAACGGATGGCGTTCAAAGCATTCCAGCATATACTCATGATACTTTGCCTGATATTCTTCGGAGTGGTCTCCTCTCTTTGGCTTCGCACTGTGCAGGTTCGGCATTCCTTCCGCCCCATACTCGGAATACCCCAGGCACCGTGTCGGATATTTCCAGTGGTAAAACTTCATAAATAGGTCGTTTAAAAAAAGCCCCGGCACATACCAGCCCAGATACAGGTTCCACGCGACCAGGTCTGTAATCTTTGACACCGGGTGGAACGGATGGCACATCGCATAGCACGCCAGCGTCGTCGGCCTGCCTGGATCTAGTTTTCTGACTAATTTTTGCAGTGCCCGGTGGTTGTCAAGCATATCGTCCCGATGCTTTCCAGAAATCGTAATCTCATTTGAGATCCCCCAGGTCACAATGCACGGATGGTTATAATTTTGTATAATCAATTCGTGCATCTGGAAAAACGTATTGTCCCGTCCGTTCGGCATATGCGCAGAAATATACGGGATCTCTGCCCATACGACCATCCCGTAACGGTCACACAAGTCATAAAAATACTGGTTGTGCTGGTAATGCGCCAGCCGGATCGTATTCGCGCCGACTTCCCGGATCAGCTCCATATCCTGTTCCATCTGCTTGTGAGAAATCGCGTTGCCGATCCCCTTCCAGTCCTGGTGCCTGGATACCCCGCGCAGCGGATACGGCACTCCGTTTAAGAAAAACCCCCTGTTTGGATCAAACGAAAACGTACGTATCCCGCAGGCAGCACTCACTTCATCCAGCACTTCTTCTCCGTGGCAGAGCCGCGCCGTCAGCTTGTACAAATACGGGTCTTTTACCCCATTCCAAAGATGCGCCTTCGCCACCTTGATCCCCGCATCCATCCCGTTTGCCGTACCGACCGTCTTTCCCTCCGCGTCCGACAGTACCAGCCGTACCTCCAGCGCTTCCTGGTCCATCTCTTTCTGGCTCCTGTTCGTATACGAACGTACCCGTACGGCCGCGGCGCTTCCTTTTACATCGGTATTGATCTGTATGCCGCTGCCTCCGTAATGATCCAGGTCAAAATGCGTCTTGTGCACGATCAGAAATTCAACGTCCCGGTAGATGCCGCCGTAAAAAGTAAAATCCGCAACCTGCGGATATACCCTGTCGTTTTTGCTGTTATCCACCTCCACGCGCAGTTTATTTTCATCCTCCAGCACATCCGTCACATCCGCACGAAACGTAGCGTATCCATTGTCATGCGTCATAACGGTAACCCCGTTGACTTCCACCTTTGCGCTGGCATTGACGCCGTGAAACTGTAGGTAAACCCGTTCACTGTCTGTAAATTCCGGTTTTGGAACCGTCTTTTCATAGACACAGGTTCCCCGGAAATAGTCGTCATTTCCATCCTGCCCATCGACAGCATTCCAGGTATGCGGCAGGTCTACCAGACGCTTTTTCTGGTTCTGGTATGTAAACTGCCAGTCCTCCATCAGCTTAACGATTTTCCTCATAGCATTGTACCTCTCCTTTCCTTTTTATTTTCAGCATCTTCCCGCTTTTTATACCCCCTCATGCACAATGTCTGCTATTTTTCTACAGGATGGCTTTTTTCATATCACATGTTACAAAACAAAACGAGGACTTTGCTGATTATTTATACATAATCTACAAAATCCTCGTTTCAATTGCAAGGCTTATTACCTAAGTGGTCGCTGATGTGTCCGATGTGGTTGTCATCGCACCGTTTTGGAGCACACGAACCGGTATCGGGATAAGCATCAGCAGCGAAAAACAGCCGTCCTCCTCCTTGATCGTCAAAAACCCATCGTATTTTTTCAAAATATGCCGGATACTGCGCAGCCCAAAACCATGCACCAGGCGGCTGCCCTTTGTCGTGACCGGAAGCCCCTCCTCATATTCGAGCGTCCCGTTTTCTGGATTCATCGGATTCGTAATATGTACCGCCAGAAACTGCTGCCTGCGGTAAATGAGCACATCGACCTGACGAAGCTCCTGCCTTTGAAACTTCTCCACCTCCTCGATGGCATTGTCCAGCGCATTGCCAAGCACCGCGTACAAGTCTACCGTATTCATAAAATCCAACTGAACCCCATCCGCCATACAGGAGATCATAATACCATGATCCTTGCAGTACAGGCTCTTTTCCGTCAGTATCGTATCCAGCACCGAATTGCCTGTTCGGATAATGGATTCATAGACCTTGACATAGCCTTCGATCTCGGCAAGGTACTGTTCTGTCTCCGCCTTGCTTGCATTGCGCATCGCCTGGACATAATGCTTAATGTCATGCACCTTCTGGTTCAAAAACGCGATATTTTCCCTGGATAGCTGATACTGCTCCTTCTCCTTCTGCCAGAGCAGCCCCATAATCTCCAGCTCCTTGCGCAGCTCGCTCTTTTTAAACAGCTCATTTTGCAGATAGAGCACAATGCAAAGCAGAAACTGTATAATATAGACAATGATCCACTTCGGGTCATGAAAGCTGTATTCCATATTTCCCGGTATGAGCACAACAACCTGAAAATTAATAAACGTAAGAAACGCAAGCAGCATCTGTCTTGGCCCGATGCTTTTTTTGCCTTCATCGGGAATGATCCTGCCGATCGTAACCGCCACGATCAGGTAGCCCAGCCCAAAGATCAGCATTTCCGTCACTAAAAGCTGTACCTGCCTGTCCGCCCAGTAGCCTGCCCCCATATTGCTACAGACCAGATACCACTCATACATAAGCTGCCAGGAGCAAAACGCCCAGATTGTATAATAATATGCCGCAAACCACGACAGCTTCCTGCTTGTATAGACCAGACAGCCAAGCAGCAAAAATCCAAGCATCCGCATGGCAAGCTCCGCCCCAAAGCTGTCGTACTCATAAAATTGATTTAACACCGCAAAAAGCAAGAGAAAAACAACGATTACAAAACACGTCTTTTTACGATTCTCCCGCTTTTTCTCGATTGTATGCACATAGATAAAGCCGCTTGCCAAATAAGCGATCTGCATTATCCATCTGCTCACCTGTTCCACCATCCGCAACGCCCCCTCTACATGCCGCTCCCCGTCAGCGGTATCCTCCTACGTATTCTGTCAGCGCCTTTAAAAACGGAGTCCGGTTGCGCCTGCTGATCTCCAGCTCATAGCTGCCGACAACGACCGTATTCTTTTTTACCTCTGTAACGTGCCTTAGGTTTACCATATACCAGTGGTTGCACTTGGCAAACGAATATGCTTCCAGCATCTGCTGTGCGCTCTGCATCGTCCCGCGCACGACAAACGTACCCTCCTGCGTATAATAATGCAGCATCCGGTTCTGCACCTCTACATAATAGATCTGCCCGACCTCCAGCTTTTTTACCCCGTCCGGCATCGTAAGTATGATCTGGTGCGGCTCTAACGCCCGGCTGCGCTTTAACGCCCGTTTCAGCCGCATCGAAAAGCTGTAATACGCCAAAGGCTTCACCACATAGTCTAACGCCCCTACATCATATCCGCGGATCGCAAAGCTTGTGATATTCGTAATAAATACAATGACAACCTCCTGGTCTGTCTGCCTTATTTTTTCCGAAGTATCCATGCCGTTGATGCCCGGCATATCAATATCCATCAAGATCATATCATACACAGGCTCATATCCGTCCAAAATATGCGCGCCGTCCTGAAATACCGACACTTTAAAGCGGACGCTGTTTTCTTCCTGGTACTGCTTTAAAAACGCCTGGATCTGTTCCGAGCATTCTTTTTCATCTTCTACAACAGCGATATGGTACATGCTGTTACCCCCCCCCTTCGTTTACGGCTGCTTTTTGATCCGCCTGATTCGATGCCGCTGCGGTTTTAACGTAAGATCCGTAACCACCATGCCTTCCCTCTGGCTCAGCACATATGCCACCGCGTCCGCCGTCTCCTGCGGCAGCAAATAACAGTCCTCTTCCTCCGCTTCACAAAAATCCGCGCTGCGGTACAGCCTGGACTTTGTCATATCCGGCGATATCGTCACGACCTTGACCCCATACCTGCGCGCTTCGTCAAACAGGCTGGCGGAAAAGCTCGCAAGCCCCGCCTTGGTCGCCCCGTATGCGCATCCATGCGGGTTTGACTGGTACGCTGTGACCGAAGCGATCTGGATCAGATAGCCGGCATGTTTTTTCAGCTCCCTTAAAAGCTGCTGCGCTAAAATCATTGGTACCTCCAGATTCGTGCGCACCATCTGCTGGATTTTTTTCGGGTTCAGCTCCTCATGCAGCCCGTAATAGCCGACCCCGGCATTATTGACAAGCACATGCACCGGATGCTGCGCCTTGACCGACCGGATATGGCCGCACAGTTTTTGTGTATCCAGCAAATCACACACAACCGGATGCAGCCCGTCCCTGTCCCACAGCGGCTCCTCCCCAAATTCCCGCCCAAATCCAAACACCTCATAGCCCAGGCAGGCGAGCCTTTCGCTGACCGCAAGCCCGATGCCGGAGGACGCGCCGGTGACGATTGCCGCGCGTTTCGTTTCACTGCTGCTGTTCATGTTTACCTTCTTTCTTTTTTCTGCGTTATGCTTTTGGGCATTCCCATAAAAACAGCTTATCCTGCGGCAGATAGTTCCGCAGGCGGCTGACAAGAAACTGCTCCATCTGATTCAGCAATGCCCTCGGATAATGATAATAGCCGTGCTCCCTTTCATACGGAAACCAGGCGGCTGGCGAATCCGGCTGCTGCTTTCTCATTTTTTTCAAATACTCCTGCGAAATACGAAACGACCCGACGCTGACATCCACCAGCTTTTCCGGCGCGATCGACGCAAACACCTGCGCCAGCATCTGCTCATAGTGCTGCTGCCACCCGGGAACATAGATCATCGGGTCAAAACAAAGCCGCACAGGAAACCCTGCGTCAGCCGCCTGCGCTGCGCAGGCAATCCGTTCTGTTAAAGATGGTGTATGATGCTCGAAGCGTTCCACTACTGCCTGCGGCGACAGTGTGAAGGCATAGATGACATTTGACAATGGCTCCTGACTTTCAAAATAGTGCCTGTTCGCACATTTCGTACGGATTTCTATTTTTAAACGCGGCGCACACTTCGCCGCAAACCGGCTCCAGGCATCCGCATACCCCACGGCACGCTCTGCCGCAAGCAGGTCTGTATCGTAAGACACGCACAGGTACAGCGCCTGATCCTGCTGCATCCCGCGCATCTTTTGCTCCACATCCGCAAAAATATCTTCCAGATTCACGAACACCACAAGGTTCGCTGACGGATACATCCCTTTTAAATAACAATACGCACAGCCATAAATACAGTTCATCATGCAGGACGTATAATAAAAAAACGCATTCCCAAAGCTCTGGCACACCGGCGCCCCCTCATACAGCAGCTTTCCGTCCTTTTTCGCAATAATCAGCTTCTGCGAACGGTGCTGCAAAATCCCGTTCTGCCTGCTCCTGCAAAAGACATCTTTATAATGGCAGATTTCAATTACCTCCGCGCCCGGAAAGCTGCGAAGGAGCCTGTCCGTCCGCGGATGACCCAGCACCTGCTTCTCCACATAGATATGTGATAGAAACGGCTGAAAGCAATCGTTGTTTAACTTGTTCAAAACACTTTTTCCCTTCTCTCTTATCCCTGCATGGCAGCAACTGTTCCGCATACATCTGCTTTACCGCCGCCTGCCAGTCAATCCCTTCCAGCTTTGCATAACGCACATACTGGCTTAGGGAATCCTGCATCGCCTTTGAGCAGTGCATATCTGCACAAAGCTTGTCTAACACCTGCCGGCCGCCGCTGTCCTCCTGCCTGTCCCCGCCCTGTACGAGCCGCAATAACTGCTCCAGGTATGTGCAGATGCGCTCCCGGTGCCCTTCCATCAACTGCCGGACAGCTTCTGCGGACAGCCTGTCCCCTTCTCCTCTGTCCGAAACTACTTTTAGAAACTGCATTTGATGTGGTGCGAAGAAATAGGCTCCCGCCTGGTACACGCCAGCCGCCTCCATATCGTACAGGCAGCGCCTGGGCATGTCTGCCGCGGCTGCCGGGGCTTTCTGGTTCGGAAGCTGTGTAGTGCGGCACGCCTTTTTGCGCCATGGAATCATTCCTGTGACCAGTTCTGCTTCCTGAAAGCCATGACGGTATAAGATATCGGGATAGAATGTCTTTCCTGTCGCCTGTTCTGTCAGCTTATGGACAAAAAAGGCTCCTTCCTCTCCCGACTGCGCGGCACAGACTCCGGCATTGATGAGAAAATCATCCTGTCCCGGCGGCTTTTGGGTGCACAGGCTGCTGACCGCGGATGCAGCCGCAATCTCGCCAACACCGCTGACTGTGAGCAGGATTTGTGCGTCTTGGCTGGCAAATTGCTGAAAATGGGTGTTTTGCAGCACTTTTTTTAATGAAAAATGTTGTATGAAGATCTGTGCTTCGCAATATAACGCAGTAATCATGTATAGCATAGTAAATTGTTTGGCTCCTATTTTGAAATGGGTTGAATGTTTGGAGGAAAGACAGGAATTGTACTTTTCTTTATTATATCAAAATAAGATTGAAATACAATATGGCAATTGAAAAAACAGAAAATGGTTAAGCAGTTCTAAAAGCCCCTGCCGGCAGAGCATCCGGCAGGGGCTGTATATAAAGATTATGCGAGGAGGTATGCTCTGCAAATCTTTCCTGTTATCTATGTTGTGATCTGTCTATACGGCAATGGCGCGGCTTATACCTGCTTGGCGGCTTTGGTCTTTGTAATTCGGCCGGATGCATTGCAGTAATACATTTTATTTCCAACGGTTACC
>ERZ808054.1714-NODE-1714-length-11287-cov-42.374755_pt1 | contig 11287 bp, 10 predicted proteins | sample MGYA00380201_ERZ808054 | MGnify/ENA primary metagenome ERZ808054 (study PRJEB31490, sample SAMN06133419) | mouse gut metagenome | isolation source: Z5_2 | host: mice | place: China: Chengdu | collected 2015-05 ... | reverse complement strand
CTGCAATATGTCAATTACGTTAATCATCGGAAAATTGGTCAAGTCAAATATGCACTAATTTAATTCATCCAAGAGGTGTATAAGATAATAAGGTATGGGAGATAAGAAGAAAATACTGTTTGTGTGTTTGGGCAACATCTGCCGTTCGTCTTCGGCAGAAGGAGTGATGAAACATCTGGTGGCGCAAGCCGGGCGCGAAGAAGAGTTTGTCATCGATTCGGCGGGTATCCTTTCCTATCATCAGGGAGAGTTGCCCGACAGCCGGATGCGTGCCCACGCCGCCCGCCGCGGTTACGACCTGACGCACCGTTCGCGCCCCGTGCGTACCGACGATTTCTACAACTTCGACCTGATTGTCGGCATGGACGACCGCAATATCGACGACCTGAAAGAGCGTGCCCCGTCCGTCGAAGCGTGGAAGAAGATACACCGCATGACGGAATACTGCACGAAGTTCACCCACGCCGACCACGTACCCGACCCTTACTACGGCGGCGCCGAAGGATTCGAATACGTGCTCGATATTCTGGAAGATGCTTGCGAAGGGATGTTGGCAGTTCTATAGTTCTATAGTGATTAGTGATTAGTGCTTTATGATAATTCTATAGTGATTAGTGATTGATGGGGCATTGGGTTAACTGCCAATCATAAACTACTAATCACTAATCACTATAGAACTAATCACTAACCACTAATCTTGTCTTTATAGAAGCGCTTGCTGTCGTTGAGGCTGCACGTCGCGTCCACTCCGGCGTGCAGCAGGTGTCCGACGATTTCGTTCAGCTTCTTCCTTGATACTCTGCCGATGTAGAAGAGACGGTAGCGGTAGTCGTTGTCGAGCAGCTCCATGACGTGGGTGAAGGCCTGCTCGCGGGCAAAGTCGAAGTTCACTTTCCGCAGCTTGGCGTACGGGTAACGGAGGGTCCGCCCCACGCTGTGCACGGTGAGCGCTTCGTTGTCCAGCTCGAGGTAGCAGAACCGGGTCATCAGCATACAGAGAAGGGACAGGCTCAGCCCGAAGGAGAGGAGAGCCGGAATGAATCTCCACCACGCATCGCCGCTGAGGGAGTAGTAGCCCAGTGCCAGAAACATCAGGAACAGCACGAAGAACCAGAACATATAGAGCGACGGGCGGCGGTAGGTCTCTGCCGGAACCGTCTCCGTGCTCCGCTCGCGCGGGATGTGGTTGGCGAAGGGCACTCCTTCCGACACCAGGTAGCGGACGAGTGACGAGGGATGCCTGAAGGGCGGCAGGTGCAGTGCTTTGTCCCGCTTTCCTTTCAGGTGAAAAACGAATATCCCCGGACCGTAATGGGTTTTCTTCCGTGGGAAGTGTTCTCCCGGCGGAGTCTCCTCCTGCGTGGCAGGCCGGTAGCGTTCCATGAAGCTGAAACTCTCAATCTGTTGCAGCCTTATCTGCCGGCTTTGCAGCAGGCGTTCGGCTCTCTGTCGTTCTTTGGCGCTTGTTTTCATAGGTGCTGTTTTTTAAGTTCCGGATAACTGATGCGGGTGTGGTAGATGGTCTTCAGCTTTTCCTTGAAGACGCTCTTCACCGTCGCGATGTCTTTGAAGGTGACGGGGCACTCCTTGAAGTAGTCCTCTTCCACTTGTGTGTCGATAATCTTGTTCACCAGGTTGCTGATGCTCTCTTCCGTGTATTCGGGCAGGCTGCGCGATGCCGCTTCCACGGAGTCCGCCATCATCAGGATGGCCTGTTCCTTGGTGAACGGGTTGGGGCCGGGGTAGGTGAACAGTTCTTCGTCGGGCTCCTCGCCGGGGTGTTCGTTTTTCCACGAGATGTAGAAGTATTTCGTCTTGCCGCAGCCGTGGTGGGTGGTGATGAACTCCTTGATGACCTTGGGCAGGTTGTGCTTCTCCGCCAGTTTCAGCCCGTCCGTCACGTGGCCGATGACCACTTGTGCGCTCTGCTCGTAGTTGAGGTTCTTGTGCGGGTTGATGCCGCCCGACTGGTTCTCGGTGAAGAATACCGGATTCTCCATCTTGCCGATGTCGTGGTACAGGGCGCCCGTACGCACCAGCTGGCTTTTGGCGCCGATACGGTTGGCTGCTTCGGCGGCAAGGTTCGCCACCTGCATGGAGTGCTGGAACGTGCCCGGAACTGTCTCCGACATCCGCCGCAGCAAGCTGTTGTTGATGTTGGACAACTCCACCAGCGTGACGTTCGACGTGAAGCCGAAGGTCTTTTCTACCAGGAAAAGCAGCGGGTAGGTGAAGAGCAGCAGTATGCCGTTCACGATGAAGTAGGTGTACATACTGCCGTTCAGTTTCGACAGGTCGTTTTCCGTTATCAGCTCGAAGGCAAAGTAGACGGCGGCGTAGGTCAGAATCACCAGGATGGCGGTGCGGAACAGTTGCGAACGCTGCGAAAGTTCCCGCAGGCTGAAGATGGCGGTCAGGCCCGCCGTGAGTTGCAGCAGGATGAACTCGTGCGGATAGCGCAGGCAGATGGAGCAGATCAGCACCGTGACCACCTGCGTGAGGAAGGCTGTCCGCGAATCGAGGAACACGCGGATGATGACCGGCAGCATGGCATACGGGATGATGTATACGTTGAAGATGTTGTTCGCCACCATCACCGCCGTCACCACGCTGTAGAACATGATGAGGGCGAACAGCAGCGACAGACTGCCTTTGCGGTTGTAATAGTCCTTGCGGAAGAGGTCGAGGTAGAGCATGAAGCAGAGCATGAAGATGCTGACGTAGAGCACCTGCCCCGCCAGCATCAGCCGCTTCTGCCCGATGGATTCGCTACGCTGGATGGACTCCTTGCGCAGGCTTTCGAGGATGTTGTAGGTCTCCCGGTCCACGATTTCGCCGCGGTCGATGATTTTCTGTCCGCTCAGCACGATGCCGTTCGCCCACGAGTAGTTGTCGAGGATTTCCTTCCGGGCGGTTTCGGTCCGCAGGGTGTCGTAGGTGAGGTTGGGCGACAGGTATTCGTTGAGCGAGCACTGCCGGAGCAGGTTCGGGCGGTAGTGCACGGTGTCGGCGGTGAGCAGGTAGGCATACGCCTGCTTCACGGAGTAGAGCGTGCCGGTGTTCCGCTGGTTCGCCAGTTTGTTGTCTATCACCATGATGACGGATGTGCTGTCTTGCCGCAGCCGGGTGAGCTCTTCGGTGGAGAGTATTCCCGCGCGGTAGATTTCGGAGAGTATCTTCTCGAGGTGGCGGAGGTAGTCGGCGGTGGGCAATATGCTGCGCAGGTGTGCCTGGTAGTCGTCCCTCAGCTTCTTGAGCGCCTGCTTCTCCGGGTTCTTGTCCAGTCTGAAGTAGGGCTGGAAGGTTGCCATGATGCTGTCTTGCTCTCTCTTCACCACCCAGTCGTCCTTGTAGATGGGGAAGTCGAAGGTCGCCATCAGCTGCCCGTATTTCCAGGGCTTGTCGATGTCGAACTGGTAGTTGAACTTGCCGTCTCTCGGCATGAAATAGACAATAACCCCCACCGTGCCTATGAAAATAAGCGCCTTATAGAGCAGGTCTCTGAACGGGAGTTTCCTGTTTTTGCCTTTGAAATCACTCATATCGGTCGAAATTTTTGCGAAAAGTACAAAAAAAAACAATAGTATGGGAAAAAAGGTTTAATTTTGCCGTCTAATTTAGTTATAAGTAAGATAGATTATGACAGAAAGAAAAGTCAGAGTCCGTTTTGCCCCGAGTCCGACAGGGGCGTTGCACATCGGTGGTGTGCGCACTGCGTTGTATAATTATCTCTTTGCCCGCCAACATGGGGGCGAACTGATTTTCCGTATAGAAGACACTGATTCTAACCGGTTTGTGCCGGGAGCGGAAGAGTATATATTGGAGTCGTTCAAGTGGCTGGGCATCCCTTTCGACGAGGGTGTCAGCTTTGGCGGCGAGCATGGTCCGTACCGCCAGTCGGAACGCCGCGAGATATACAAGAAGTATGTGAAGGTGCTGTTGGATGCCGGCAAGGCATACATCGCTTTCGACACTCCGCAGGAGCTGGAAGCCAAGCGCGCGGAGGTGGCAAACTTCCAGTACGACGCTTCCACGCGTATGCAGATGCGCAACTCGCTGACGCTTCCCAAAGAGGAGGTGGACGCGCTGATTGCGGCAGGCAACCAGTATGTGGTCCGCTTCAAGATAGAGCCGGACGAGAACGTACACGTACACGACCTGATACGCGGCGAAGTGGTGATAAACTCTTCTATCCTTGATGATAAGGTGCTCTACAAGTCGGCGGACGAACTGCCCACCTACCACCTGGCAAACATCGTGGACGACCACCTGATGGAAGTCTCCCACGTCATCCGTGGCGAGGAGTGGCTGCCTTCCGCTCCGTTGCACGTGCTGCTGTACCGTGCTTTCGGCTGGGAAGAGACGATGCCCGCCTTCGCGCACCTGCCGCTGCTGCTGAAACCCGAAGGCAACGGAAAACTCAGCAAGCGCGACGGCGACCGCCTCGGCTTCCCCGTGTTCCCGTTGGAGTGGCACGACCCCAAGTCGGGCGAGGTCTCTTCGGGCTATCGCGAGTCGGGTTACTTGCCCGAAGCCGTCATCAACTTCCTTGCACTGCTGGGCTGGAACCCGGGCAACGACCAGGAGCTGATGTCGATGGACGAGCTTGTCAAGCTGTTCAGCCTGGAGCATTGCAGCAAAGCGGGCGCGAAGTTCGACTATAAGAAAGGCACCTGGTTCAACCACGAGTATATCCTCCGGAAATCGGACGAAGAGCTTGCGGAGTTGTTCAAGCCGGTGCTGAAGGAACACGGCATCAACCCCGATGCCTACAGCGATGCCTATCTCACGACGGTGGTCTCGTTGGTGAAGGGTCGCGTCAACTTCGTGAAAGAGCTGTGGGACCAGGCACGTTTCTTCTTCATCGCTCCCGAACAGTATGCCGAGAAAGACGTGAAGAAGCGCTGGTCGGAAGATACGCCGCGCATCATGGCGGAGCTGATGGATGTGCTTCGCGGCATCGGCGACTTCTCGTCCAAGCCCTCCGAGGAGATTGTTATCGGATGGATTACGGAGAAGGGATACCACATGGGCAACGTGATGAACGCCTTCCGTCTGGCCGTGGTGGGCGAGTGCAAGGGACCGCATATGTTCGACATCACCGCGCTGCTGGGCAAAGAAGAGACGCTTGCCCGCATACAGCGTGCCGTAGAGAAAATACTTTGAAAATTAAAAATTGAGAATTGAAAATTGAGAATGACGGGGAATGATAACCTTGGTTCTCAATCTTCAAACTTCTCAATCCCTATTTTTTAATTTTTAATTCTCAATTCTCAATTTTTATGTTATATGACCTGGCAATAGCCATTTACGATATTGTGGTGCATCTGGCGGCTCCCTTCAGCCGCAAGCCGCGGAAGATGATGAAAGGGCATTGGGTGGTGTACGAACTTCTCCGCCAGCAGTTGGAGAAGGACGCGCGTTATGTCTGGTTTCATGCGGCGTCTTTGGGCGAGTTCGAACAGGGCCGCCCGCTGATTGAGAAGATACGCGCCAAGTATCCCGACTATCGTATTCTGCTGACATTCTTTTCGCCGTCGGGCTACGAAGTGCGCAAGAACTACCGGGGGGCGGACATCGTTTGCTACCTGCCTTTCGACAAGCCGCGTAACGTGAAGAAGTTCCTCGACCTGGTGAACCCCTGCATGGCGTTCTTCATCAAGTATGAGTTTTGGAAGAACTACCTGGACGAACTGCACAGGCGCCGCATCCCGGTCTACAGTGTCTCGTCCATCTTCCGCCGCGGGCAGGTGTTCTTCAAGTGGTATGGCGGTACGTACCGGAACGTGTTGCGCAACTTCGACCATCTGTTCGTGCAGAACGAACGCTCCAAACGTTACCTGGCGAAAATCGGCATCAACCGGGTGACCGTCGTGGGCGATACCCGCTTCGACCGTGTGCTGCAAATCCGCGAAGAGGCGAAGGAGCTGCCGCTGGTGGAGCACTTCAAGAATAATATGATGACTTTCGTTGCCGGAAGCTCCTGGCAGCCCGACGAAGACCTGTTCATCGAATACTTCAACCACCATCCGGAAGTGAAGCTGATTATCGCCCCGCACGTCATCGACGAGAACCACCTGGTGGAGATTATCGGCAAGCTGAAGCGCCCCTACGTGCGCTACACCCGTGCGGACGAGCAGAACGTCCGTAAGGCGGACTGCCTGATTATCGACTGCTTCGGGCTACTCTCTTCCATCTACCGTTATGGCGAAATTGCCTATATCGGTGGCGGCTTCGGGGTAGGCATCCACAACACGCTGGAAGCTGCCGTATATGGCATTCCGGTCATCTTCGGTCCGAAATACCAGAAGTTTCAGGAGGCCATCCAGCTCCTGGAAGCGAAAGGCGGATTCTCCATCAAGAGTTACGAGGAACTGAAAAACCTGCTCGACCGTATGCTGACGGACGAACGCTTCCTCCGCGAAGCCGGAATGAACGCCGGTGCCTACGTGACCGACAATGCCGGTGCCACGGACAAGGTATTAGGGATGATAAACTTTTAGGAATTGAGAATTAAGAATTAAAAATTGAAAGAGGAAAGTACTATTTTAATTTGTTCTTATAATTAAGTTGTTAAAACTGATACGGTTGCCTTATGTGAGTTCTACTTACATAAAGCAGCCGTATCAGCTTTCAATTCTTAATTCTCCTTGTACCACCCCGCATACATCAGATAGTTGTGTGCAATCTTCTGATTCAGCTCTTTCGCCTGTTCGGGGTCTACCTTTTTGATGAACTTGGCAGGTACGCCTCCCCAGATGCTTCCCGGTTCTATCACCGTATTGCTGAGCACCAGTGAACCGGCAGCCACGATGGCGCCTTCGCCCACCACGGCGTGGTCCAGCAGGGTGGAACCCATGCCGATGAGCGCATAATCCTTGATGGTGGCTCCGTGGATGGTGACGTTGTGTCCCACGGAAACGTGGTCGCCTATCTCAATGACCGACTTCTCGTACAACGTATGCAGCACGCTTCCGTCCTGGATGTTCACCCCGTTGCCGATGCGGATGGAGTTGACGTCTCCGCGCAGCACGGTGCTGAACCAGATGCTGCAATCCCGTCCCATCTTCACATCTCCGATGATGACGGCATTGTCCGCCAAAAAGCAGTTCTCTCCGATTTCCGGAGTAAATCCTCTTACTGATTTGATAAGTGCCATCTTTTTTTAATTTTGAATTATGAATTTTGAATGATGGGGCGAATGATTAATTATGAATTATGAATTATGAATTTTGAATGGTGGAGGACACAATAGCAATAAACCGAAACCGGTTCCTCCACCTCATTCAAAATTCAAAATTCATAATTCAAAATTAATCAATCGCGCTGCACGCCTCCTTCAGCCAGGCTTTCTCTTCGTCGTTCAGGTCCGGCGACAGCTTTTCGTAGACCGTGCGGTGGTATTCGTCCAGCCATTCGATTTCCTCGGCGGTCAGCAGCTCCTTGATGATACCTTTCCGGCAGATGGGGCATAGGGTGATGGTCTCGAACCGCAGGTAGTTGCCGAACATCCCTTCGCCTGCGGGAACGGTCAGCACAAGGTTTTCGGTGCGGATGCCGTGGCTTCCCGCCTTGTATACGCCCGGTTCGTTCGACGTGACCATGCCTGCCTGCAGCGGGATGGGGTTTTCGTTCATCCGGATGCTTTGCGGACCTTCGTGCACGTTGAGGAAGTGTCCCACGCCGTGCCCTGTCCCGTGCAGGTAGTTCATGTGCCGTTTCCATATCGGCATACGTGCCAGCACATCGAGCTGCGCCCCCCGTGTGCCTTCGGGGAATACCGCCATGGCGAGGGCGATGTGTCCTTTCAGAATCAGGGTGTAGTCCGTCTTCTCCTCCTCGGTCAGGGGGCCGAGCGCGATGGTGCGGGTGATGTCCGTGGTGCCGTCCAGGTATTGCGCTCCGGAGTCGAGCAGCAGGAAGCCTTCCGGCTTGAGCGTCACGTCCGTTCCGGGAGTCGCCTCGTAGTGGACGATGGCTCCGTGCTCTTTGTAGCCCGCAATCGTGTCGAAACTTTCTCCCATGTAGAGCGGTTGCTCGGCACGGAATGCGTGCAGTTTCCGGTCTACGCTGATTTCCGTCTCACCGCCTGCGGGAACCGCCTTCTCCAGCCACATCAGGAACTTGGCGAGCGCCACGCCGTCGCGCTGCATTGCCGCACGGATTCCGGCCATCTCCTGTTCGTTGCGGACCGCTTTCAGCAGTGTCACGGGAGACACGCCGTCGATAATCCGGCATCCGGGGCGGATGGCCGAGTAGATGGCGTGGTTCGTCTTTGCGGGATTGGCCAGTATGCTTTCGGCAGTCAGCCGGCCGAGGAACTCCTCTATCTCCTCGTAGGCGTGCAGGGTGATGCCGTTCGCCCCGAAATAGGCGGCAAGCCCGGCGTCGACCTTTTGCGGGCTGATGAAATAGTGCACCTCGTCTTTCCCGACCAGCAGGTAGCTCACCACCACCGGGTTGCAATGCACGTCGTTCCCACGGATGTTGAGCAGCCACGCTATCTCGTCCAATGCCGTCAGCAGCAAGGCATCGGCACCTGCCGCTTCCATCTTTCCGCGCACTGCCGACAGCTTCTCGGCAAAGCTCTTGCCTGCGTACTTCGTGTCGTGCACAAATGCCGGGGCCGACGGCATCGCCGGGCGGTCGCTCCACAGCTGCCGCATGGGGTCGGCGATGCTCCTCACGCGGATGCCGCCCTTCTCCAGTTCCTGTTGCAGCCGCTTCACCTCTTCGGCGGAGAACATCTTGCCGTCGATGCCCACGGTGTCGCCCGGCTGCAGGTGCGTGCCCAGGAATGCGGGGATGTCGGGCGTCTCGGGCAGCATCTCCTTATACAATGTGATGCCGGTTCCCTCTATCTGCCGGGCGGCTTGCAGGAAGTAACGCGAGTCTGTCCACAGGCCGGCCTCCCGGGCTGTGACAACGACCGTTCCGGCAGAGCCGGTGAATCCGGATATCCACTCCCGCGACTGCCAATGCGGCGCCACGTACTCGCTCAGGTGCGGGTCGGTGCTTGGAATGATGAATGCCTGTATGTTCTCTTTGGCGATGTGCGCCCGTAGGGCGGCAATACGTCCGTTGATGATTGAGTTCATAATATATATAATGTATTGGTAATCGTTTTCAAAGATACTCACTTTACTTGAGAGCCTGTTTGTTTTTCCTCAAAAAGTTCTTTTTCCGGCTTCTTTTGGCGTTCTTTCCGCCCGGTTTCCGGTCTGCTTCCATCTTTTTTCCTCTCTTCCCCCATCTTTTTCCTCTCTTTTCTTCTCTTTTCCCCGTCGCATAGCCCGCTCTGTCCCTCACGGAAACAGGACATATTCCCTGGAAGAACCCTCGTGGCAATGCCGGATAAAATTCAGGCAGGCGGTAAACGCGGATATTTTGCGGCGGGAGTATCGATTTTTTTGCCGAAAGTTTTGTGAATAAAGAAAGTATGTGTAATTTTGCCGCTCAATTTAATCGTGAGATTTTATAAACCATTAAATTTAAAAACCAAAAAAAATGATTGTAGTACCTGTAAAAGAAGGCGAAAACATTGAGAAAGCGCTGAAGAAATTTAAAAGAAAATTTGAAAAGACCGGTATCGTTAAAGAGTTGAGAAGCAGACAGCAGTTCGACAAACCGTCTGTAACTAAGAGACTTAAGAAAGAACGTGCCGTTTACGTTCAGAAACTTCAGCAAGTAGAAGATTAATAATTCGTAATTTCCTTTGAATTATTGGATTCTTTTCATACATTCGTTGCATGATTTAGATGGGACGATATGTTGTTGACAGATTCTTTTCTCGACTATCTTCAGTATGAACGGAATTACTCCGAGAATACCGTGAAGTTCTATCGGATGGATATCCTGGGACTGCAGAAGTTTGGCGAGGAAGTGTCGGGAGATTTGACTCCGTCGGACGTGGATGCTGAACTTATCCGTGAGTGGATTGTTTCCTTGATGGATAAGGGCTGTGCTTCCAGTACGATAAACCGGAAACTGAGTTCCGTCCGCACCTATTACAAATACCTCCTGCGGAAAGGGGTGGTCGATGCGGATCCGTTGCAGAAAGTGACGGGACCGAAGAAGAAGAAACCACTTCCAGTCTTCTTGCGGGAAGGAGAATTGGACAGGCTGCTGGACGATGTGGATTTCGGCGAAGGATTCGAGGGGTGTCGCGACCGCATGATTATCGAAATGTTCTATGCGACAGGCATACGGCTTTCGGAACTGATTGGGCTGGGCGACAAAGACATCGACTTTTCGGCTTCCCTCATCAAGGTGACGGGAAAGCGGAACAAGCAACGTCTGATACCTTTCGATGAAGAGTTGAGGCGCTCCATGCAAGAATATGTCAACGTGCGGAATGAAACGCTCCCGGTTCGCTCGGACTCCTTTTTCGTCCGGAAGAACGGCGGACAGCTCACCCGCAGCATTGTAGCCCGTATTGTGAAACGGAACCTGTCGAAAGTGGTAACTGTAAAAAAGAGAAGTCCCCACGTGTTGCGGCACACCTTTGCGACGGCTATGCTGAACAACGGTGCCGACTTGGGTTCGATTAAGGAACTGCTGGGACACGAAAGCTTGGCAACGACGGAAGTTTATACACACACCACTTTCGAGGAACTTAAAAAAGTGTATAATCAGGCTCATCCTCGGGCCTAAAGAAAAGGAGGTAAGTATGATAGTAAGAATTCAATCGATTCACTTTGATGCGTCAGAGCAGTTGCAGTCATTCATTCAGAAGAAAGCTGCCAAGTTGGAGAAATATTACGACGATATAGAGAAAGTAGAGGTGTCATTAAAGGTAGTTAAACCAGAAACGGCCGAAAACAAGGAGGCCGGCGTGAAAGTGATGGTTCCCAACGGCGAACTTTACGCCAGCAAAGTCTGCGACACGTTTGAAGAAGCGGTCGACCTTTGCTTGGAAGCACTGGAAAAACAGCTGGTTAAGTACAAGGAAAAACAACGGAGCAAATAAAATCCCGCTAAAATTTTGCGGGTAAAAAATAAATGCCTAAATTTGCAGCCGTTTCGCTCGCATAGAACGTCGCGGTTGCATTTTTAAGCTTGCCTCTTTAGCTCAGTTGGCCAGAGCACGTGATTTGTAATCTCGGGGTCGTTGGTTCGAATCCGACAAGAGGCTCGAAGAAAAAGGTTTCACCGGACCTTTGGGGAGCATCCTGCGGAGATTCCGGAACAAAAAGGAGTTCTATAAAATTGGGCAAATACCAGAGTGGCCAAATGGGGCAGACTGTAAATCTGCTGGCTTACGCCTTCGGTGGTTCGAATCCATCTT
>ERZ808054.1712-NODE-1712-length-11318-cov-4.716039_pt1 | contig 11318 bp, 11 predicted proteins | sample MGYA00380201_ERZ808054 | MGnify/ENA primary metagenome ERZ808054 (study PRJEB31490, sample SAMN06133419) | mouse gut metagenome | isolation source: Z5_2 | host: mice | place: China: Chengdu | collected 2015-05 ... | reverse complement strand
TTGCCAAAAATATATTCTTATCTGTTTTGTACTGTGTCATTTACTGGAGCATATCAACCGCTGTCATGACTGCATTTCATTTTTTTGCGGACTTTAAGGCGATGGACGAACCGCTCCGCCAGACGATCGAAAACCTGACAGAAGCCGTCGTCTTACTTTTGATGATGGTCTTTCACTACCGCTACAAAAACCGGATCCGCAGATTAGAGGCTCTTCACGGAAACACACTCCGCTTTCTCCCCTTCCTGTATCTGATCCTCCTCACTGCATTCAATATGCTCTCACCGGAGGAGACAACGGCAAACAAATATGCTGCCCTCGCCACGGTATCCAGTTTTGCCGCGCTGGGCATCTTTTTGTTCTATCTCACCATGCGCATGCTGGAGAAAGAGGCGGCACTGCATAGACTGCAGCTCAGTACGGAGCGCGCGCGGAGCCAGATGGACATGTTCCACGCGATGCAGCAGCATTACGATCAGCAGAGACATTTTCTGCACGATTACAAAAACCAGCTAAACTGCATACAGGGACTGATCGACTGCGGGCAGATCGCAGAGGCATCCGCGTATATCACCCGCATGACAGGCAGTATGCGGGCACAGTTTGGCGATATCAACACCAACCACGCCGTCGTAAACATCATTCTGAACCAGAAATACCAGACCGCCCGCAGTCTGGGACTTGCGATGACCTTTGTCATCAATGACCTGTCCGGGCTGACGATGCTCGAGGAGGATCTGGTCACGCTGCTGACCAATCTGCTAGACAATGCGATCGAGGCTTGCGAAAGATCGCCCGGCAAAGATCCTGCTGCCAGCACAGTGATCCAGTTCAAGATGATCATAGAGGAAAGCCAGCTCGTCCTCGCTGTCCGCAACCCGGTGATCCAGCCTGTCCCGATCAGGGGCAGCACGATCTCCACCAGCAAGAAGGATCGCGCACACCACGGTATCGGACTGTCCAACGTGGATCTTGTCGTCAGGAAATACGGTGGGACCAGCAGTCTGAAATGCGAGGATGGGTGGTTTTCCTTCTCTGCCCTCTTTCCGTTATGACCGCTGTCCCGCACCGCCTTTTTTTGTCGTCCAGGCGCCGATTCGTGCCGGGACAGTTGTCATGCACCTTTTGGCAAAATATAATAAGGACGTAACAGCTATTATATTTTATCACCGGAAGGAGACGATATTATGAGAACGGTAAAGAGCAGAGCCATCGCATTTTTAATGAGCGCCGCACTGATCCTATGCGGGTGCGGCAGTGCAAAGACAACTTTGTCCCCGGATACGCCGCAGGAGGCTGTGGAGTGCACCCTGGAGAGCATCCGGACACTGGACATGACGACACTCAACAACTGCACGGACAATTTCGTGCAGACTTATCACAACTGGATCGGCATCCCGATCGAGAGCGAGTACCGCGCCTTCAATGAACTTCTGCAGCCCCAATCCAAAAACAGCAGCAGATACAAAACCGCATACAAACTGGATCAGAAAATGACGGAACGGCTGACCTGGGAGATCACGGAAGTGCGTGAGAACAGCAGCAGTAACACGGCAGAGATCGATCTGATGATCACCAACATCAATATGCAAAAAGTCATGGAGCGCTACGAGATCCAGCTGATCGAAGCGATGCTGTCTGATCCGGGAACCGGCATCACACAGATGATCCGCGATACTGTCAATGCTAAGGACATACTGATCTCCCTCATAGAGGAACTGGACGACAGCGATATTGTCACGACTCCTGTCACCGCCTCAGCCTATCGGGAGAACGGGCAGTGGAAGATCCACATGAGCCTGGACTTCATTAATGCCTTTTCCGGAAATATGTTTGCGGTTAATGACTCCGAAGAGATCATCCGCCTGGAGGAACAGCTCGACGACATGGCAAACGAATGGGCGGATGCCTTTGAGGAGCGCATGGACAAATGGGCAGAGCGTTTCGAGGAAAATTTTGATCGTTGGATGGGTGAACCTTGACAAACAGCCGGTATGCACATACAATATCTTTATTGTGGTATGGAGATCTTTCCATTCCACCGGATGAAACATTGATGGACTGTTCTGATGCAGTTAAGGGGTTTTTGACAATGAAAGGCGTATTTACCGCACAAAAAAAAGATGGCACGGTGTACTACCGTGCCTCCATCACCTACCGGAAAAAACATATCAGTCTGGGCAGTTTTGACACCATGGCTGCCGCGAACGCCGCATACACCGAGGCTGACAGGCTCCTGAACAGGGACAGGCTGACGATCAGCCAGTACCGGGACACCTCACCGCTTCCCTTTGAGAAATGGGTGATCCTCATCAATTTCCGCGACAACGGCATCTATTTTGGCACGCCGATCTATGCGCGCCCCAAATTTTTCTACTACTATCTGTCACCTGTCGATGTGCTCAAATTCGACATTGACGACCTGTTTTACTACGCCAAGCGCAAGATCATGAAGCGCAGCGGGCATTTGTTTGTCGCCGATTATGGTATGCAGGTAAATATTCTGAACCGCTATGGCATCCGGAGTTTTGCCGTCGCCGGAAAAGACTATCTCTTTCTCAATGACGACGACACCGACTTCCGGCATGAAAATCTTGCGATCATAAACCGCTACCAGGGCGTTTCCGAGGTCTTTTACAAAGGAAAAAAGAGATACCGGGCACGCATCAACGTTCCCGGTTACTACGTGATCGGGCATTATCACAGCGAGATCGACGCCGCCATCGCCTACAACAAGGCGATCGACGTCCTGAAAAAAAGAGGTGTGCAGAAAAACTACACACCCAATTATATCGACGGGCTATCCCCGTCGCTGTACGCGGACATCTACTCCCACCTCAAAATATCGGACAAGATCATGAATTACGGCATGATCGAGTAGAAAAAAGAGCACGCCCCCGTGCTCTCTTTTATTTTGCATAATCCTTGAAGCTCATGATCAACGCGGCATCCCCTGTGATCCCTTTGATGCTCGCGTCGGAATCATACTGCCACATGCCAAACGCGTACGGATATTCCGGCTCATCGCTGTCCTGCGCAAACCACACATCATAATCCTGCAGCTCCTCCATGTCCACCATGGTCAGAAGCCACTCTTTGTCACCGTAGATCATGGGATGATAGCCCGCATCCTCCACCCTGTCCATAAAGGCTTTTGCCACCTGTGTCCGGTCTGCCATGTCGAGCGCTTCGATCCGCGCCATATCCTCATCCACGTTCTCCATGACAAACGCCACCGGATATTTCACGCTGTAGCCCGATATCGCGTCGAGCAGTTCGTCCGCTTCCTCCCGCGCCTCAGACTTGCTGACCGCCTGTGAACAGAAGTAGACACCAATGTCAAGTCCCGCCTTTTTTGCCGCCTTGAGATTGTCCTGGAAATTTGCGTCAGAGACGATATTGCCGCTGCTGTACCCCCTGGCGCCAGCCTTGAGCATCACAAAGTCACAGCCCGCGCTCTTTAACTTGCCAAAATCGACATCCCCCTGGTTCGCCGAGATGTCAACGCCGCATTTCGATACAGACTTGCCGTCCTCATAATAGTTCATGAACGGTTTCTGATAAGTAAGCTTTGAAAAATCATACTTATTACGAGGAATATCCTCATTGATATCCACCCACTCCTTGGTGCCGTCCGCATGCCTCACCTGGATGCGCGTCTCTTTATCCTCGTCCTCGTCTTCCTCCTCATCATCCTCGTCCGCATCCTTTTCCTTGTCCGTCTTGTCTTTGTCGCTCTCGCTCTTCTTATCCCCGTTGACATCTTCCTTGGTCGTCATGTCATAAACAGAGGTCTTTCCGTTTGTCAGTTCATCGGCTGTCGTGGATTTGTCCGAGCTGTTCGACGAGCCGTCTATCACCGTCTCGCCTGTGGTCTGGTTCGTCACCGTCCCATTATTTTTGCTCGAGGTGGAATTGTTCTTTTCGCGTCCGGTGTCAGGAAGTGTCCAGATGTCCAGATCGTTCGCCGTCAACTTGCTCTCCTCGATCACTCGATTCGACGCGTTCGCCTCCTGCCGCTGGGTCGCCTCCGCCTCCTTTGCCTCTTTCTGCGCTACCGCCGCGGCATAGCCGCTGCCATCCGACTTGGATCTCGACTGGTTTGCCCAGAATACCAGCGCCGTCACCCCCAGAATGACCGTCGACATGATCAGCGCCATATACACATAGGTTATCTTGGAGCCGGAACCATGCTCCTCCTCATAATAATCATCGTGCTGTTTCATATGATAAATCCTCCGTTTCTGTCCCAAATTCTATAATGGCAGATTCAGGAATGTTATGATGTGCCCTGCACAGCTTTACATAACAAATTTACAAGCTATATTATATAGCATTTCTAAAACAATTTCAATTATTTTCTGATTCTTTCACAAATTTTATGATATACTAATAAATTTCAATGTAGAAATGCGGATGGTTTTGTAGTAAAATCTGTGTAAGCGTAGTAAAATAGTAAAATAAAAACGGTAATGATAGTACTTGAATCTTTCAAATAAAACACCGAGGTACACATTTTTATGAAAAAACGATACTGCCTGATCCTTCTGCTGACCACTGTATTATCCGGCTGTTCCGGAAAAAGTTCCCAGACCCCTGTCTCCCGGACAGGCTTTGCTTTCGATACAGTCGTGACCATCACGATCTACGACGCCGGAAAAACAGACGTGCTCGACGAATGCCTCGCACTCTGCGAGCGGTACGAATCCCTTTTCAGCGCCACGCTCGAGGGATCCGAGGTATGGGCTGTCAACCACGCTGGCAAAGAGGGAACGGCAGTCTCCTACGAGACAGCATCGCTGATCCAGTCCGCGCTGTATTACTGCGATCTAAGCCAGGGCGTGCTCGATCTCACGCTCCGCCCGGTCGCTGAGGAATGGGACATCGCCGGGCAGATGAAACAGGCAGACGCGCTTGCGGATCACGACTATTATATCCCCTCCGAGCAGACGCTCTCAGCGCTTTTAGAACATGTCGATTACAGAAATGTCATCATCACAGATGCAGACGGGACTGCGATCGGATATCAGGATGTGCTCTCCGAGGACGGCAGCTATTTTGTCACTCTAACGGACACGCAGAGCGCCATCGACCTCGGTTTTATCGCCAAGGGCTACATCGCGGACTGCCTCAAGGCATATCTGTTGTCGGAAGGCATAGAGGACGGCATCATCAGTCTGGGCGGCAATGTACTGCTCATGGGTGCCAAACCTGACGGCTCACCTTTTAACGTCGGTATACAGAAACCCTTTGGCGCCGCAAACGAGATCATCACCACGATCCAGGAACGTGACACTTCTGTCGTCTCTTCCGGCTGTTACGAGCGCTATTTTATGAATGACGAAACTGAAAAAGACAGGACGATCTATCATCACATCTTTGATGCGACGACAGGTTATCCTGTCCAAAATGACCTTCTCGGCGTCACGATCCTCTCCGAGTCCTCCATGGAGGGAGATGCGCTCAGCACCTACTGTTATCTCCTCGGTCTGGAAAAGGGTCTGGAATATGTACGCAGTCTTGAAAATGTCGATGCACTGTTTGTCACGAAGGATTACGAGGTCATCTCCTCGTCGTAAAATCTTTATCTCGTACATCAAATCATCCACAAACATACATGGATCCTATCTCATCCGATATGGAAGATGCACTCCGTATTTTTCCTTGTATGATCCGTCAAAGTTTCCTCGGAAACTTTCATGTATAAACCTTTTGACAAAATCCTCCGCGGCACTGCGCTCATGCAAAAACAAAAGGCTGAGCAGCAGCGGCAGTGCCTTCGTCCCAATGCCATCCTTTACACACAGGATCTCGCGCCGCACCATATCCTGTGAGATCAGCATTGTATTGCGTCCAAACCTCTTCTGCAATTCTTTCGACACAGACGTCTTACCACTGCCGGAATTTCCCCTTAATATGATCAGTTTTTTCATATGTGCCCCTTTCCAGATCATAAGTCCGATCTACCACCTGTACTCCGCGATCGCGTCCAGCCGCTTTCTCGGTCGCTGCGGTGGTTTTTCGTCCGTAAATCCCACCGCGACCGCTCCGACCAACTGATCGTCTGTATTCAGATACGCAGCCAATTCCTGATATGCAAAACAAGTGTTGGCGATCCACAATGTCCCTAATCCCAACTCCTCTGCCGCCAGAAGCATATTTTCAACGGAGGCGCCGATCGACAGGCTGTCACATATCTCGGAAATCCGCTCATCGTTGTCAACCGACAGAAAGGGGGACTTCGCATTCGTGTTCAATATCACAATGATGATCGGCGCTTCCTGCATGATCCTCAGTGTATTTTTCGCATCGGGTATGCCGAACTGCGATCCGGGCAGATCGGTTCTGCCCTGTTCTTCCCGCTCTAATCCGGAGTGCATCGCCCTGAGCAGTTCTTTTTTATACATGCCGCCGCAGACGATATATTTCCACGGCTGTCTGTTTTTGGCTGAGGGCGCCATCCTGCCCGCATTTAAGATTTCTTCAATAAACGCGCGCGGCACACTTTTATCCTGGTATTTTCTTATACTCCTTCGCTCATAGATTGAGCGGATCCTCTCATCCATATCCGAATCCTCTCTTAGTTTTCATTCGTATTCCTGTCCTGCGGAGAAATATAGTACACAGCCGTCGGATCAGTGATCGTACCCTCTATTCTGCCAAGATAAGACAGGGCACCGCTCCCTTCATAGCGATAGAGAAATGTATATGGGACGACAACGTCATCCGTCCAGCTGCTGTAATTCATCTGAAAAGCAATCTCTGTCGTGGTGTCTGTCGGATCCATATCGTACAAAAAGCACGCTGTCCAGCAAAATATGTAATCATCATCCGAAAATTGTCTGGACAGCGTTTCGTGCTCCGCCGCATAGTCTGTACCATCAACCAGAAAATGAACATCTGTATTAGCGCTTCCCTTCGTATCGATATAAAACTGGATCTCCTCCTCCTGCCCGTCCCCGTTTAAGTCCATGAAACAAACCTCCTCCGTCTGCAGCAGGATCGTCCTCGTTCCTGTATACTCATATTTTTCATAAACCCCCATCCCTTCCAGATCAGAATAAGGAATGGTAAACTCAATACTGCCTGCGGAAAAAGCACCAAGTTCATAAGGATTGCTGAAAAGAACCAGCCCTGATGTGGAAAGATACCATCTTTCGTCCTGATATAAAACCTCTTGCAGTTCATCGATATCATTCTCCCACATAATGCTCTGATAAGCGGTTGCGGAAGCAAGGTTGTGAATAAATGCAAGCGTATCCTGTCGAAAAGCACCTGCATTTCCCGTAAGATCGTCAAAGCGGAGCAGTTCACCAGTCTGTGTATCGTAGTTTAGTCCAGTATAGTAATACATACCATGTGAACCACCGATATAGTACTGTGTCGTCACAAGAAAAGAAAGGACCTTACTGTCAGCACGGGTAACAGTAAATGTCATCTCATCAAAATATCCGCAAAAGTAAATATCATCAGAACCACTTGCATCACAAATACTATGATAGTCCTCATCTGCACTGTCTGGCACAAAAGAGTCCTTATGAAAAGAATCCACCCTTTCCTGTATATCTGCATTGATCTTGCTGGCAGCACTTTCATTTTCTTCGATCCTTACGACTGGATAGATACATTTTCTCGTCCACAAAAGGGTATCTTCCCCTATTTTTGTGCTCTGATCGTTCGTATAAAAATCAAGGCTGACAGAAGAATCACGCTGCATACGCTCTATCGATAAATGATTCTGGGCGCCATCTTCCATCTGTGAATCAGGCAATATGTCTTCCTGCGTCTCCTCTATTTCGTTATCTGTACTTTGAGCGTCCTCTTCCGTCTGTGGATCAAACAATATGTCTGCCTGAATCTCCTCTATTTCATTATCTGTAACTGGAGGATTTTCTGCACATGCTGTACACAGACAAAGCAAAACCCCGACCACCACCAGTATAAGAACATTCTTTTGCCGATTGACAATCCCCATTACTTCATCTCCCTGGAAACACAGTACCAATCGCCATGATCGATGCATTGATGAATGCATGCAGCACAACGCTGCTCCACAGATTGTTGTCACTCTTATCGTATATAAGCCCCAGAAACAGCGTACCTGCACCATTTCTGAGGCTTCATTTATCTGCCGTACTAAAAACCTACACGATCGCCTTCTTCGGGCACTTCTCCTTGCACGCGCCGCAGCCGGTGCACTTGCTCTGGTCAATGTGTGCGTGGAAATCCGTCACGGTCACTGCGCCCGAAGGACACACCTTCACGCAGAGACTGCAGCCGATACACCCGGTCTGGCAGGCTTTCATGGTGACAGGTCCTTTGTCCCTGGAACTGCACGCCACCACTGCCTTTGCGTCATACGGTATCAGTTCGATCAGCTGTTTCGGACATGCAGCCACACACTTGCCGCACGCCTTGCACTTCTCCTTGTCAACCTTTGCGATGCCGTTGACAATATGGATCGCATCAAACGGGCACGCCTTCACACAATTTCCATACCCGAGACAGCCATGGTCGCAGGACTTGGCACCGCCGTCCGGCACATACCGGACCATAGCGCAGTCCTCCACACCTGTGTACTCATAGATCTGCGATGTCTTCTCGCAGTCGCCCGCACATTTCACGAACGCCGTCATTCTGACGGCTTCACCTGCCTCCACGCCCATGATCGCCGCAATCTTTTTGCCGACAGGCTCGCCTCCGACAGGACAGGCATTCACCGCCGCCTCGCCCTTTGCGATCGCCGCGGCAAGTCCCGAACAGCCGGGATATCCGCAGCCGCCGCAGTTGTTTCCGGGAAGCACGCCCAGGACGGCCTCCTCCTTCTCATCCACCTCGACCTTAAATACGATACTGGCGATGCCGAGGAAGATCCCTAAGAATAAACCGACTCCGCCCACGACCAGGACGGCAGTCACTATCGCTGTTGCGTTCATATGTCACCCTCCCTCTACAACAATCCTGAGAATCCGCAGAATGCGATCGCCATCATACCTGCTGTGATCAGCACGATCGGCATGCCCTTGAAGGATTCCGGTATGTCATTGTACTCCATCTTTTCACGGATCCCGGCGAGAACCACGATCGCGATCAGGAATCCGACCGCCGTGAACAGACCGCTCGCAATGCTGAATCCGATCCCGTAATTCTTCTGCACATTTGTGAGCGCGATACCGAGCACCGCACAGTTGGTCGTGATCAGCGGAAGATACACGCCCAGCGCCTGATAGAGTGATGTCACGTACTTTTTCAGAAACATTTCCACGAACTGCACCAGGGCTGCGATGACTAATATAAATACGATCGTCTGCAGATACGTGATGTCAAACCGCTCCAAGATCACCTTGTAGATGACAGCCGCCACACCGGACGCGATCGTGATGACGAAAATGACCGCGCCGCCCATGCCGATCGCCGTGTCGACCTTCTTGGAAACGCCAAGGAACGGGCAGAGCCCCAGAAACTGGCTCAGCACGACATTGCTCACAAGCGAGGAGCTGATCATCAATATCAATAAATCCTTTACTACGTCAAGCATCTTTCTTTCCTTTCTGCGCATTTCCCTCTGCGCATATATTCTTCTCCTACTCCTTTTTCGCGTCCGCCACGGAACCAGGCTTCCCGTCCACATCGACAAAGCGGTGCGCGCAGCCGCCGTCGGAGCAGCTTGCACAGTCCGAACTGCAGCCTGACTGGATCCTGTCCGCGTTCTGCCCCTTTTCCTGCATCTTTCTCTTGACGCGGTTCTGCAGCGCCGTGAGTGCGGCAAGCACGAAGAACGCACCCGGCGCGAGCACAAAGATACTGATCGGAACATACTCGATCGGCTCCTGGCGTCCAATCATGGAAGAGATGCCGCCAAGCACCTTGTTGATCACCGGTACGCCAAAGAACTCTCCTGCCCCCAAAAGTTCTCTCACCGCGCCGATCGCCGTGAGTGCGACCGTAAAGCCAAGCCCCATTCCCAGACCGTCAAATATGGACGGGATGACCGGATTTTTGGAGGCGAAGGACTCCGCACGCCCAAGGATGATACAGTTCACAACGATCAGCGGAATATACAGCCCGAGCGCTGCGTACAGACTCGGTATGAATCCCTCGAGCAGCAGCTCCACCATGGTCACAAAGGAAGCCACGATCACGATGAACGCCGGGATCCGCACGCGGTTTGGGATAATATGCCGCAGCAGGGATATGATGGCGTTGCTGAGCACCAGCACTGCTGTCGTCGTCAGCCCCATGCCAAGCCCGTTGACGGCTGATGTTGTCACCGCGAGCGTCGGACACATGCCGAGCGCCAGCACAAAAGTAGGATTTTCTTTCACGAGTCCATTGAAGAACACTTCCATGGAACCCTGCCTCGCCTCACTGTTGATCTCACTCATTGACAGCACCTCCTTCGGTTCCTGCAAGCTCACTCCTGAAAAACAGCAGACCGCCGTTTACTCCGTTGACGACTGCATTCGATGTGATCGTCGCACCGCTGATCACGTCGATCTCACTGTCGCTTGTCGAACCTGATTTTGTGTATGTGAAACTTTCCACTTTTTTGTCTGTAAACTGCGGAACGAGCACGTCACCCGCTTTCATGCCCAGACCAGCCGTCTCCTTTATGCTCAGGAGCGATATACCGTTGAGCGTCCCGTCCAGCCTCACACCCATGGAAAACTGGATGTCGCCGCCGTAGCCCTCATGATCCGTAACCGTGATCACATATCCCAGCAGCTGACCGGAGCCGTCGAGCGCCCGCATCACCTCGTCAATATCCACATTGGAATCCTGCCCCGCCACAAAGTACGCCGTAGGACCATCCTCCGACACCACAGCCTCAAAGGAATCTGCATCTGCAAATACATTCTTGCACGCCTCCGCCTTCGCTTTTGCCTTCTGCTGTCTGATCGGTTCCTTCGTGACATCGTGCACAAATCCCAGCAGCAGCCCCGCCACGAGTGTTATCGCAAAGAGGATCAGCGCGTCCTTGATCATTGATTTCTTCTCGTTATCCATATCATGCCGCCTCCTTCTTTGACTTCTTTTTTCCGAAAGCCGTAGGCTTCGTGACTTTTTCGATCAAAGGCACCAGCAGATTTCCGATGATGATCGCGTAGGACACACCCTCCGCAGACGGTCCGAAAATCCTGAAAATGCCTGTCATGATACCCAGAAAGATGCCAAACACATACTGTCCGTTTTTCGTGATCGGTCTGGTGACATAGTCCGTCGCCATGAAAAATGCGCCGAGCATCAGTCCGCCGCCCGCAAGCTGCGACAGGATATAGCCCAAATCCAGTCCGCGCCCGCCAAACAACAGGATAAAC
>ERZ808054.1710-NODE-1710-length-11326-cov-5.021780_pt1 | contig 11326 bp, 10 predicted proteins | sample MGYA00380201_ERZ808054 | MGnify/ENA primary metagenome ERZ808054 (study PRJEB31490, sample SAMN06133419) | mouse gut metagenome | isolation source: Z5_2 | host: mice | place: China: Chengdu | collected 2015-05 ... | reverse complement strand
AAATGGGGCCTACAGGGCTCGAACCTGTGACCCTCTGCTTGTAAGGCAGATGCTCTCCCAGCTGAGCTAAGACCCCATCTAACTGACTTTTACACTATACTAATTTTTGGTCAAAATGTCAATACTTTTTTTGAAAGTCTTTTTGAAAATCTTTTTGGAATAAGTCTTTTTAATATTTCCACAATATGGTACACTAACGGTGATGCATGAATGAATACGGAAGGGAATTTGGCGGAATGAAAGTGATCGTACATGATCTGCAGGAAAAGTCGTGGCAGGAGCTGGGGATGAAGCTCCAGGAGAAGGATATTGTCATTGGCGGGGACGCGGACGGGATCGGCAGGGATATCGGCGGACTGATGGGAGACTGCTCCCAGCTGGTGCTGATCAGCCGCTGTGTCTACGGGGGATTCAGCCCGTTCGTCCAGGGGGTGCTGGAAAAGTTCAGGAAGCATTTCGGACCGTTCCTGGAGATGAGACACGGACAGACGCACTATGAGGTGAAGAGCGCGAACAAAAATACATTTGGCATGGTGTGCTGCTTTTACGGGGACAACATCACACCGCGGGAGGAGCAGTCGGCGAGGATCCTGTCGGTGTCGGACGGCATATCCATGCAGGCGAGGGGCGTCAGGATCGCATTTTATGATACGGTGGATAAGCTGAGACAGCTCAATGCCATCATTGTGTGACGGGGGCTGATGGGATATCAGGCAGATATAGGAGGACAGTCGGGATGATTCTGTTTTTGGACGGCGGCTATACGCAGGCAGACGGCAGCGCGGCGTGTGCGGAGTGCATCCGGGAATACGCGCGGGATGAGGAGCTCATATCGGTGAAGATCGGCGGGGAAATGGACTGGGACAGGGTATATCGGTATCTCGAGGACGCCCACGCGATCGTGCTGGCAGCGGATGTCTATCTGGACAGTGTGCCGGCGAATGTTCTGGGTTTTCTCGAGAGGGTCGAGCAGGCGGTGATCGGCGGTGAGAGCATCGGCGGGAAGTTCTATGCGGTTCTCTACACGGAGCTGTACGAGGGAGAGCAGACCAGTGTGGCGATGGAAGTTCTGAAGAATTTTTGTGTACATGCCAATATCGCCTGGGGAAGAGGGCTTGGGATCGGCGGCAACAAGGTGGAGGCTGTTTTGGGCAGGAGGCGCCTGTGGAGTCTGTTTCGCGCGGGCACGGCAGATTTCAGGCAGCGATCCCTGCGCGAGCAGGCGCTGTTCATCGGGAAGAAGATGCAGGGAACAGATGTGTACGTCAAGCCGGAGGAGGTGTCGAGAAAGGAATATATCCGCAAAATGAACCATGAAATGAAAAAAAGTAATCGCGTAAAAATCGCCCAAAACATTTGAAATCGCAAAAAATCACATAAAAAATTCAGTTCTTTCAACAAGAAAGAACAGCCATTTTTAAGGCATTTGAGCGGATTTTGCTGTATTTTGGCAGATGCTGTATTTTAAGCGCAAAAAGTGCGATAAGTAACTGTTGCAAGATAAATTGACAATCTTATATAATGGACATTGCCAAATCCTGCTAGAATTTGTAAGTATACGTAATTTGGGAGCAGCGTTTATGAATTCTTTGGCCAAGATTATGATTGGGAGACGTGATCATGGCATTTGGCAGTTAAAAATTCGAATGGAGGACAGATTGATGGAACAGTTAAATGTAATGACACAGCAGGATAACGAGAATATTTTCAGAATTCTCAGCGATTTATTGACAAAGGACAAGGAATTTCAGATCATGATCACCGTTCCGGCGGGCTCAAAGCTCACTGGCAGTGACAACAGTCTGATGGGGAAAAGGACAGACAGCAGACCGGATGTGAATTCTTTGGAGAGTGCACACGATCTTGAAAAAGATGTAACAGACATGATACATGAGATCGGTGTACCCGCTCATATCAAGGGGTATCAGTATCTTCGTGAGGCGATCATGATGTCGGTGGAAGACATAGAGATGTTAAATTCGATCACAAAGATTCTCTATCCGTCTATCGCCAAGAAGTACCAGACAACACCCAGCCGCGTTGAGCGTGCCATCAGGCATGCGATCGAAGTAGCGTGGAGCAGGGGGAAGATGGAGACGCTTGACTCCCTTTTCGGGTATACGATCAATATCGGGAAAGGCAAGCCGACCAATTCTGAGTTCATAGCTTTGATAGCAGATAAAATCAGACTTCACTACAGAGCATAATGCATCGCATAATCAGACAAATTCCTTTACATTCCCGCCGCGGTTGGTGTATAATAGATTTACTATGAAAGCAAAGAGCGGCTTTCACAACAGTGTGTCATGTGCAGAAGATCACTGTGAGAGCACAAGGGATTTGCAACACTGGAATGAGTGTGGAAAGGGATTCGTATGAAAAATATTTTATTTGTGGCTTCAGAGGGTGTACCATTTATTAAGACGGGGGGACTTGCAGACGTGGTAGGTTCGCTCCCGAAATATTACGATAAGAGATATTTTGATGCAAGGGTGATCTTACCGAAATATATGTGTATGTCGGACCATGTAAAGTCACTGATGCAGTACAGGACACACTTTTATATGGATTTTATGGGACAGAGTGAGTACGTGGGAGTCCTGGAGGCGCAGTATGACGGCATCACATACTACTTTATCGACAACGAGATGATGTTTGGGGGCTTCAAGCCGTACAGTGATGACCATATCGGGGAGATCACAAAATTCGTATTCTTCTCAAAGGCTGCACTGTCGATCCTGCCGGTCGTAGGCTTCCGCCCGGACATCGTCCACTGCCATGACTGGCAGACAGCGATCATACCGGTGTACCTCAAGGAGCGCTTCGCACAGGGCGAGTTCTATCAGGGCATCAAGTCGATCATGACGATCCACAATCTCAAGTTCCAGGGAATCTATGATATCAAGACGGTTCAGCACATCACCGGTCTTGACGGATCCTACTTTGCGCCTGACAAGCTGGGGTACTTTAAGGACGGCAATCTGTTGAAGGGCGGGCTCACGTACGCGGATGCGATCACGACGGTGAGTGCGACCTATGCGGAGGAGATCAAGACGGACTTCTATGGGGAGAAGCTCAACGGACTGCTGACTGCGAGGACAAATGACCTGAGAGGGATCGTTAACGGTATTGATTACAATGAATACGATCCGAATACGGATCAGTTCATCGTACATCATTACAATGCCTCGAATTTCAGGAAAGAGAAGATCAAGAATAAGAGAGACCTGCAGAGACAGCTGGGACTGGATGAGAACGACAAAAAGATGATGCTGGGCATCGTGTCAAGACTCACGGACCAGAAAGGTATGGATCTGGTTGCCTACATTATGGATGAGCTGTGCAGCAAGGACGATGTGCAGCTGGTCGTGCTCGGCACGGGCGAGGAGCGCTACGAGAACATGTTCCGCCACTTTGACTGGAAATATCACGGAAAGGTCTCCGCGAATATCTATTATTCCGAGGAGCTTTCCCACAGGATCTACGCGGCGTGTGATGCGTTCCTGATGCCGTCGTTGTTTGAGCCCTGCGGACTGAGCCAGCTGATGTCGCTGCGATACGGCACACTGCCGATCGTGCGCGAGACAGGTGGTCTCAAGGACACTGTAGAGCCGTACAACGAGTACGAGAACAGTGGCACAGGATTCAGCTTTACAAACTACAATGCGCATGAGATGTTCAACACGATCCGCTATGCGGAGCAGGTGTACTATGACCGGAAACGCGAGTGGAACAAGATCGTGGACAGGGCGATGGCTGTGGATTACTCGTGGGGCGTGTCTGCGAGCAAGTATCAGGAGATGTACGACTGGATGATAGGGGATTGAGCGCTGGGGGCAGCGTCCTATCGGTATGTCGGAGTAGTGGGTTAGAGAAAGAACGCGTGAACGCGTTCTTTCTCTGTGTTAATGGTGTTGATGGGATATAAGGCGGGATAGAGATGGCATTTGATGGAGTGACGATCGCGGGGATCGTCAGTGAACTAAGAGACAAGCTGGTCGGGAACAGGATCTACAAGATCGCGCAGCCCGAGAAGGATGAGCTGATCCTGACGGTGAAGGGGAGCTGTGGACAGGTGCGGATGCTGATGTCGGCGGATGCGTCGCTTCCGCTGCTGTATCTGACGGAAAAGAACAAGACAAGCCCTATGACCGCGCCGAATTTCTGTATGCTTCTGCGCAAGCATCTGCAGAACGCGCGCATCATATCGGTGGCGCAGCCGGGGTTGGAGCGCATCGTGCGGTTTGAGCTGGAGCATCTGAATGAGCTGGGGGATCTGTGCAGGAAATATCTGATCATCGAGCTGATGGGAAAGCACAGCAATATCATATTCTGCGATGACAAGGATATGATCATCGACAGTATCAAACATATCTCGGGCATGGTCAGCTCGGTCCGGGAGGTTTTGCCGGGGCGCACGTATTTTATACCCAGGACGCAGGACAAGGCGGATCTGCTGGCGTGTTCGGCAGAGGAGATAGCAGCAGTGCTGCGGGCAAGGAGCCTGCCGCTGTACAAGGCGATATACACAGGCTTTACAGGCATATCGCCGTGTATCGCCCAGGAACTGTGCTGCAGGGCAGGGATCGATGCGGATCTGCCTTCCTCGGAGCTTGCGGCAGAAATGTCGGAGCGGATCGTTTCCGAGATCTGCGGGCTGGCGGACAGCATCCGGCATGGAGATTTTTGTTATAATGTTGTGTATGAGAACGGTCAGCCGGCTGAGTACGCAGCCGTGCGGTTAAGCTCGTACGCGCAGGGGCAGAGCAGGAACTTCGAGCGTATTTCGGATCTGCTGGAGTACTACTATGCAGAGAAGAATATGATCACGCGCATACGGCAGCGCTCCGTGGATCTGCGCAAGATCGTGCAGACGGCGCTCGAGCGCAATGTCAAGAAGTACGATCTGCAGATCAGGCAGCTGCAGGACACGGAGAAGCGCGAGAAATACAGGGTGTACGGTGAACTGCTCAACGCGTATGGCTACGGGGTGGAGACCGGGGCAAAATCGATGGAAGCCCTCAACTACTACGATGACCAGATGATCACGATCCCGCTGGATCCGACGCTCTCCGCGGGGGAGAACGCCAAGAAATATTTTGACAAGTACCAGAAGTTAAAGCGCACGTATGAGGCGCTGACGACGCTGACGAAGGAGACGAAGGAGGAGATCGACCATCTCTCGTCGATCAGCACGTCGCTTGACATCGCGCTGAGGGAGGAAGACCTGGTGCAGATCAAGGAGGAGCTCATCGAGAGCGGGTACATCAGGCGCAGGGGCAATGCAAAGCGCGAGAAGATCACGAGCAGGCCGTTTCACTATGTCAGCAGCGACGGATACCACATCTATGTCGGCAAGAACAACTACCAGAACGAGGAACTGACATTCAAGTTTGCGACGGGAAATGACTGGTGGTTCCACACAAAGGGAATACCGGGATCGCACGTGGTCGTCAAGGCGGACAATGAGGAGCTTCCCGACAGGGTGTTTGAGGAGGCAGGAAAGCTGGCGGCGCACTACTCCCAGGCGAGGGGGCAGGAGAAGGTGGAGATCGATTACACGCAGAAGAAAAACGTCAAGAAGCCCAACGGCTCCAAGCCGGGATTTGTCGTGTATTACACGAATTATTCCCTCGTCATCGACTCGGACATCACAGGGATCGAGCAGGTGGAGTAGGGCAAAAAGTTGAAAAACTTACGTTACTAGGAGATAACATTTATGGGAAAGAGTGTATTGGAATACAATTTGATGCGCAGGGAGGTTGACAGAAATCCGTTTCAGGTGGAAGTCGAGGAGAAGCTGGGGCGAAATGATGACTGCTGGTGCGGCAGCGGGAAAAAGTACAAGAAATGCCACTGCTCGTTTGACGACAAACTCGACGACTACAGGCGCAGCGGGGTGCTGGTGCCGCCGAGACGCATCATCAAAAATCCGGACCAGATGCAGGGGATCCGCGAGAGTGCCAAGATCAATATCGCGATACTGGACTATCTGGATGAACATATCGTGGAGGGGATTTCCACACAGGAGATCGACAACTGGGTGAGCAGCATCACCAAAAAGCATAACGCGGTCGCGGCGACGCTCAACTACGAAGGATTTCCAAAGAGCGTGTGCACCTCGATCAATGATGTGGTCTGCCACGGGATCCCGTCCAGGGATGAGATATTGAAGGACGGGGACATCGTCAATGTGGATGTGTCCACGATCTACGGAGGATATTTTTCGGATTCCTCCAGGATGTACTGTATCGGGAACGTTTCTGCGGAGAAGAGGCGTCTGGTGGACATCGCAAAACAGAGCCTCGAAGTCGGTCTGCAATACGTACAGCCGTGGAGAAAGATCGGGGACATGGGTGCGGCGATCCACGAGTTTGTCATGCAGAACGGCTACAGTGTTGTCCGGGAGATCGGCGGGCATGGCGTCGGGCTGGAATTCCACGAGGATCCGTGGGTGAGCTATGTGTGCCCGAGGGACACCGGGATGCTGATGGTTCCGGGCATGGTGTTCACGATCGAGCCGATGATCAATATGGGCAAAGAGGATATCTATATATCGGAGGACGACGGCTGGACAGTGTACACGGAGGACGGACTTCCCTCGGCGCAGTGGGAGATCCAGGTGCTCGTCACGGAGGATGGGTACGAGATCATTTCATATTAGGAACTGTGGATAAAAAAGGGGCTATTTTCGATAGCTTCTTTTTGTGCACAGAGGCATCCGGAGGAAACCTGTCAACAGATATGGCAGGCGCGCAGAATCTGGTTGACAGGAGGCGGAAAATAGAGTATGATTAGAATAAATGTTTGCAAAACAAATATTCGAAAAAAGGACTGTATATTAGCGGCAGGGATCATCCTGACGGCGGCGTTGTCCTCCGCGGTCGTCATGTTTGCACAGAGAGATGCCGGAGCGGCGGTGCGCGTCACGATAGACGGGGAGCTCTACGGGGAATACAGCCTGTCAGGGAACCAGTTTATCCCTATAGATGCAGCGTCAGGCTACAACGGGCTTGTGATCGAGGACGGCAGTGCCTATATGGCAGAGGCAGACTGCCCGGACAAGTACTGTGTGGATCATAAACCGATCTGCAGGGGCGGCGAGACGATCATCTGCCTTCCCCACAGGCTCGTGGTGGAAGTGACGGGAACGCGGGATGCGCGTCAGCTGGATGTGGTCGTTCCGTGATCAGGCATCAAAATATTGCAACAAGACCGTAAATAACCGATGACAGGGGAATGCGTATGACGACGAGGCGAGCAGCGTACTGTGCCATGCTGACGGCGCTGGCAATGATATTTGGATATGTGGAGACGCTGATACCGTTTGGTTTTGGCATACAGGGGGTGAAGCTCGGACTTGCCAACATCGTCATTGTCCTTGCGCTGTATATCCTTCCGGCGTATCAGGCGCTTGTGATACAGATGATGCGCATTGTGCTGGTCTCCTTCCTGTTCGGGAACCTGTCCATGATGATCTACAGCCTTGCGGGGGGCGTGTTGAGCTTTCTGGTGATGTGGCTCCTGAAAAGAACGGACGGTTTCTCCGTCACAGGTGTCAGCATAGCGGGCGGCGTGAGCCACAATATCGGTCAGCTGGCTGTGGCAGTGCTGGTGGTGCAGAACCTGAAAGTTGCTTTTTATTTTCCTGCGCTGTTGATCGCGGGACTTGTCACAGGCTGTCTCATAGGGATGCTGGCAGACCGGATCAAGCTGGCAGTGGACAGGATGGATATATAGATGGGGGAGATGACGGCGTATGTCGGGGGAAAGACTGATTTTTCACGTAGATGTCAACAGTGCCTTTCTGTCGTGGGAGGCGGTGGAGCGGCTAAAGCACCCGGAGCAGTTTCCGGAGATCACGGCAGATCTGCGCGATATCCCGTCAGCTGTGGGGGGAGACCGCTCCAAGCGGCGCGGGATCATACTGGCAAAGTCCATCCCGGCAAAAAAGTACAAGGTGCAGACGGGAGAGCCGATCACGGACGCGCTCAAAAAGTGTCCCAATCTGGTGATCGTGCCCTCACGCCACGGGATATACAGGGAGTATTCGAGAGCGTTCACAGCGATCCTTGAGCGGTACTCGGACAGGATCGAGCAGTGCAGTATCGACGAGTGCTTTGTCGACATGACAGGCACGGAGAAGCTTTTCGGACCGCCTGTGGAATCTGCCGCGCGCATCAAGGACGAGATCCGCCGCGAGCTTGGGTTTACCGTGAATGTGGGGATATCCACGAACAAGCTGCTCGCGAAGATGGCAAGCGATTTCAGGAAGCCGGATCTGGTGCATACGCTGTTTCCGCAGGAGATTCCGGACAAGATGTGGCGGCTTCCGGTGGGGAATCTGTTCCTGGTGGGGAGGTCGACGGAGCGGACGCTGCACACGCTGGGCATCCACACGATCGGGGAGCTGGCGCACACAGATCCGCAGATCCTGCGGGGAGCGCTGAAGAAGCAGGGGGAGGCGATCTGGAAATTCGCAAACGGCGAGGGCGCCTCGCTCATAGAGCCGGAGCCTGCCGATAACAAGAGCTATGGGAATGCCACGACGATCGCCTTTGACGTGACCGATGAATCCACGGCGAACATGGTACTGATGTCCCTTGCCGAGACAGTGGGAAGACGGCTCCGCAGCGATGCGGCAAAGGCGGAGGTTGTGACAGTCAATATCCGATACAGCGATCTGTCCAGGGTGTCACACCAGCGCGAACTGCCCCATGCCACGAACATTACCGATGAGATATACGGTATGGCTTGCAGATTGTTTGAGGAACTGTGGGACGGCAGACCTGTGAGGCTGCTGGGGATCCAGACCAGCCACATCAGACAGGCAGGCGACGGCAGACAGATGTCGCTCTTTGATGATGGGAGATATGAAAAGCTGGAGAAGCTTGACAGGGCGATGGACAGCATCAGGGAAAAGTATGGCTCTGATGCTGTCAAACGCGCGTCATTTCTAACACACTTGAATGGACCTGTGAACGGATCCGTACAGCGGTGATCTGCGGGATCAGCCGATCTTGTTCAGCGTGAAGTCGTCGATCGTACCCCAGCCTTTTGCGTTGCATTTGATGTGTGCACCGATCGTGAGTGTGCCGTCAGTGACCGTTATGGAAGATACAGTCGGCTCCTGCCAGTTGGCATAGCCCTGCGCAGTGAAGGGATCGGATGAGACGGTGTCACCGGTCTTCGCGTAGAGTTCCATCTCGGCGCTGGCGTCAATATCACCGCCCTGGAAGTAAGCTTTGAGCTCGTAGGTGCCCGGCTCTAAGTCCGTAAATTCCTGCTCGATCGCAAAATCCATGTCGGACTCGGACCAGAAGTGGAAGGAATACTCCCCGGTGTGTGCGTCGCCCGCCTTCTGCTGGAAGTCCGTCGGATTCTTGTCGCCCTCGAACGTGACAGTCCACATGGAAGTGTCGGCGTCCTCAAAGCCTGGGTTGGACACATAATTGAGTCTCTCCACGTTGACGGTGCACAGGACCTCTGTCGGGTTGTCCGGATCGGCGTTCTCGTCGAGGATCCTGCCCGTGATCACATGGGTTCCGGGCTTGGAGGTATCGATGTTGAGAACCATCTCCTCATACCACTCGACAGGCATGGGGGCATTCAGGGCGCGGTTGTTGTAGACAACATCCACGGTTTCAGGCATTTCCACGTCGGAGTCGATATTGCAGGTGACAGTCGGCGCATTGACCATATCGATCGCAGGCTCGGCGTTGGTGCCGTACTTTAACCACTTGTATGTATTCAGGGATTCCAGGGGTCTGCCGTCAGCGCCGAACAATGCCTGGTTGTCCCAGGAACAGCCGCCATAGTATTTTCCGGCATCGTCCGGATCGTAATCGGAGGCGTAACTGCTCGCCCATCCGGAGCCGTATTTCTCCCAGATCGGGCTGTTGTCCGCGTCCGCGTCGCCGACGGTGATCCATGCGCCCTCCCAGTAAAATACACCGAGGGCTCCGGCGTCGCTTGCCGTGGCGCAGACATCGCGGAGTGCGGTGGACTGGCTTTGCACGGTCGCGCCGTAGGCGTCGATCAGATCGCCCTCGCTGACGCTGTTGCCGGAGCCGTCAGTGTCCTCTGTCGTATAGCAGTAGGCAGTCTCTGCGATGAGCGTCTCCTTTCCGTACTTGTCCTGGATATTTTTCATGACATTTTTAATATTCTCAAAGCTTCCATGCCAGTAAGGATAATAGGACAGGGCAAAGATGTCATAGTCTACCTGGAAGGAGGAGAGCTTGTACAGGATCGAGTCGATATTGTCATAATCCTCGGCATTGGTATAGTGAAGGGCGACTTTGATGTCGCTGCCGCAGCTTGCTGAGACTTCACGGACCGCCTTGCTCCCTGCGCTCATGAGTTTTGCCACATTGGGGATCTGCGTCTCGCCCGCCATGCCGTTGTTGGTCTCGTTTCCGACCTGTACCATGCCGACATCGACGCCGTTGTCCAGAAGCTGTGTCAGACTGTCCTTCGTGTACTCGTACAGGGCGTCTGCTTTCTCGTCGATGGACATGTCAACCCATGCCTTGGGACACATCTGCTTGGCAGGATCTGCCCAGAAGTCGGAGTAATGAAAGTCAATGCAGACTTTCATGCCGTTTTCGGTGGCGCGCTTTCCGAGTGCGATCGCAGTGGCAAGATCGTTGTTCCCGCCGCCGTATCCATTGCCGTCCTCGTCGAAGGGATCATTCCAGACGCGGATGCGCGCATAGTTGACGCCGGCCTCCGCCATCGTGGTAAACACGTCCTGCTCTGTGCCGTCGGCGTCAAAGTACTTCACGCCGCTCCTCTCTTCGGCAAGGATGGAAGAGACATCCATGCCCCGGATAAAGCTGTCGGAGAGATCGGGGATCGGTTCCACATAGATGCCGGCATCTTCTGCGGCGGTGGGCAGCGGATACAGGGTGTTTAGCACTACCTGGTCACTGCCGGATGTGTCGTCGCTCTCGGTGTCAGGAGCAGTTGTCTCTGGGACAGCCGTCTCGGAAGATACTGTCTCTGCAGGGGTATCGGCGGACGACGGCTGTGATGCTGTCTGCCCGGCACCGGAACCGCAGCCGGTGAAGGACAGAGCGGACAACGTCATTGTTAATAGCAGCATTGTCAGTTTTTTGTTTTTCATGTTGACCTCCCGTATTTTCATAAGTAACCTTATTATAGCACAGGTCCTGGAAAGAAAAATAACAAAAAAGGAAACAAAAGGCGCAAAATCTTCCACAATTTCAGATTGTGTGGTAAAATAACAGGAAATAAGAAACCGTTTCTAAAGGTTATAATATTTATGATAATTATGAATAGAAAGGATGAATGATATCATGAA
>ERZ808054.1708-NODE-1708-length-11359-cov-3.763428_pt1 | contig 11359 bp, 4 predicted proteins | sample MGYA00380201_ERZ808054 | MGnify/ENA primary metagenome ERZ808054 (study PRJEB31490, sample SAMN06133419) | mouse gut metagenome | isolation source: Z5_2 | host: mice | place: China: Chengdu | collected 2015-05 ... | reverse complement strand
GAAACGCTCCCTCACGGAGATATGGCGGCAGCTCACGATCCCGCCGGATGCCGGCTCCTTTGAAACACTGATCCTCAACGTGTGTTCCATGCCCATGACCTCCATTTCCGAGGGCTTTCACTGCTGCCCTCTGGCATAAGCCATGGGCGAGCGTATTTTCGGACGGTCAGAAAAAAGATTTTTTCATTTTTTTCAGCGCCCTTTTTACCGCATGCCGGACTGCTGACTCATCCTTCCCTTCCTGGGCGGCTATTTCCGTATAGCTCCACCCCTCAATCACGCACCGGCGCACAAGTTCCCTCTGGCGGTCATTCAGGCAGGAGAGCAGCCGCTCCACCTCACAGTCCTCCACGGCCTCCTGCATGGGGTTGGACGGAGCCGCAAAAAACCTCTGGTCCTCATACATAAAAGTTTCCAAAGACGTGTGGCGGTCCGGCCTTGTGTTCCGCCTGTCGCTCTTTTTGGTTTCCTCCACGGAAGAAAGGTAGAACTGCCCGATCTCATCAGAAACTTCCAGCTCAAGCACCCTGCCGTCCGCATCCTTGTATTCAATTTTCATTCAGATTCCCTCCAGTCTTGAAATTTGGTTAAACAGTTTCAAGACTGGAGCGGAGGCGCACGGCTCCTGAACAGCGGGCACTCCTTTGCGCAAAAAAAGCGCACCCACACAATGGCAGGCACGCCCGTAATGAAAATAATGTATTCTTTTGTAATGCCTCTGGGAATAAAATAGAAATGTGTCGAATAAAAAAAGCCCGCAGCCCCTTTGGAAGGTGCTGCGGTATGTACAGAAAAAATATGATGTCCTGTTGTGGGTGGCGGGAATCCGTTCCCTGCCTGTTCCATGCCCATGGTATCCCCTTTCGTGGGGACAGCATTTTGTTCCGGCTTCCCCGGCAGCCTGCCGGTGCCATCTGCCGGGAAAGCCCTGGGGACTGTTCCGCCAGATGGCCTGTCCTTTCTCTGAACAATAGAAAACACCCAGCATAACACAGCCGTCCTGGCTGCTTTTATCGGGTGTGTCGTAATTTATCCTTCTGCTGGTGCCTTCCCTGTCTAAAGGAACGGCATTTTGTCATCCGTAACCAGAAAAAGCGGGCGCACTGCAATCCACATTCATCGTGAAACGCAGCACGCCCGCTAAAATGTATGTATCGCTTTTGTTTACCGCTTTAAATGTACTGTGGAATATCTGTCACTAACGTTCCCCAGGAGTAATCACCAATGCACAAAGCATTGGCATAAAACGAAAGAAACAACCTACTATGCTGTATATAAGGCACCATATTAGATCATCTTTCAAAGATTCATTCCATTCGCTTCAAACTCCTTTTCCGTAATAGTTTCAAACTCTCCCGAATAATTTTCCAAAAAATCATACGCAAACTTTCGATTCAGCTTGTCATGAATTTTCTGGTTGTAATAATTTCTCAGACAGCTATAACAGGAAGGCGAACAGTTACATCCTTTCGTTATTTCAATCGCCTTATCAACTACCTGCCGAAATTTATCTCCAGATTCAGTGACCAATCTTCTTACATGACCGGCCCCGCCTGCCACAGCATCATATAAAACAACAGAATACATCAGTTTATTATCTAAAATAACTTTATGTAGACAACCCTTAATATCATTTCGCTCAATATCCAACTCTGCCGATAATGCTTCTAACAGAGCATACATTACAGACAGCATCATTTCTTGATTTCCTGCCTGTGGACTTGAAAAAAACAAACGTACAACATCCGTCTTAAATACATGACATAACTTATTCTTCACCAACTTCACTTCACAATCTTTTCCCCATGGTGTAGGATGCTTTTTCTCCATAGTTTTCTGATGTGAATTGAAATCAGCCTCATCCAAATTCTCAGTAGTACTTTCTGAATATCCACAATGTGGACATACATAGAAGTCATCGTTGCATACCACCATCAATGAATCATTTACAGATGTTTCCATACAGAATTTATTTCCATCATTCATAACAAAAGCATACTTCTGCATTATCTGACGCCTGACATCCCCGATATAGAAATCATCACTGCGATAAACCTTATCTGGCTTGCGCATTGGAACATCTTTTGGTTTACCATCTGCAACAAAACCTCTTCTCGGCTCAATAGCCTGTTTCCAACGATGCTGTTCAATAATTTTATGGCATGATACACATTCTTCCCCAGAAGAATCCGGCTCCATAGAACGGTGATTCCATGTAAGACAGGAAGGATTTTTGCATTGTGCGATATATGCGGTTTCCCAATCCTGTCCCGTAGTCTGCGGAAGTTTTCTGATATATCGACTGGTATACAGCTTCCCGTCTGCGACTACCTGCGCATCTGGAGCATATTCAGAAATAGCAAGCTGAAGGTCTCTAACCATTTGTAACTTCTTATCTGTTGCATTATTGGCATTCTGATGCAGTTCTACAGTATCTACTGGAAACCCATATTTCGGTAGCACATTATTTCTGACAAGAAACTCTATCAATTCATTTCTACCACGATTATCTTCTTTGCCTCGCCGATAAGATTTCATCTTTCTTTCAGCTTCATCTGCCTTATGAATGGATCCCTCCTTTAATTGTTTCTCAATCTCATCTTTATAATATTTAACTGTTCCCCTAAATTCATCTACCGCCATCTTTAGGACACCATCTTTGCCAATTAATTTCTCCTTCCATGAATAATCATTGATTCCCATAGTTTCATGCATCGATTCAGGTATTGAGTTTTGAAGAACTACTTTCAAATGTTCTGGCTTGCTTTCAAGATAAATGCACAGTCTCTCCCACCCATTTTCATTAAGTAAAACATCTGCATTGTTTAAATTGTAGACATCAATCTGCTTTGCAAAGAAATCACTTAAAGCCACTGCAAATATATGTCTGAGAATTACTTTCTCATTTTTAACTGTAAATAAGGGTACACCTATTTTGCCAGTAATCATATTCTCAGGATTTTTATAATATGTAAAATCGTGCGAACTTAACTTAGCATATGTTAGTGAGAATGCAGCCGCATTCTTACCACGCCCTGCACGACCGGCTCTCTGAACATAGTTTGCCGGTGATGGTGGCATATTACGAAGATATACGGTTTCCAAATCACCTACATCCACACCCATTTCAAACGTAGTGGAACAGCTCAATGCATTGATTTCCTTATTGACAAACATTTCTTGGTACTTCTGCTGCTCCTCTCTTCCGAGCTGAGCTGTATGCTCTTTGATATGTAAAGGTTGCATGAGTGTTGATTTGTAAAGTTTTGCATAATGATTGTCATCAAGAAGACTTGCATGAGTAATCTGTTTCAGGTGACCGCCACATTTCTGTGTTGTACACATCCATTTACAATTAGTCATACTTGTTTTGCCACAGACATCACATACATAAATGGGAACATCCTCCGTGCCTGCCCCTATCGTAAACCGCTCTGTACTAAAATAAAATTCGCCATTACCAGCAGAAGAGAGACTCTCCTCCCCGCATAGAATCTCATCCCAATAAATCTGTAACAATTCATTAGCGGCAGTTTCGTCTAAATCAAGAACCTTCATAACACGTTTTAGCCGACCGTTTTTTAATAGTTTTCCATTTTTCCTGCAAGCTGCAGACCATCCTGCCAAATACGCCTTCTTTTTGTCCTTGTCCAGATCCTTACACCTCTTTATTCGCTTAGGTCTGGCAGCATAAAAAATATATTCTCGATCATCATCCGTTAAATTGCATTCTCCTTCCAATGCACCATGGTATACAATATCCATAACAAGCAAATCAAACAGGGCTTTCATATCATGACTGTTCTGACCATATGCTTCTGCAACGCCTGCCATAATATCTTCACTATTTCCCTTGTAATCAAACTTTATCATGCCCATGGAAACAAGGCTGGTGCTTCTGCGGGCATTAACCATTTCATTCAGTACAGCAATCCACGCATTCTTGCGGCTAATCGCAGTCAAATTTTGCTTTCCATTATCACCGGGTTCTGCAAAAGTACGGCAGGAATCAAAATATGATGCCAATTCATCCACAAAATTCTGGATTTCCCAAGGATGAGAAGCCATATTGTCGCAATTTTTCTCCACAACATGCCAAATACCACGACGACGTAAAAACTCACTGTAGGAAGCTGTCATATAAGATGCAAAGAACGCTGCCTCACCACGACTATCCGAGAAAGACAAAAACTGCCGTTTTCTCTTAATGATATCTACTTGTGAATTCTGTCTTGCTGAACTAAACAAACCTCTCTTTGTTCCCAAATCACTTTTTTTGCTATTAAGAACTTTTTCACTCTCCGGCAATTCCTCAAACAACGATGTTCCAAGGACAGCCGTTGCCGCATCATATCCAAGATAAAATGTCTTAAAATGTCCAAGATTACAACTTGGACATTTTCCATCGCCACGCACGCCACCTTTTTTGCCTTTTCTTACTCTCACATAATGGTTCAATCCACAGGTACAGGGAGGATCTGATTTCAGACTCTCATGAATAATCGATCCGCACTTCGCACAGACCATATAATCGTTCTTTCCGATTTCGCCTATAGTTTCTTCCTCATCTTCGTCATCTCCATCAAGAACAGTGTCATGACTGTCCCAAAGCAGATAATATTCTATCTCCGGATCATAAGAACTATTAGCAAATTCTAACTTTCCATCCAGTTCTTTCCCGACTATGGCGATACGACCACAGTCATCACAAACAGCACATTCAAAAACCTTCCAATCCTCACTGCCAATAATTATATTCCGGTTTCTGTTCAGCATTAGCCTTTTATGCTTCCCCAAGGTGATGTATGCACCTTCCATTGCTTTCGCAAACATATGATAACGTGCCTTTATCAGTGGAGATTTATTCTTCGATGCCTGTACCGCTATGTTAACGATATTAACAACATCCTGCTCTGTGATTTCATGTTTTTGCTGAAAACCTTTTGTAATCTCAGGAATCGTCATAGGATGGTTTATTATTGTACGAAGTTCTCTATATACAGATGCACTGACACATAAATCATACAAAAACTCTGCATCCGCCTGTCCAACAGGAATAGTTATCTCATAATCACCAACAATCTCATTAAGTGGTTTCTGCGGATCAATCAGCTTGCCAAACAAAGAAACTGGTATATTAGAAGCTGGCTTATCATAAGATGGAACTATAATTTCAGAACGGATAATGTCTTCTGCCATGAAAGTGGTATTACACAAAGTATCCGCAAATTTTACGATATCCCCATCCGCTTCCTTCCCGCCCAATGTAGCACTGGTAAGGATATGCAACACATTAGCGGGATTGCTGATCCTTGCTTTCAAACGTTTTAACAGCAGAGACGTCTCCATTCCTGTCGCACCGCGATAAATATGAGCTTCGTCCAACACCAAAAAACGAAGTTTTGCTCCTGAAAAAACAAGGTCATCTTTCGGTCTGAGCATCATATACTCAAGCATCGCATAATTTGTCACCAAAATATGCGGCGGCATGGTCTGCATTCGATCACGGGAAATAATCTCGTTCTTCAACGGTTTTAACGGATACCCGTTAGTATCCTTATAAATTTTTCCATACTCCGTAATACCGTCCTGCTCATTCTGCTTAGTACTGCTGTTATACACACCAAAAGTAATATCGGGGTAATTTTTCAGCATATTTCGCAGTCGCTTCATCTGGTCATTTGCAAGGGCATTCATCGGGTATATCAAAATTGCTCTGACCCCTGAAGAAAGTGTTCCTTCCTCTGCTTCACGCAGGATATGGTTTATAATGGGAATCATGAAACACTCTGTTTTTCCAGAACCGGTACCAGTAGTAACAATCAAATTCTTTCCTTTATTAGTTTTCCTGAGTGCTCTTTCTTGATGAAGATACAGCCCTCGATTGATCTGTATTTCCTTCTCGCCGTCAGGAATATTCCCTTCCAATCCTCGGAATAAAGGAGAAGCCTCGCCTTCTTCAATCATATCCTCCATACTTTTCCCCGTTTTATAAGAATCACTAATATCAAGATAGGGGCCTTTCGATACAACGCCTTCTTCCTGCAATGCTGCAACAAATTGCATAGCATAATCCCTATCAGAGATATGGAATAATGTGGAAATATATCCTATAAATTCATCTTTTATATTTTTTGCCGCCGCTATTGGATTAAACATACTTATATCCTTTCTGTCCGGTACAAGTACAAATCAACAAGGGAATATTTGTGCTTGTTCGCTTTTGTTTCTTCATGATCTGTCAGCGCATAGACCATTTTTTCTAAATATCTATCATAATAGTGATAATAGCAAAATCCATCGTAATCGGAGTTTGTTATGCACAGGACAACATCTCCAACATAAACAATCCTCACGGGATTGACCATCATCTTTGTAACTCCCCGCTTGTTAGTGTGTGTGTCAAACGAGAATTCATAACGTTCTCCATGATATCCTTCTGTAAACAGGATTCCTTTGTAAACAGGACGATATCCCTCCGAGGTATCTTCCATACCTGTAAACTCTATATTATCAATGTAGCATGTTTTAATCTTTATATGCCCCGCTCCCTCATTAGATTCATCTGTAATAGCATCCACCACAATACGCCTATCTTTAAAACGCAGTAAATTTTTATCACCAACAATGCAATCACCCTCAGCAATCACTTCCTTAACCTTTTTAAAAAGACTCCCAGAAAGAATACTGATTTTAAAACGGTAGTTTCCAATCTCCATATCTGCCGGGATTTCTATACTTTCGATACCTTCATCAAGTTCAAATTCCGTCAAAGAATCTTCATTTCTAAATAATGCAAGCGTAAATTTTCTTCCCTCTTTTCCGATAAATCCTCCGCCTTGATTCCAAAAAAGTCTGTTATTTTCTGTCCAAAATTCCGGTGTTTTCAGAAACCTTTCTTTATAGAAAACACGAGTCAGCGTATAACAATCACTTTGTCTGATACCTTTAACCACCATTTGAATCTCTGTAAGTGAAAATGTATCCGTTCCTGCGAATGACTGCAGAACATTTCCAAGAGTAACCACCCCTTGCCCATCATACATAATATCCTTGCCACCGATGGTAAACCGAACTTCTGTTTTTGCTGGACTCTTTACCATCAGCAGACTACTCTGCGGAATGTTTCCAATATAATATGCCTGAGCTGTCCCATTCATCCACATGCCAGAAGTTTCCTCAATCTGTATTTTAGGAATGACAATATGGAGTTCTCCGTTCCGATATGGCACACTCACTTCTTCATCTTCTTGCGTAAATAACACAGTTTCAGAGAAATCGTCTATACTAATCATAAATCTTGCATCAATGTAATCATTTTGAGAATAATAAAATTCCCGATTAAAATCTCCCTTTGCACTGCCAATCAGAAGAAAACTCCTATCAAAAACTAATCTTTCATTATCAAGATTTATAACTTGAATCCTGCATATATCCTCTTTCCCTTCAATCAGACAGTTAAAAGCTAATCCTCTATTGTTTTCAATTTTAGGAAGTTCTGAAAACTCAATTCGCTCTCCGTTCTTCAAAACTATATACTGCCGTACAAACTCGGCATTTCCCAAAATGATGTTACAAAAGCCACCGCGATAAGCAAAATAATATTCCACATCTTTCACACTCACAGTGGGAAGAACAGCAGATTCTGCAGGTGGAAAAACACGGATATCTGTTCCTCCAATGCTGTCAAAGGAAAGCAGTTTCCCTCCTACCGTAAGCACAAAACCATCTTTCAATTCAATGAAGAATGCTTTAAGACCTCCCACCTTAAAAGCATCTATATCCGTAGCTTCTGTCTTTTCAGCTTCAAAAGCAACAGTGTATGGCATAACCAGTGTATAATTACCGCGCTTCAATTGGCCAACGTTAATTTCCGTTGTTCCGGAGAATATCAGCATATGGCGATATAATGTATCGTCGGAGTTATATATTTCTTCATTATCACAGGTAATCCGAACTTGAATATCTAGTTCATTGACATCCCTGTTAAAAGCAGGCAAAGAAACAGAAACCCCATTTAATGTTTTTCCAAGTTCATTTCCATACCAGCTTAAGCTTTGCTGATATACAATTGCTCCACTGTAATAAAAAGTAAGCATAGCTTTACTGACATTTTCGCTTTTCAAACGAATATCCGGTACCACTAGCTGCACATCATTCTCGTTCTTCAACACCATCTTTGTTCTGATTCGGGAATAGTCAATAGCAATATCCCGTTGTCCATTCTGAACCTGATGCTCTGTCTTTCTGGTATTTGCAATAGCAGTAACCTTATCTTTGAACCACTCTTCACAAAGCTGCTCCTCATAGGTTTTTACTGGCATTTCCTCAGAATTAATCAAAGCCTCTATCTTAGCAATCAGCTTTTCAAACAGCTTGTGAGTAAAGACTGGCCGTAAAAGAATGAGCTTACGGATACCTTCCTGGAATGAATATACACGAGAACTGATTGTAAGTTCTGTATCCTCAGTATTTTCTCCACTTAACTTTTGCTGTAGCGATTGGATCATTACTTCAAGCAAAGGATCTCCCGGAATCATCTTCCAATTCAGATTATTCTTATAAAAATCAAACAAAAAATCGAATAAAGCCATCCACGATTTTCTTGTACTGAGAGCATGGATAACAGCCGTGGACTTAAATGCACGACCATTGGCATCTTCGACGAAAAGTCTGTGATTCTTCTTCATTGCACTTTCAAGCGAAGCCTGCAAAAGGCGAACCACAGCACCGTTTGTATCACGATACCCAAATTGTAGTGAAATAAAATTCCAAAAGTTACTGTTCTCTTCATTCTTCCAATTTTTTGCATGATTGATAAGAGCTAACGTTATCTGCATTTCTGCACGCAAAGTCATCTTTGCAAGCGGGTTTCTCAGAACTGTATCAATATACTTTCTAGTGTTTTCATTCAACTTATCCAATGTTTCCTGCTTAAGAATCTTGCTTCCGAGAAGCGGATAATGCGCAAACACCTTATCTTCAAATTTTCCGTCGCTATGGCGTTCCATCATATCCTATTCAAGAATGTCCTGAACAAGCCCTGGCCGTTCCATTGAGCGTTCAAAACCAAGCACTTTTATATATTCACTCAGGGAGTAACCTTTATTATAGCAGTATGTATTAAGAATCCTGTAAATCCTGGAATCCGTAGGAAAATAAACCACATTGTCACAAACGATATACTGCTTCAGTTCCTCAATATGACGTTCTCTGGCACCATCTGATGTAAGCTCTGTCCCATCTAATTTAGATTCAAAACCATAAAGTTCAATAAAGTCCTTAATTGCATATCCATTTCTGGATGCCAGGGATCTAATCCACTGATTTTTTGGAGCAGAAGATATGTATACTTTTCCATCAATAAGATTTTCCTGAAAGAACGCCACTATCTGATTATCATTAACAGCTCTTGCATCACCTATGGGATAACCTGACAAATAAATTGCATATTCATCAGCAGAAAGCCCTCTAAGCTGTGCATTTATCCTGAATTTTTCAGGATATTTGGGCATAAAATAAGGTTTTTTAATGCAATAAACAATATCTCCATCCGTTTCGCCCGAAAGTTCGCGTTCTGAAAATCTGTGGAAATTAATGTCCATTATCATCTGCTGTAAGCTTTCTGGCAAATCCGCAAGGAAGAAGCACTTAATCTCATTTTCATACACAAAGATACAGCTTAAGTCACCCTGTCGATCATTCATGCAATAACAGATTACATTTTCATCATTGTAATCAAATTTTCTGACAGAAATTAATTTGAATAGGATATCCCTCTCACTTTCAGTCAGTCTTTTGCCCGTCCAGATTTCTCGGCGTTTTGGTGACCTTTTATCAATTACATTATATATGCTTTGACGAGATAGATTGAACCACTCTGTCATATGTCCAATTTTAAAAGCAAACTGCTCAACAAGTTTGTCAATTACCGGGAAATCAAATCCCTTTTCGGCAAATTGATGTTCTATCATCGCATCTTCATCCGATTCGGACTCAATGTGAGCAGGCTTAAAATAGTCTTCTCCCAGTTTATAAAGAAGATCTATCTGTTCCAGAAGCTGTTGCTGCGAAAGGGTTCCCATATTCTTCAAGTGTAGAATATCTGCAGGGTCTAAATCTAATACTTGACCTATTGTTTCAATATGCTCTATGATAAAACAATTACAAATCCGTACCGAAACATCCAAATCTGATGCGGGACGACGTAATATTTCTTCTGGAAATGATGGTCTTTCCCCAACAGCTAATCCAGATCTTTTCATTTTATCTTTAAAATCATCAAGTTGTAATATCCCGTCTGCCTCTATTACATGGAGAAGTTCTTCGATTTCGGCAATACTCTTTGATCCCATATTGCGGATTTTGTCTAAATTTTCAATATTCTCAATAAGCAAATAAAGCGTACTAATGTTAGCTCGCATTAAACAATTGAACGTTCTTGTGGAAAAATTCAGTGTAGATATCGGAATCTTACAGTATTCTGCTCTATTCTTAATGTACATCAATATCAGCCTCTCTCAATGGACTAATTCTATTCCTATTTACAAGGAAGATGCCTTAAGGAGCACTTTCCTCAAGCCCAAGCCATCCTTTTACCGTTTCCACAGCATAACCAACCGCCTGTGCTATCTTTTCAATATCAAGTCCCATCTTATACAAGTTTCTAGCTACTTCCTGAGCTTTTTTCTGCTCAGACTCTTTCCTGATTTCCTGTATTGCCTGACACACATCAACCGCCTCCTCGCCTTCATCATATTTTATTCCTGAATTTGTAACCGCCTCAATCACATCCGCCGCCCGGCGCTCCACTTCCCGAAAACGCTTTTCATTGACTTTTAGTATTCTGCTTAAATTCTCACTATCTTTTGAATATTTGATAAAAAGCATCACCTCTCGCAGACTGGACTGGAATTTCATGATCTCCTCATCCGTCATCTGAGCTGGGGCAATCAGCCGCACATGGTAATTATCCATACAGGCAAGCACATCTTGGTCTGAAATATCCATCATGTCAAACAGACTCAACGGTCCATCCCATTTTTCCGAGCCGAAAAAAATTGTCACTGTGATGGATGGTATCAGTCTGTCCTCCCGCCAAAAACCGCTTAAGAACTCACCTGTGCTTGGATTTTTCCTGCCTTCGCCGACAACTTCCTCTCCCTGTTCCCTTTTCCGCCTCATCTCCTGCCGATGTGACTTTGCTGCTTCTTCCACCTGTCCTGCGTATTCCAGTGCGTCATACAGATTGTTCTTCACTGCCATTGCATAATGGATCTCCGCCTGGTTCTCCGCACCATAAAGGATGTATTCCATCTTCCCGTCCGTCATTGCTGCATACAGTTTCTGCACATCACGG
>ERZ808054.1706-NODE-1706-length-11360-cov-4.266153_pt1 | contig 11360 bp, 8 predicted proteins | sample MGYA00380201_ERZ808054 | MGnify/ENA primary metagenome ERZ808054 (study PRJEB31490, sample SAMN06133419) | mouse gut metagenome | isolation source: Z5_2 | host: mice | place: China: Chengdu | collected 2015-05 ... | reverse complement strand
GTATATGGGTTCTGGTGGGTGGCTCCCTGCTTTCGGTATGCCATCCGTCCGGATTGAATTGCACACAGTGCAGCCAGTCAACGCGGCCGGGAAGGGCGCAGGAAACGGTGGGGGAAGGTATGTGCAAATTTAGAATAGGACAACTATTAACAAGCATAGATTGTATTGAATATACAGATGGAGGAAATATGGATAAGCAACAAGCTCACCTTATATGTCAAGAAGATATTCAGGCAGTTGACATCCAAAATCTAGTTGACATCAGCGATGTCAAAATAGACACCACCATGAAAAAGACTGACAGAATACAAACATTTATCAGGGATATAAGAAACCCGTATTGTTTCCGTTGTAAAAATACTGTTGTTAAAGTTTCTTTTTGCAGCGAAGGCGGATCTTTTCAGGAACTGCTTCAGGATTATTTTAGTTCCCTGTCTCATAACGAATAATCTGAAATCCTTGCTTTTGCGCCCTTTTTTATATATGATAAAGGGGAAGCAATGTGCATTTATATTTTTAGGTTATTCTGAATTTGTTTTTAGAAAGGATGAATGATCATGAATATAAATGACGAACTAAAAGAATGGATGGCGGGAGATTACACCCGCCTTTCAAAAGAGGATGGTGATAAAGAAGAAAGCGACAGCATCAATAACCAAAAAGCTCTCATTCAGCACTATGCCGAAAACCGCCCTGAATTACGTCTGGTGAAGCATTATTCCGATGACGGATATACAGGGGTAAATTTCAACCGTCCTGGTTTTCAGGAAATGCTTGAAGGAATCAAAAACGGACAAATCAACTGTATCATTGTAAAGGACTTGTCACGGTTCGGGCGCAATTACATAGAAGTCGGTCGTTATATAGAACGAATCTTTCCGGCTCTTGGCATCCGGTTCATTGCAATCAATGATAATTATGACAGTTTGTACAACAACTCATCTTCCGACCAGCTTCTTCTGCCGTTTAAGAATTTGATCAATGATGCTTATAGCCGGGATATATCCGTAAAGGTGCGCTCCAACCTTGATGTGAAGCGCAGGCAGGGTGATTTTGTAAGCCCCGCTGTTCCCTATGGGTACAAGCGTTTGGAGACGGACAAGACAAAGCTTGCCATAGATGAGCCTGCAGCCAATATTGTCAGGCTCATTTTTGCGAAAAAAATCGAAGGACAGAGCAACCTGCAAATTGCTGCTTTATTAAACCAAATGAAGGTGCCAACACCTATCAGGTACAAACAGGAGAGCGGAAGCCGTGCAAAAACTGCTTTTCAGGTATACAGTTCGCCCAAGTGGTATGGTACTACAGTCAGACGCATCCTTGAGAATGAAATCTATACCGGCACACTGCTTCAGGGAAAAACATACCGGCCTAATTACAAAATCCGGAAACCTGTTGCCAGACCGCAGAAAGACTGGTTCCGCAAGGAATACGCCCACGAAGCCGTTATCAGCCGAAAGGATTTTGATTTGGTTCAAAGCATATTAGATACAGATACACACCAATCTGCCGGCCAGGAAACCATTTATCCCTTCTCAGGCATTGTATACTGCGGCAACTGCCATCAAAGCTGCAACCGCAAGCAAACAGTAAAGAAAAACAAAAGCTATTTCTATTATGGCTGTTATCTTTCCAACCACACTACCTGCTGCAAAGGATTCTGCATCAATGAGTCCTATCTGGAGCAAACCGTGTTAAATACGTTACGTCAATACATAAACGACCTGACTGACATGGAGCAAATGCTTTCCCATCTGGAAAACGTTCCCAATCAGCAAGTCGAAATAAAGACCTTGACGCAGGAAATCGAACATGCGGAAACTGCTTTGCAAAAATATCGGCAGCTCCTTGCCTCTCTTTATGAGGATTACCACGAAGGCTTGTTAAACAAAGAGGAATACCTGGACTTAAAAGAATCCTATCAGATGCAGATCAATGAACTGTCCGAGGCATTGGATAACATGACGGCACAGCAGAGTGGGCTGACTGCCCCATTCATGGCTGATACATCTTGTATAGATGAGTTCCGCAAATATTTGGAATCTCCTGCTCTCAACCGCAAAATGCTGGTATCTATGATAAAAAAAATATACATTTATCCTAAAAACCGGATACATATTGTTTTCCGGTTTCCTGATGAGTTTGAAAAGCTGCTGCATTTCTTGCCAGACACTGTTTCTAATAAGCTCATAGCAAGGGAGGTGTAGACGGATGCCACATAAAAGAAAAGGCAGAATTGCAGATACAGCCGCTATGGATTCTAATGGCGTTTCTTCCAGTCTGGAGGGCTCGTCCAAACTGATGCCTACTGGTTTATACCTGCGCATATCCGGCGAGGAAGCTGCAAAGGGCGAAAAACTGAATAACCAAAGAGACTTGCTGTTCAGCTTTGTCAAAAAACAAAATGACTTAAAAATTGTCGATATTTACTCCGACAATGGGGAAACCGGAACAACCTTTGACCGCCCGGAATGGACCCGTTTAATGGAGGATGTAAGAAAGAAACGTATCACATGTATCGTGGTAAAAGATTTGTCACGGTTTGGAAGGAACTACATAGAAACCGGAAATTATCTTGAAATGGTATTTCCTGTCTTAAATGTCCGCTTCATAGCAGTTAATGACAACTATGACTCAAAAAAGCTGGAGAGCAGTGCCCTTCAGCCGTTGGACACGATGATCAAAGGCATTGTGAATGAAGCCTATGCAAAAGACATCTCCCGCAAGATATTTACTGCAAAAGAAATCCAGCGGAAAAACGGATTATATTACGGGAATGTGCCGCCTTATGGCTACTGCAAAGATCCGGCTGACCCACACCACCTGATTGTCAATCAGGAAACAGCGCCTACAGTACGGCAGATTTTTCAATGGAAACTTGAAGGTATGGGAAATTTTCAAATTGCCCGGCTCTTGAATGAAAGAAATATTGCGGCGCCGATGCGTTATCAGTTTCTGGCAGGCGCTGTAAAAGCTCCTCGTTACGAAAACAGCATCTGGCAGGGCATTACCGTCAAAGTCATCCTAAGCAACCGTACTTACACCGGGGATCTGGCAATGGGGAAAAAGAGGAAAAACCTCTCTAAAAACCTTACGAAAAGCAGGAGTATCCCCTATGAGGACTGGGTAATAACGGAAAATACCCATGAGGCCATCATAAGCCGTGAATTATTCTTTGAGGTCCAGCGTATTTGTATGCAGGAGCTGGAAAAAAACAGGGCAAGCCGTCACTGTCATTCGGATATTGATTCGCCGGATGATATTTTTGCCGGATTGGTTTACAGCGGGAACACAGGACTCAAGATGTATCGGACACGAAACTATTATGAAAAGCATGGCATGAAGTATCGTTATACCACTATTTCACAAAGGGATACGGACTACTCAAAATGTTCAATCGTTTCCATCAAGGAGGAACAGATACGGGAAACCATTGTCTGCATCCTGAAAAAGCAGATGGAACTGGCATTGGAGCTGAGTGATTACCTTGACACGGTGCAGGAACATCAGACATTTCTTAGCAGAAAGGAGGCATTGGAAAAGCAACTCAATGAACTTACCGCAAGAGGCAAAGAACTTACTTCTATGCAGGCAGATTTATACCTGCATTACTCGGAAGGACTGCTTACCCGTGAAAAATATCTGGCGCAAAAGGAAGAATACAGACTGGAAAGGCTTTCATCAGAAAACCGGCTGACAGAACTGAAATCCACCCTTGAGCGCTTGAAAATACGTTTTTCCCCACATAACCCATACATCCGGCTTTTATTGGAATTCTATGAAGGCGATTTCTTGTCAAAGGATCTTTTACATAGGTTGGTTGACAAAATTTATGTCTACGATTCTAAAACACTTGAAGTTGTTTTCAAATATCGGGATGAAATAGAACCTATACTCAAATTCCGGGAAAGCGGGGTGCTGCAATGAAAAGCAACTATTCTTCCGAAAATTTTATGGGTGACAATATTCTTGCCTGTTATCTGAGGGTATCCGATGAAGATTTTGACTTGAGGCATAATGTTCTGAAGGACGAAAGCACCAGCATCAGCGCACAGCGGCGGCTGATACACAGCTATATTGAATCAAAGCCTGAGCTTAGGCAGATGAACATAAAGGAGTTTCTGGATGACGGTTATTCCGGTACGAATTTTGAACGGCCTGCAATTCAGGAAATCTTTCAACTGGTGTCCGAGGGCAGGATAGGCGCTATTATCGTAAAAGACATGTCACGGTTTGGACGGAACTATATCGAAACTGGCTGTTATATTGAGCAGGTTTTTCCTTTAATCGGAATACGGTTCATAGCCATCAATGATTCCTTTGACAGCTCAGAGTATATCGGTAATACACCCGGACTTGAAATGGCGTTCAAAAATGTTATTTATGACTATTACAGCAAGGATTTGTCTGCCAAAGTAAAGAGCATTAAGAAGATACAGCAGAAACGTGGAGACTTTGTAGCAGCAAAACCGCCATATGGATATATTATTTCTCCCGTTGACCGGCACAAGCTGGAAATTGACCCCAAATCCGCAGAAGTTGTAAAGGATATATTTCGTCTGACGCTTTCTGGATGGAAACCGGTTAGAATTGCACATTGGCTAAATGAACTGTTTATCCCTACCCCTGCACAGAGGTTACACAAACTTTATGGCTTTCAATGCGGCGGTTTCACTGAAGATCAACTGATGTCCCAAATTTGGAAGCCTGTACAGGTCACAAAAATCCTTCAGGATGAAACCATGACGGGAGCGACTGTCAACAACCGCGTTCAGGTAAAAGGAGTAGGCAGCCGAAAGTTCAAGCGGCAGAAAACGGAAGACCATGTAGTTGTCAGGGATACCCATGAAGCAATTATTGACCGGGATACATTCCTTCAGGCAGCTGCAATTATCCGTAATCGCAAGACTGTTCGTACTGATAACCGGAAAAAGAATGAAAACCTGTTTTACCAGAAGATTTTCTGCGGCCATTGTGGATGCAGGCTGAAGCATGAAGTCCATACGCGCCATTCCCGTATTGATGCGATTTATTATTGCCCTCATGCAAGACCTTCAGGTGGGGGTACATGTAATCTTCATTCCATAAAAGATGAAGTGCTAAAGGAACAAGTGCTACGTCCGCTGCAGGTTCAGGTTCAGCTTATTTTGGACAGGCAGATGCCTCTCCCAAAGTCGGACAAGGAAAAACTCCAAAGCAGGTTGCGGACAATTTCACGGCTGCTAGAGCAAAATAAAGGAAAAGTTCCCCGCCTATATGAAGAATACAGAACAGGGCACATGAGCCGGGAACAATTTGTCAAACAAAAAAATGCCATATCATCTGCAAACGATGAACTTGACTCGGAAAGGAGTGAAATAGAAGAAAAGTTATACGCCATAGAATCTGCGCAGAAAAAAACTGAGTCAGAGTCGCTGCTGGAGATAACCAGACTGGAAACTCTAACTCAGAACGCCGTTGATCTATTTGTAAGCAAAGTCGTCGTAAATTCCCCTGATTCCATTGAAATCACTTGGAAGTCAAAGGATTTATTTGATGAAATGTACAATAGGAATGCCTAAAAATCAGCATTCCTATCGAAAAATGAATAATATACAAAAGATTGTAACTATAAACCGGTTTGTCTGTCTGAAACACAATACTCTACAATAACAATGGGCCGGCTGGTCTTTTTCAACAGGTAGTAGCTGTCGTTTCCTTTTGCCTCCCGCTTATTTTCCGCATCCACATTGATGACAAAACGTTTCTGTATCAGTTCCGCCAGCTTTTTCCCCGTGGCGCTTCCGGTAAAATAAAATACCTGGGCTCCGTGCACGTATTCCTCATGGTAGCTGTTCTGGTGAATGCTTACCACCAGTTCCGGCTGCGCTTCCTCAATGATGGCAATACGGCGTTTCATGTCCTGCACTTTTTTATTGGAAGCGTTTTCGTCATACAGCCCCCCGCCGTCCGTCCGCGTCATTACCACTTCAATATCCTGCGCTTCCAAAAGGCTTTTTAACCGCATGGCAATCTGCAGGTTAATATCTTTTTCCAAAGAACCGTCAACACCCACCTTACCGGGGTCCGCACCCCCATGTCCCGCATCGATGACAACGCAGAACTTCTCCTTTTCCCCTTCCTCTGCAACCAGCCGCTCCGAATTTACATAAACCGCTCCTTCTCCCGCCACAAAATACATGGACACAAGCAGCACCGCCGCCATTACGATTCCCAAACCTTTTTTCTGTCTTTCATCCACCATCTGTCCGCCACCACTCCCGCACCGTTACTAAATCTTATGAAATGCAGTCCGAAAAAATACGCAGGGAATGCGGAAAAATGAGATACGGCAGATGTGAAAAAACGATAGCAAAAGCCGCGCGCCGCCTTGGCGGCACACTTCCTCTGCATGGGGCTGTGCATAAAAACAGACCGGGAATCCAAAACAGGTTCCCGGTCTTATTTCTTTGCCCTGAAAAGTAAAATTTTTGTTTTTATTTCTCCAAATATCCCCTTATGACTCCCCAAATGGAAGCCTTCTCAAATCCGAGCCGCCATGCCGCCACACCGCCGATTTCATATTTCTGCATGATATTCAGCTTCGCTTCTATGGACTGCTCGTCCTCCAGCCATACCTGGTAGAACGCACTGCCCTCACTGGCTTCCGCATAGTTTTGGCATGCCGCTTCGTCCCAACGGACTTCCATGTTATGGTTTGCCACGAACTGCTCCGCCATCTCCATCCCCACCGCTTCACTGGTTAGGTCCGCCCCCTCGCTTTTCCAGATACGGGTGTAAAAAGGAAGGGCATTTATGACCTTATGGGCAGGAACCTGCTCCACCGTCCTGCGGATGCCCTCCTCCACAAAACCGATGGATGCCACGCTCCCCGCTTCCCGGCTTCCGCTGTAATGCTCGTCATATCCCATGATAATCACATAGTCGGCAAACACGCCCTGCTCCTTCCGGTTGTAGTGGTCCGTATCCCCGGTGGGTACATAGTTGTCCACCGAAAGCACCAATCCGCTTTTCCGGCATTCCACGGACAGTTCCCGGATAAACTGGACAAAATGTGTCCCCGCATCCTGGCTGATGCTTTCAAAGTCCACATTGATTCCGTCCAAACCGTATCCCAGCGCCGTGTCCACCAGATTCCGGATCAAATATGCCCTCCTGCTGGTATGGGACAACAGTTCGTATGTGTCCACCGCATCCCTGTTGGAGAAATTATCGATTAATCCCCACACTTCCAAACCCATGTCATGGGCACGCGTCACATAATCCGATGTGGCGAAACTGGAGAAATTCCCTTCGCTGTCCGTCAGGGCAAACCACGTAGGGGAAACCACGTTAATCCCTTCCGTGTTCTGCAGCGCCGACACCAGCGTATCATTCCCGCCGGTCCCTGCTACCACATGCCAGCCCAAATTAATTTTATAAGGTCTGGTCAGACTGGTAAATTCCGGGTTACGGAATCCCGTATCGTCCGTTCCCTGAATCTGCGGCTGCAAATCCTCCACCGCCATTCCGGCGCTTTCCGTCTCCAGCCGTTTGTTTTCCACATATCCAATCAGGGCATCCGCCGTCTTGACCTTGCTCCACGTTTCCATTTCTTCCAATATAATTACCGTATCCCCTTCCGCCAAATCGGCAAGAATCGGGCTTTTCACACCGCCCTGGTAACGGACCGCCGTTTTCTTCGTAATCCTGCCTTCCTGCCTGTCCTGCGGTTTCTCCGTATAGACCTGCATCCGGTTCGGCTCCGCAAATGCCTCGTAAGTATAATCCGCAAACAGCTTCACATAATCGGCTGCCAGATAAAGCACTTCGCTGCTCCCGTCCGGTCCCGCCCCGTATAAAGCGATGGGTACACCCATGTCCACGGCGCCGTCCGCCGTGGTATAAGAAGAAGCGCCGATTTCCACCCTTACCGTATCATCCGGCAGGGTATACAGCAGCAACTGCTCGTTCCGGTCCTCGTAAAACCTGTCGTTAAAATACTTTTGTACCGTCGCCATATCAAAATAATAAACGCCGCCAATCAGCTTCGCTTTTTCTTCCACCCGTTCGTCCTGAAGCACAATGGCAACCTCGTCTTCTTTTTCAATCCCAAAATATTCCTTCAAATCCGCACGTTCCTTGGAATAGGAATATTTCTCCGCCAGTTTCACTCCTGCGCTGACCGCCACGATTAAAATAATAAGGACGATCGCAGTAAATACCGGAATTAATTTTTTCATTTATCCAGCTCCCTTCTAACCGTCCTTATTATAGCAAACTATTCCTGTACCGTCATTAACAAATTTGACTTTTTACGGCTTTTTTTGACAGCGTACCATGATACAGCCATTCGGGGGTCTTCCTGTCCATACTCGGTTTTCCTTGCGGTACGCTGTTTTTATTTATTACGCTTTCTTTTTTGCAGAGAAGCCTTAACCGGCGGTACGTCTGCCGTCCCCATAAGCCGGACGGAATCCAAAAGGAGGACTGTTCTTTCCTAAATTTTTTAGGTATTCCGTGATATATTCCCCTATTTCCGTCCATACTTTATAGGCACGGTTTTCGCCCCTTTGGCAAAGCCTTTTCCGGTTGGAATACTTAAAATGCCATTGTCAGGTGTACCACCTCCTGCCACAGCCATGAAACAGGCAGCCCTGTCCACGTTCTTTTTTCTTAAAATATAGTTTAACCTTTTTGACGGAATGTCCGGACATGCATCAACATAAAATACTAAAAATAAAATTACCCTCTTTTTTAAATAAATATTCGTGAATGTGAATGATAATAACGTGAAATCTTTTTGGAAAATTTTATTTTCTGAACAGGCACATAAGCCTGTAAGACTCCTCCCATACTACTGTAATGGGAGAAAAGATTGAAATACCTTCTGCTGCCGTCCCTGCATAAAATAAAGGAAACGGCAAATGATATTCCAATTATATTATTTACTGATACAGCCGTAAGCCTTCCGGCACATGCGCATTGTACCGCAGCTTACCGTATTGAATTTAACCATGCCTCCTTCCGATACCGATTATCCGGAGACATTCCATGTGTCTGATTATAACAGAGGCTTTTCCATAATTCAAGAAAAAATTGGAATTTTGTCACAATTTTATTAAAAAAAATTAAACAGTGACCGATTTCTATTGACTTAAACAAGCGGAAAGTATAATATACTTTTAACTGTAAGGTATCATGATTTCAGGATTCCAAAGTCAGTGAGTGCTGCATCCATAAACATGCAGCTTTGGATATTGACCGGGGCAGCACCGGATTCAGGTTAGTCACAATATAAATGAGGTGGCAGTATCTTAATAGTGAGGATGTGATAACATGAAAATTGAAAAAGTAAACGACCATCAGATTCGCTGTACGCTTACCAGGGAAGATTTAGCCGACCGTGAATTAAAAATCAGCGAACTTGCATATGGAACCGAAAAAGCAAAGAATCTGTTCCGCGATATGATGCAGCAGGCATCTTTTGAATTCGGATTCGAGGCAGAGGACATTCCGTTGATGATAGAAGCCATCCCGCTCAATTCCGAATGCATCGTGCTAATTATTACAAAAGTGGAGGACCCCGACGAGCTGGATACCCGTTTTTCCAAATTCGCCCCTTCCGTCCACGATTCGGAAGAAGATTTGGATGAGGTACTGGATAATTTATCCGAAGGCGCGGACGATGTGCTGGATTTATTCCGCAAAATACACGAAGGGAAATTTGCGGAGGCTTTGGAGCAGGCTGCTACCGGCGATACGGCAGAACCGGACAGTCCGTCCGAACAGGAACAGCCAAAAGCCGATGTCCCGCAGGATCTGACCCGGATTTTCTCTTTTGATTCCCTCCATACGGTATCAAGGATTTCCCACGTACTGGCAACATGCTACGACGAAACCAATTCCCTGTACCGGAACGATGCCGCACACCGTTATGTTTTGGTTGTGTCCAAAGGGAAACACAGTCCGGTGGAATTTAATAAAGTATGCAACATCCTGTCCGAATACGGCAGGACGGAAAAATATGTCACCGCCAGCGAAGCCTATCTGGAAGAACACTTCAGTCCCGTTATCCGGGAAAATGCTTTGCAGGCACTGAGCAGGATATAAAAGAAAGAAATATAAATATAAAAAATAGTAGAATTTTTCTCTCCCGTACAAGCTGATTTTAGGTCGGTTGAGGAATTGAAAAACGCCGGGAAGCCGCATAAACACTATGTTTTTGCACGCTCTCGGCGTTCTTTTTATTCCCTGTTTTTGTGGTGCTTTTTGGGTGAATGGTGCCCAAATGGTGCCCAAATCCCACGCGGGGATATAAGGGGCTATAAAAAGCAGTAAAAAGATATGCCCGTTAAAGCTCTAAATCGCTGCTTTTTTTCTTTGCCTTGTCCTTTGTCTTTTTCGGCTCGGCTTTCTCTGCTTTCGGCGGCTCGGTTTTCCCTACCGCGTCATGGTATGCGTCAAGGACTTCTTGCCAAACTTTGTGAGCGTGTCCTTTGCCGCGTTGGTTTCGATATAGCGGTATTTGCGGGCATGGCTCAACGCCACGCTCAACACGCGCTTTGCCCCGGCTGCGGTGGACGGCTTCAAGCCTTTGTCGATAATCTGCTGAAACATCTTGTCTACCATAGCGGGGGTAAGCTGATTAAGGGCAACGCCGCCGATATAGGGGTTGATATAGTTTGCAATGGTCTTTTTGTACCCGTCATAGGTGGACGGCCGCAGATTTACCCTTGCATAGCTTTCTACCCATTCATTAAGATAGTTGGCGACGGTCTGCTTGCGCTGTGAAGCGATAGACGCAATCTGCCCCGGATTTTGGAGCTTCGTCCGCATTTCCGCTTCATGCTGTGAAGCGTCGCGTTTGGTGGCAAAGCCGCGTTTCGTATAGGTTTTCTTTGCCCCGTCTGGGGCTGTGTACTTTATATCAACATCATAGACAGTGCCGGGTCGTCCAGTCAGAACGCCGTTACTGTCACGTTTGTTTTTGACCTGTCTTGTTCTGATAGCCATAGCCTAACCCTCTTGTACCGCCGGGGGCTTTGCTGCTATCTTTGCTCTTTGGTACCAGTCCCAAATGGCGGCGTCCGCTATCAAGCGTCGGTTTCCATTCTGGATATATTCAAGCTCTCCGTTATCCATAAGCTCACGCAGTTTGTTTTCACCGATACCGCTAATCTTGCTCATCTGCTCAACGGTCTTTAACATGGGAAACATGGGTGTAACGGGGCTTGCTGTTTCTCGTTTTGCCATAGGAAAATACCCCCTTTCTTATAAATGGCAAAAGGTTTGTAGTTTCAAAAAGGCTTTAATCGGACGGTTATTAGCATAACCTCATGGGAATTTCACCCCGGCATGGTTCTCATGCAGCCCTACCC
>ERZ808054.1705-NODE-1705-length-11366-cov-3.115245_pt1 | contig 11366 bp, 10 predicted proteins | sample MGYA00380201_ERZ808054 | MGnify/ENA primary metagenome ERZ808054 (study PRJEB31490, sample SAMN06133419) | mouse gut metagenome | isolation source: Z5_2 | host: mice | place: China: Chengdu | collected 2015-05 ... | reverse complement strand
CCCATCCGTGGCAACCTCCACAAACCTGCATCCATATGCCTTGAAGGCGCTGATTGCAGCCAGATAGGTGGGGCTTTCGCACAGTACCACATCCCCCTCGTCCAAAAATAATTTTCCTGAAAGGTCAAGGGCCTGCTGGGAGCCATGTGTGATTAAAATATTTTCATGGCTAAAGGAAGTGCCAAGCTGGGTATTCATCCTCTTTGCGATCCATTCCCTGAGATAAATATTGTTCCATGTGCCTTTCAAGAGGAATGTCCTCCCATTTTTTCTGTTCTTGCTGTTCCAGCACAGCCACATCTTCTCCCTCCAGAACAAATACAAATTCCCCTCTTGGTTCATTTTCCTGAAAATAATGTATCGCTTCAGCGAGACTGCACTGCTGCACCGTCTCATGGCGTTTGGTGAGCTCCCGGCACACCGCGATCTTCCTCTCCGGAGGAATTACCTGTGCCACCTGCTCCAATGTTTTTATGAGCCGATGGGGTGCTTCATAAAACACGGTGGTGTACGTGCTGGTCTTTAACCGTTCTAGCACCCTAACACGCTCTTTTTTTTCTTGAGGCAAAAAGCCCTCAAAAGCAAAATTCCTGGTGTTGAGCCCGGACAGGGTAAGCGCCGTAATAACCGCAGACGCTCCAGGCAGGGAAGTGACTACTGCCCCCGCTTCGTATGCCGCCAGAGCAAGCTCTGCCCCTGGATCGGATATCGCCGGAGTTCCCGCATCCGTCACCAGTGCAATATTTTTCCCCTCTAAAAGTTCCCTTACCAACACTGGTGTCTTCTGATATTTATTGTGCTCGTGATAACTTACCATGGGGGTCTTTATTTCAAAATGGTTTAGCAGCTTCATCGTCTGCCTCGTGTCCTCTGCGGCGATCAGATCTACTTCTCTCAGAATCCGCAGTACCCGCAGAGTAATATCTTCCAGATTACCGATGGGGGTAGCACATAGATATAACGTTCCCATAATTCTTTCTCCTCGTTTGTCTTTCCCCTGTCAATACAGCGCCCTCACTTCCTCCGTGTACACATTTACACTTTCATAAACGATAAGAGGCTTTTCCACCACCATACCAGAGTTTCCGCCCCGGACGCCCTCGATCAGCAGCATATTGGGTTCCCTGTCAACATAAGGATAGACCAGTCGCAACCTCTTGGGCTCCAATCGGTGGGCTGTCATTACTGAAATGATCTCGCTGAGCCGGAAAGGACGGTGTACCATAAAAAAATGCCCTCCCGGTTTTAACAACCTGGCGCTCTCTCTGACCACATCTTCCAGAGAACACTTCAATTCATGCCTAGCTACCGCCTTGTGGGACGCCTCATTGGTCAGTCCATGGGAATGAATCATATAAGGCGGGTTCGTGGTAACAACATCAAAGGAAGCTGCTTCGAAATACGAAGATGCCTCCCTTATATCACCAGTAGTTATATGCACCCGGTCTTCCAGACCGTTAAAGCGGATACTGCGCCTCGCCATGTCTGCAATATCCGCCTGTATCTCAAGTCCCTCAAAATATGCTCCTTCCGTCTTCGCTGAGAGAAGGATAGGGATAACACCATTTCCGCTTCCTAGATCAATGGTACGACATCCCTTTCCGATCTTGGCAAATCCTGTAAGAAGCACAGCATCCATGCCAAAACAGAACCATTCTGGATTCTGGATCAGCATCAAACCGTCCCGCTGCAGATCGTCCAGTCGCTCCCCCTCCCGCAAGATTTCTTCTTCGCGGAAAGATATATCCTTATTTTGCATCATCAGATCTTTGACTTACCTTCCTTTTTTTCCATCGCTTCCAGTTCTTTCAGCTCCCGGTCATTTTCACCGCCGCGGTTGTCGCGCCTGCGCTCCCGCCGGAATTTGAGATCAGAAACCTGGTACTCCCTCACTTCTTTTTCATCGTTTTCCAGTGTAACGATGACCTTTACCTTCTGTTTGAGTACACTGACACTCTGAACTTCTCCCGGAAGTCCTTCTGGCGTCTTCACGTGACTTCCCACATTGGGCAGATGGCTGTTCAGCTCCTCATATGCCTCTTCCTCATTTTTCAGGCAGCACATAAGCCTGCCGCACACACCGGAGATCTTCGTCGGATTCAGGGACAAGTTCTGCTCCTTCGCCATCTTGATAGAAACCGGTGCAAACTCAGACAAATACGTGTGACAGCACAATGCCCTGCCACAGATACCAATACCGCCCCGCAACTTTGTCTCATCTCTCACACCGATCTGGCGCAGTTCGATCCTTGTGCGGAACACAGAAGCAAGATCCTTCACAAGTTCCCTAAAATCAATTCTTCCATCCGCTGTAAAATAAAATAGCAGTTTGTTTTTATCAAAAGTGTACTCTGCCGCGATCAGCTTCATCTCTAGTCCATGCTTGGCAATTTTTTCGAGACAGATCCCAAATGCTTCCTCTTCCTTTTCTCTATTTTTTCTCTCGCTCTCATCGTCTTCTTCTGTCGCAAGACGGATAATTCCCTTTAGCGGTGCTACGATCTTTTCCTCTGGCATCTCCGTGGGAGGGAGCACAACGGTTCCATACTCAACCCCTTTTGCTGTCTCCACGATGACGTGAGTATCCCGCTTTATATCTGTATTTTCGCCGGGATCAAAGTAATAAATCTTTCCTGCCTGGCGAAATCTGACGCCTATTATCGTTTTCAATGTATTATCCTGCCTTTCACTGTCTTTTATTGGACATTCGCTTCTAAGATCAGTCCGCTTACTATTGTTTGAGGGCCAGCAGCATAAGCTCCATGGCAACTTCAAAATTCACATTTGCCTTCAAGCGCAACTTTGCCTTATCAAATGCCATAAGAATTTCTTCTATTTTTTCATAATCTCTCTGATTTGCCTCCGAAGAGATCGCGCTGAACTCACTCTGGAAGATAAGCTGGTTCATATTTTTGGTAGCTTTGAACACCAGCACATCCCGATACCATAAGATCATAAGATCAATGTAATCCTTAATTTGATCCTTGTCCTCGCCAATCTCACGGATGATTTCCAACATCTCAGAGACATCCATATTTTGAATATTTTTCAGAATCCGCAGAACCTTGTCCTTCTTCTCCTCAAAGTCTTCAGATTCTATGTATCGTATCGCCTTGCCGAGATTTCCCTGAGCAAAGATCGCACTGGTTCTCGCCCGGTAATCCACAACCTTGTATTTGTCCATCAGATACTTCTCCACTGTCGCCGTTGACAACGGCCGAAATTCCAGTTTGAGACACCGGGACTGTATCGTTGGAAGCAATGCATTGATATTGCTTGTGAGCAATATAATGATACCATATTCTGGCGGCTCCTCAATCGTTTTTAACAGAGCATTCTGTGCCGCCTCCGTCATACGTTCCGCCTCTGGCACAATATAGATCTTGTACGGACTGGAAAATGGCCGGATCACAATGGAGCTGTTGATCTTTTCCCGGACGTCGTCCACGCCAATGCTAGACAATTCCCTGTTTACCCAGATCACATCCGGCTGGTTGCCAGCGTCGATCTGACGGCAGGAAGCGCAATTTCCACAGGGCCTGCCACTCTCCTCCGACATACACTGTAGGCCCGCCGCAAAGGTGCGCGCCATAGTCTCTTTACCACAACCCACTTCTCCCTGGAAAATATAGGCGTGAAATGGCTTGTCCCCGCGGATCGCCATCTGAAGATGTTCTTTGATGTCCTCATGTCCCATGATCTCTGAAAATAAAAACATATCAACCACCGTCCCTTTCCCTTACCTGTACCTCAACGCTGCAAATCGGCACCGCTGCGCTTATCAATGGTGTGAATCTGTCCATCAAACTAGCTCGATGGCGCTAAGTCAGTATATCCAACAGCAGTCCTCTTATCTCATCAATCTTATCTAGTATCACCAGATGATCCTTCTCATCCTTCATCAGTTCCTGCGCCAGCTCATCCAGCGCGGCATTTACCCGTTTAATCATCCCATAAACACGGTGTCGGCCCCGTCTGTCCAGAAAATTTTCCCGGCTGAATTTATGGGATCGGTTCACGATCTCATTCATAAATTCCTGGATCAACTTGCGGTATCGCTTCATATCTCTTACATCCACATGCTTCCCAAGCTTTTTTCCCTGCATGGTGATATCCTCCATCATCAGGGTAAGCCTCGCCTGAAGCCCGTCTTCCTCCAGAGAGCTCATAAGGGTGAATTTAAAATCTTCCCCGGCACTCTGTGTCTGCCTTGCGGTCGTAGCCGCCTGTGTCTGCTGAACGTTATCTATCTTTATATCCACCGCTCATCCTCTCCTTTCATAACATCATTATATCATTATATATAATATTTTTCCAGCCCTATCCTCTGCATATAAGCTCTTCTATTTTTTTCAGCGCCTCTTCAAAATCGTGATTCAGTATCCGCTCCTTGACTCCAGCGATGCGCAGGCGCTCTTCTGAAAAATCTTCCTCATCCGCTACGAACCTCCGACAGAGCTCCGCTGCACAGGGATTCGGCTGCCGCTTTTCCCGCTCCAACGCCCTCTCCAGACGCAAAAAATCTTCTACTTCGATGTACACCGGCACCACATGTTCTCTTCCATAAAAAGCACGCATCTTCTCAAATCCATCCAAAGTAGATATTATGGCATATTGGACTTCTCCTGAAAAATCCATCTGTCCGTCATCGGCTGTAAAATAATACCAGGGCCCGTGTACCGTATCATACCTTCGACACTCCACAATCCTGTCCTGCTGTCTCATCATCTCCAGCTCGCCCTCGGTCACAAAATGATATTCTTTCCCCTCCACCTCTCCAGTCCGGATCGGTCTTGTGGTATAAGGTACCACCGTCTTTAGCGTAGAAATTCTGTCTATCAAACTGCAGAATAAGGAATCCTTTCCCACAGCGCTTTTTCCCATGATCACATATAACTTTCCCATGTACTTCTCTCTTTCTAAATAAATACTATGAAACCAATATATTTATGAATCCATCTGTCACACCGTGAACTGATATCTGCTGTCTGGCTGCCCGCTCTAGCAACTCCACCATTTCCTGGGAAATCCTCTCACCCTCTACCAAAAGCGGTATCCCCGGCGGATAGGGATATACTGGTTCCGCCGCCAGCTCTCCAGCAGCCTCTGCAAGTGAAACCCGGCGCTTTGGATAATAAGCGGCCTCGAAACTGTACACTCCCGGCTCTGGCCTGTGCCAGTCATAACAAAAAGAATTTTTTCCAGCTGTCAAATCCACGTTTCCAAATGCCTGTCTATCAAGTTTTTCTGTCAGCTCCCTGTCGATCTCACGCAATGCCGCTGCCAACCTCTCAAAACTTTTTCTCTCATCCGCTACGCTTGTCATGGCAATGACATAATCGCCACAGCTCATTTCTATTTCGATACGATATACTTCTCTTAATCTGTCCGCCAGATCTCGTCCCCGAATTGGCGTCCGATCAGTAGCGATCACCACCTTAGACGACTCTTTCCATGGGGATTCAAACAGTCTCAAAGCCTTTAGCCCTTTCATTTCCTGCTGGAACCACTCCAGATCCGACACATAGCGCTGCATCTCAGTTCTTCCCTCCCCTAGAAGATAGGAGAAGCACCGTTCCGCCCCCGCCATCAGAAGATACGACGGGCTGCTGGATTGATACGCCTGGAGGCCCCAGGTGAGGAGTTCCTCCTTCACCAGTCCGTAGCGGGCATGAAGCACCCCGGTCTGGGTAAATGCTGGAAGCGTCTTATGAAGGCTTTCTATCACAATATCAGCTCCCTCTGTCAGAGCTGTGTCAGGAAATGCCTTATGCCAGTGAAAATGAGCCCCATGGGCTTCATCTACAATCAACGGAATCTTTCTCTTATGTACCATATCCGCGATGACTGCCACTGGCGACACGATTCCTTCATATGTAGGAGAAGTGATTACAACGCAGGAAATATCCGTATACTCCTCCAACGCCCCTTCTACATCCTCCGGCGATACTATGCCGGCGATACCCAAAGTATCCATCTCCCCACCCTCTGCTGATGGATATACATACACTGGCCGAAGCTCCAGAAGACGGATGGCGTTGTACACTGCCTTGTGACAGTTTCTCGCCACCAGGACCCGGTCTCCGCGCCGGCAGCACGCAGTGATGGCTGCCAGGAGCCCACAGGTACTGCCGTTGACCAACAGAAACGAGGCATCTGAGCGGTATTCTTTTGAGATGATATTCATTAACTCCCGAATCACTCCCTCCGGCTGGTGCAGATTGTCCAGCCCTGGTATCTCTGTCACATCCAGTTCGTAGGGGTTTTCCATCTGAAATTTATGATTACGTTTATGCCCCGGCATATGCATGGGCAGTATATCTTTCTGACAGTATTCTGTCAGGGTTTCATAGAGTCCTTGTTTCATCTATATGCTGCATTTCACTTTCCGGTTGCCCCCAACAACATGTTGTACAACCTTTTGTTCTTCTTAAATGTCCCATTGTTATAGTATACTAAGTTTCCTGGGATTTTGCAAAAGAAAACTCCCCGAATTCATATGATATGAATCAAGAGAATAAATATTCAACCAAATTCCTGATGTTACAGAAAATTCATTTGCCAAGTTCGGGCAGAAGAGGTATGATATATGACAGAATTACACATCAGAAAGGATAACACTATGAACGCTTTACTCGCAGCAGATAAATTCTCTAGCGCTGCCCTCAGCAGTATGATCGTTGTGGCACTGTTCTGCACCGCAGTCCCTTTTATCTTTCTTGGCTATTTTCGCGCAAAGACTGGAGCCAAACTTTCCTCATTTTTTATCGGCATGGGTTTTTATGTACTTTTTGCCTTTGTGGCGGAAGGAATTCTAAATGCCCTCTTGTTCAACCTGTTTTCTCTTAAGAACGTTTTAAACCGCTCCACGCATCCAGTATGGTATGCGCTTTACGGTGCTGTCGCCGCTGGTGTTTTTGAGGAAATGGGAAAATATTTTGGACTACGATACTTTATGAAAGATCGCCCTGGAAAAGCAAATGCCTTGATGTTTGGCATCGGCCACGGCGGTTTTGAGACTATCGCATACGGCAGTTCCCTTTTTATGGGAAATATTATTTTAGCGCTCATGGTAAACTCTCTGGGTATGGAAGAGTACCTGACAAAGCTGGATCTGAAGGGGAATGCACTCACGGATTACAGAAATGCCATTGGTGAATTGATCGCAATTCCGCCAGCAGAAAACGTGGCAGCGGGCTCCGAGCGGCTGTTGGCGCTGATCTTTCAGACCGCGCTGACCATCCTGATCTTTCTCGCCATTCAAAACATCAGGAAACGATTTCTTCTTCCGGCTGCCATCCTGCTCCATGTCGCCGGTTACCTGCCCACTTACTTAACCCAGGTAGGTGTAATTCGAAATATGGCCCTTAGCCTGTGCCTAACTGGGGTAGTGGTTTTTCTGACAGCGGCTTATGCGTATCGAGAATATAAGAGTGGGAGCTGCGGTTAAGATTATTTATAAAAAACCTTTATTTTTTTGTTTCCCTTTTTGAAAAGCGCCCCTACCTTTACTTTTTTTAAATTAAGCTTTTTTAACTTATTATTTCGGCAAAAAAGAACAGACAGCTTAGCATTCTTGGGCAAACGCAGGGAAGTCAGCTTACAGTCATTGCAGTACAGATCCTTTAACTTCGTATTTTTTGACAGATTTAATTTACCCCATCGATTACCTGAACAGTCCAAATAAGTTAAGTTTTTTAATTTGCTAAAATTCGGTTTAGGCAATGGGCTATAGGAACAGATTAATTTTTTTAGTTTTTTACTGTTATTTACGTTAAACCTGCATTTTGTTTTTCCAAAATACTCAAATTCCGTCAACTGGGGTAATTTTTGAGGCAAAATAACATTTTCACCTACATGCACCTTTTTCAAATTAGTGTGTTTACTTAGGTCTTGCACTGGATAATTTTCATCCCTAATTGTATACAAATAAATATCCTGCAGCTGATCATGTTGTGAAAGATCCAGGCCTTCCACAGAACTTGCTCTACAAAAAAAGCGTTTTATTTTTTTGTTTTTTGATAGATCCAGTTTTAAATCAAGCGCCATTTCACAATCTTCATCACCTAATTCACTGTACTGCGACAATTGGTCTGCATCAATCTCTAGATCCTGCAGATTAGTAAAATATTCTATTCCTTGAAAATTTACCTCTGTTGACAGCCCACGTCCATACCCCAAATAGCCATACTCCAACTCTTCATATGTTATTTTTATTTTTGTTGTCTTGCTGATCTCCCGATTACTTAATATACCATCCCTGTTCTTGTCTATATTGGCTAAAATAAAGTCCCGAAAATACTTGTCGGGAAATGTACTTTCTGTAATTGGTATATGTTCTGCCTGAACGGTATTTTTGTTTTGATTCATACCAAATAATAAAATACCAATAAATAATAAGTAAAATGCTTTTGTTTTCATAAAATTTCCTCTCTAGTATAAAATTAGTATAATTATATAATTTATTTATGTTTTATGCAAGAGAGAATATTTCTAATAGTACAGATAAATTATTCCGGTTCTTTTAATTTCCCCTGAATTTTGTTATAATGATCCTATGAAAAAAGAAAACAACACCGTAAAAATCTCAGTGCGCAACTTGGTAGAATTTATTTTTCGGGAAGGAGATATCAATTCTACCGGCTTTGGCACCAAAAATACAGAAGCTATGGCACTGGGAAATAAGATCCACCGCAAAATACAAAAACGAATGGGCATCGGATATGAGGCAGAGGTGCCTTTATTTACGTGCGTCACTTTAACAAGCAAAACATCCGGAAGCACCTTTGAACTAAAGGTGGAGGGACGTGCTGACGGAGTACTGCGGGACGGATCAGAGATCATGGTAGATGAAATCAAGGGCGTCTATATGGACATCCATCAGCTGAAGGAACCGGTTCCGGTGCACAAAGCGCAGGCGATGTGCTACGCTTATATGATCTGTGAGCGGGAAAACCCGGCATTCATCTCCGTTCAGGTGACCTACTGCCACCTGGAGTCGGAGGAAGAGCGCCGTTTCAAAGAGACCTATACCAGTCTGGAGATACGAAGCTGGTTTGAAGATCTGATCAGCCGCTACGAACCCTGGGCTATTTATGAATATGACTGGAAGCAGAAAAGAAATGAGACGATCCGGGATCTTGAATTTCCCTTCCCCTATCGGGAAGGGCAGAGAGATCTAGCCGCCTGTGTCTACAAAACCATCGAGCATAAAAAGAAGATTTTTATTCAGGCGCCTACCGGCGTCGGGAAAACGATCTCCACCGTTTTTCCCTCGGTTAAGGCAATGGGAGAAGGACTGGCAGACCGGATCTTTTACCTGACGGCAAAGACCATCACCAGGACGGTAGCGCAGGAGTGTTTTGAACTGCTTTCCTCCCAGAATCTGAGCTTCAAATACCTCACCATTACAGCAAAGGAAAAGCTCTGTTTTCTGGAGGTACGTCCGGAGTGCAATCCCGTCTCCTGTCCCTATGCCAAAGGGCACTACGACCGAGTCAATGACTGCGTCTACGATATGTTGATCCACGAGGCGAACATGGACCGGGATACGATTCTTGCCTACGCCCAAAAACATCAAGTATGTCCCTTTGAAATGTGCTTGGATGCCTCTCTGTTTGCCGACAGTATCATCTGCGACTACAATTATGCCTTCGATCCCAATGTCTATCTCCGACGCTTTTTTTCAGAGGGAAACAAGGAGAGTTTCATTTTTTTGATAGACGAAGCCCACAATCTGGTGGAACGCGCCAGGGAAATGTACAGCGCCGTACTGGTCAAGGAAGATTTTCTCAGGGTAAAACGGATTTTGAATGCGGAGGCTGCCAGTCATTATCCGCCGGAAGTAAAATATATCATTAAGATCTTTGTGGCGGCTTTGGAAAAATGCAATAAGACCATGCTGGAATGGAAACATGAATGTGATGAATTTGAGATCCTGGAGGATATCTCCTCTTTTAGCTTTCAGCTTATGCGGGTGATCAATAGTTACGAACTCTTTACCAAAGAGGTAAAAGATCTGCCAGAACGGGAGACAGTACTGAACCTGTTCTTTGATGTGCGGCATTTTCTGAATATGTATGATCTGCTGGACGACAGCTACCGGATCTATACGGATTATGATGAATCCATGAATTTCCGCATCAAACTGCAGTGCATGGATCCCTCGGCCCGACTGGCAGAGGCTCTTGCTTATGCCAGGGGAACCGCGCTTTTTTCTGCCACTCTGCTGCCTGTACGCTATTACAGGGAGCAGCTCTCCACAGCGGAAGACGATTATGCAGTATATGCCAAATCTTCCTTTACCAGTGATCAGCGAAGAATCATCATTGCCAATGACGTCACCAGTAAATACACTCGCCGAAGTACTAGTGAATATAAGAAAATTGCCAGTTATATCGAGGAATTTGCCGCGGCCAGGCAGGGAAATTATATGGTATTTTTCCCCTCCTATGCCTTTCTAAATCATGTCCTGGATCAGATAAATCAACCAGAGGACACAAGGATCCTCGTACAGGGCCCGTCCATGACGGAGTCAGAAAAAGAAGCCTTCTTAAATGCCTTTGACTCGGAAAATGCCGATACTCTTGTTGGTTTCTGCGTGATGGGCGGAATCTTTGGAGAGGGGATCGATCTGAAGGAGGACCGTCTGATCGGCACTGCCATTGTGGGCACCGGGCTGCCCCAGGTCTGTAACGAGCGTGAGTTATTTAAAAGCTATTATGACGTACACAAAGGGAGCGGCTTTCATTATGCCTATCTCTATCCCGGTATCAACAAAGTATTTCAGGCTGGCGGCAGAGTGATTCGCACGGACAAGGACAAGGGCGTGATCCTGCTGTTAGATGAACGGTTTGCCCAGAAAAGTTATCTGGAACTTTTTCCCAAAGAATGGATTCCTTATGATATCACAAACAAAAAAGGAATGAAAGATATCCTTCATTCCTTCTGGAACTCCTAACAATTTATTTTAATATAAGTAGACAAAATCTGGATGGTTTTCGGCTTACAAAAGACGGATTCCATCTTCAAGAATCTCGATGCGGTTCTGTTTCATCAGCCGTCCGATCGCCCGCTTAAAAGCATTTTTACTCATCCGGAACTCTCTCTTAATGATCTCTGGGGAAGTCTTATCATGAAAGGGCAGACTTCCTCCCGCCGCCTCTAATTTTTCCAATATAACCTCTGCATCCATCCCCATCTGAACTTTTACCTTTTCTTGCAGGCTCAGTGTTAGCTTGCCATCCTCCCGGACTTCCTTGATCCTTGCCTGAAGATTGTCCCCCACATGGAGCTCTCGGTTCATTTCATTGTGGGGGATCAGCGCAGAATACTTGTCCTGTACTGCAACAAATGCCCCAAAGGAA